>Ga0209400_1000002_pt1 | contig 327612 bp, 317 predicted proteins | sample M_130807_EF_Meta_FD_187313 | JGI IMG/M metagenome (GOLD analysis project Ga0209400, IMG submission 187313) | Freshwater microbial communities from Lake Montjoie, Canada to study carbon cycling - M_130807_EF_MetaG (SPAdes) (version 2) | ecosystem: Environmental > Aquatic > Freshwater > Lake...
TTGATTTTACACTTTATATATTTATACCTTTTTATCTTTTCAAAAAGGATTTCATTTTTTTTATTCTTTTACTCTTTTAAACGTTTCACTTCTTTTTTATAATATTTTTATCACTTTTTAATATTATCTATCTTTTTACAAGATCATTCAAGTTACATTTTGATACAAAACATAGTTATATATGATTTTTTCTATATATTTTTTGTAAAAATTTAATCGCATTTATACCTTTACGCCAGTCACTTTCATATATTGAATAATATTTATATCCAGATTCTTCAATAAATATTTGTTTTTTTATTGTATTATCAAATAATTCTCCAAATGTTGTTTTTGTTCTTGGATTTATATCATTTTGATTATAAATTGATGGATTTCCATGCCAGAAATCTCCATGATATTCGTATATTTCATTTTTGTATTGACTATACCCATCCGCTTTGTAATTTGAATTCGGTATTCTAAATTCACCATTTGAATTATTCAAAATATGTAATATATCTGATGTAGATACTTTCATATATTCTAACCATTGTATTTGTCCTAATGAATAATTTTTTTTGAATTTTGATAAATCCCAATAATAATTTGTAAAAACCGAACTTATAAAATTTGATGGAGAATGATTATAATAATTAGTTAATAATCCTGAACCATAGTTTGATTCAATAATATATTTATTTATTTTATACCAATCTTCCATTTTTGAATATCCTAATATTTTACCTAACCAAACAGCATATTTTACATGATTTTCTGTGTTTTTCCAAAACCCATTTGATGTCATACCAAATTTCCATTCTAACCAATCATATTGAGGAAATGCTTTTTTTATAAAATCAATTAATTTATAATATGTTATTATACCACCTCCATAATTATCTGAAATAATACTTATATTTATTTTATACCAATCTTCCATTTTTGAATATCCTAATATTTTACCTAACCAAACCGCATACTTTTTTATATTTGCTTCATCATCCCAAAAGTTATTTGGAGAACTTGTAAATTTCCAACCTAACCATTCATAATTTGCATAAATTTTTTGTAAAAATTTTAATGGTGAGTGATTATAATATTTACTAAGTAAAACACTACCACCATTTTTATATATTATATCATATGTTATATTATACCAATCTTCCATATGATTAAATTCAAGTTCTTTACCTAACCAATTCGCGAATTTTGTATGGTTTTCAATAACTTCCCAATATCCATTTGTTGTATTTTTTAGTTTCCATTCTAACCATTCGTAATCTGGAAAAACATCTCTTAAAAATTCTATTGGACTACTATTATATTTCAATACCATTAACGAACCTCCATAGTTATTTTGTATTTGAGGTATTGTTATATTATACCAATCTTCCATTGTTTTATATGTAAGTTTCTCATCTAACCAAACAGCATATTTTTTTCTATTTTCAAATATATCCCAATATCCACGAGAAATAGAATAAAATTTCCATTCTAACCATTCATCATCAGTAAATATACTTCTAACAAATAGTATTGGTGAATTATTATAATATTTTTTTAGTAATCCACCACCACCATTTTTTGCTATAGATTTACTTGTGATTTTATACCAATCATCTTTAGTTTCAAATTTAAGTACTTTACCTAATTGAATAGCAAATAATTTGTGATTTTCTTTAGATTCCCAGTGTCCTCTATTCACTCTTTTATTAATTAAATTAAATTGTTCTTCCATATTATTCTAATTAAATATGTTATTATATTTATACCTTTTTATTTTTTCAAAAAGGATTTCATTTTTTTTATTCTTTTACTCTTTTAATCGGTTCACTTTTTTATAATATTTTTATTACTTTTTAATCCTATAATCGTACTTTTCTACATTTTTTTCATATTCTTTTACAATTATAAATTCCACACCATAATGGTTGAGCATAATAATCCTCATTTTTGTAAAAACCTAATTTAAAACCACAATTGAAGAAATATAGGGGAATACAACAACAAAGAGTACAGTGTTCTTGATAATTACCATCAGTTAAATGTTTTTGAATATGATATGGATAATTCATTTCTAGTATATCATATTAAAATATATTTTTAAATTAATCTTGAAAATATATTTAGGGTAGCATATAATAAGAATATAAAATATGTAAAGAATCCATAAAATAGATAACTAAAATTTTAAATTATCTGCCTTAAAATTGGTGTTTAAATATGAAAAAATGTGTAAAATAATATCTATGTAAATATATTTAAAGTTATATATAATTTTATTATATAATGGTTAAATTTAATAGTATTGAAACTAGCGAAGAAAATAAAAATAATAAGAAGGACACTATTTTTGAAGATTTTCAGGCTATAACTGATAGTTTAATATGTGTTAAAGGACAAATTACTATTTTACAACAACAAATTAAAAACTTAGAAAAAAACATTAAAAAGAAAATGGATGGACTAAATAAAGTAAATTTGAAAAATAAATTAAAGGGTAATCGTTCCCCCTCGGGTTTTGCTAAGCCAACAAAGGTCTCAAAAGAATTATGCGAATTTATGAATAAAAAAGAAGGGTCAGAAATAGCTAGAACAGATGTTACTCGTGCACTTGTAACTTATATAAAAGAAAATAAATTAGAAAATACAGAAAATAGTAAATTTATTTTACCAGATGATAAATTAAAGGCACTTTTGAGCGTAGACGATGGAGATGAATTGACATATTTTACAATTCAAAAATACATGAATAAGCATTTTACAAAGGAAATTTCAGAAAAAGAAGCATCAACATAAATATAAATTTTATATACTTATTTATATTTATATTTATATATGAGAAAAGTTGCAGTAGTATCCGCGTTATTTTTAATAGATTTTAATGAGATTGATACACCCAGCTCTAATTTTGTAAAGTGTGAAGAATTTGAATATTTTATGTTTACAAATGATAAAAGTAAAATACAAAATTTATCTAATGAGTGGAATATAATAGAAATAGATTCTTTTGGAATTAAAAATGGTGTATATTTAACAAAACGTGTGAAATGGTTAACCCACGAATATCTTCCGGATTATGATATAATAATTTGGGTAGATTCTTTTATTGTTCCAAATTATTTAAAATTAGATGATATTAATGCAATAATAGATGTTTGTTTAGATGATAAGACGAGTATTCCTATTTTTATGAGAACCCAAAAATTTAAATCTATTCAAGATGATATAGATTGGTGTATAAAAAATGATAGGATTAATGAAGAAATGACAAAAAAAATAATAAATTATATAGAAAATACTGAACTTTTTTCAGTAAATAAAGAAATTCAGACATATTGGTCATCTGCAATCATTAAAAATAATAAAAATATAGATTTAATAAATATGTCTATAGAATTATACAATTATATTACAAAAATTTGTTATCGTGATCAGCATATATTACCAGTATTATTAAATAAGTTTAATATAAATTGTAACATCATAAAATCAAAAATAGTTCCCACCGATACTGATATTTTTATAAATAAAGGACAACAAAATCGTAATAATCATAAATATATAGAAAAAATCATATACTAAATGCATTATTATTTTTGTAAAATATATATTACACTTAGAATATATATAAGTTGAATGATAATCTATATATGCAATAACTTTAATTGTCATTATGAAATAATTTATAATGTTTTATATAAATATAATGAAATTATAAAATGTAATAAAACAGATAATGATATCTTGTATCTACAAATGATAAATAATAGCAATATAGATTTTATAAATTTAATAAAAAGTACATTTAATAATGTGTTTTTTGAAAAACCTATTTATTATGATTATTATATTAATTGTACTATTTATGAACCATCCAATAGTATGAATAAAAACCAACAAATAATTGAGGATAATAAACATTTTTATATTGCACACGAAGTATTTTATACTAATAATAAAAATATATTTTTTGTTACTCCTTTAAATAATAACAATTATTTAAAATGTGATTTATTACCATTTCAAAATGAAACATATGATACTTCAATTCCAATTTATGTAGTTCAAGGCAATATAGATATAAATAGAAGAAATTATGATTTATTGGAGACAATATTAAATGCTTCCTATAAATATAATTTTAAAATTAAAATGATAGGTTATGCAAAAAATAATTATTGTGAATTGTTTTTAAAAAAATTTGATAAATATAAAGATAAATTAATCATTCAAAAAAATTTAAACTTTACAGATTATCATAAAGAGTTTTTAGATTGTTATTGTTTATTACCATTAACATCAAGAAATACAACTCCTCAATATTATACACATAAATTAACTAGCTCAATTAATTATATATTGGCATATAATCTGTATGCTATAGTAGATAAAGATTTGCAAGATATATATAATATGCCTAAAGCATATGTATACAGTAATGAAAAAGATATTGTATATTTATTTTTAAAGTCATTATACGACTTTTACAATAGAAAAACTAAATAATATTATTTTATTTATGAAACTTAAAATTATACGATAATGTATATATTAAAAATGTATACATTATGATTTACATAAAATTGTGAAATGTTTATTTTTTACTAGATCTGTGTCTTCTATGGTGTGTCTTTTTATGACTCTTCTTACCTTTTCTAGATTTTCTGGATTTTCTTCCCTTACGTTTACGTGTTCCACCTACTACATTAGGTCCTGCTTCGCCTTTTTCAGCTGCATCATAAGAATCATAATCCCCCTCTTTAACAGGTTCAGCACTAACATCTGATTCAGGTTTTGGTCCCATTTCAATGTCCCACGATTCATCATCATCAGCACCCCCTTTCTTCCCCTTTTTGTGTTTCATCATATTTTTACAAATAGGACATTTGCAAGCACTTTTATGACCGTTTGATTTTTTACCACCAGATTGATGTGGTTTTACGTAAGGCACTGGTTTAGCAGAAGCCATAGGCATATGACTAGAACTAGCGGTATTCATTGTAGTATTCACCATTATATAATATTAATATATAAGTTTTTTAAAAATAGGTTTACAATAATAAATTTATTATTGTAAAATTAATTATACTTCTAAATATAAATTTATATAAATTATTTTAATTTATTATTTTAGTTTTCCTTTGCGACAGTTGAACGAGGAGGTCTTCCACGTGGCTTTGCTGACTTTGCACTTGGTTTTTCTACTACCTTCCATCCTTGTTGCTCACTGTCTCTAGGTCCCTCACCTCTAGCTCTAGGTGCAGTCTTCTTTTGCACAACTGGTGATACCTCTACATTTTCAGTTTGAGATTCTTGAACAGTATCTAAGGGCCTAGAATTAACTTTATAGTTATTTCTAGCGATTTTAAACTCACGCCTGGTTTCGCACATTAGCTTTCCTCCATTGATTCCATTGACACTGTGCGCTTGATACTCGTGATTACCTGATTGAGTTGCAACTAAGTCAAAATCAACGTATTCACCTTGTACCAAATACTTGTATTGTTGATTAGCAACACCAATACAAGTATGATGTACAAAAATATCTGAGCCTGCGCGTTCTCCACTAGTGACAGTAATAAATCCATAACCAGCTTTGTTATTAAACCACTTTACACGACCGGTATGATGATCGAGACGGGTAACACTTGTAACATCGGATTGTGATGACATTTTATATAATATATCAGCATTGTATCTTTATATTGTTTTAACATATAAATGTTAAAAGAACTAAGAATATATAGTATTTTAGATTCTTCTAAAAATACATAACTTAAGCGTGTCTTAAATCATTAATATTAGCATATATTGATTCTGGAAAAGCTGGACAAATTTGTTTTTGCATATCAATATCATATCCATCTACATCAAATACATTTTCAGGAGTATTATGTATTAATTTAATAAACCTGGATACATTTGATTGATAATCTAAAATACAATATTTAGACTTTATTAAAATATCAACACCAATAATCATATCAATAGTATGTTTATAAATTTCATCATCATCCATTTCATATACAGTTTTATATTTTTGAATGTCTGTTTCTATTGAATTTATATAATTTTTATTTTTGTTTATATTAGAAAAAATATTAAACTTATTTGTTATAAATATACCTTTCATATATTTTTCACATAAAGTAATTATTTCTATTTTAAGATTATTATTTTTAATATAATTTTCTATATCGGTAACACAAGTATAATCATCTGTTTGAACAAAAACAACATTACATTTTGGGTATTTATCCAATAATACTTTTATATAAAGATCTGTAGAATATAATTTTGATTCATATAATAATTTATCTCCTCTACGAATAAATATAGATCCATATTCAATGTTATTTAAGTCCAACTCTGTATTTATTTCAAGTATTTGTTTTTTTGTTTTTTCATTATAAATATATAATTCTTTTATAGCTAATTTATAATCTTCTATTGGGTAATCTTCTTTAATTTTATTGAAATAATGTTCTTCAATAATGCAAACATCTTGTATACGATTAATATTTATAGGTTCAAAATAATCTTCCCAACCATTTTTAAATTTAAAAAGCCATTCACGCGAGTTTAATATAAAATTTAGATTGTGTTTTTTTGAATATATATAACTATTTATCATAAAAAATATTTCTGAAAAAAATCCAGCAGCTTTTTTTAAATTGTATACAATTGTTGTACTCATTTTAAAATATAATACTTTAACTATTTGACATTTTAAACTTATTTCGCTATTTCTCTCTTGAATTCTTCTATTAAAGTCGTATAATTCGGTGTTTCATCAAATTCTAGACTTCTAACTGATTTTAAATAATAAACTAGTATTTTGGGTATTTCTTTATTATTTATAATATTAGTTTTCATATATTTAATAGTTCTATTCTTCTCTTCAAAAGAATCTGAAATGCTTACATTTTTCCATTCTAAATTACTTGTATATAAATATATTAACATATAACCTAATGATTCTAAATCATCCCTTCTACTTTGATCTAATAGATTATGCGAATTGATGCTTGTATATGTTAAAGAACCAATTATATTATTTGTCCTTTTTATTTCAATATGTTTATCGTTTTTTAAATATGATTTACAAAACCCAAAATCAATTAAATGTATTTGTTTGTTAATCGGATTAAGTCCCATTAAAAAATTATCAGGTTTTATATCTCTATGCACTAAACCCTTATTATGTATGGTTTTCAATAAATATAATATTTGAATTCCTATTTGTAATGTTTCGTTTAGAGAGAATTTTAGACATTTATCCTTTAATTTTTGCAAAGAATCTCCTAATAAGTTAATTACCATATAATAATTTCTATTATCTTTACCAAACCATTTTACTTGAGGTATACCTATTGTATTTGTTAAATACTGATATATAATAGATTCATTTTTTAATAATTTAATTTCATTTTTTATTGATTCTACTTTAATAGCAACAGGTTCTTTTGTTCTAATATTTTGTCCTTTGTATATTGTTCCGAATGATCCTGAACCTATTTCATTTAATATAATATATTTATTATTTATGAGATTAAGATTATGTATAGAGTGCATTTTTATTTATTATATTTAATTTGTCTAATATTTTAATATTTTAATTATACAATAATTACAATATAAAATTATAAATAATTAAATATTATAATGAATACAAACGATACAACTATTGAAACTATATTATCATTTAATCAACTAATAAATGCATCGTTTATTAATATAAGTTTTTCAAATTTTGAAAGAATTGATACTGGAGAATATCTTGGTTCTATATGGGCTAAATATCCAAAACATTCTAAGATTAGCGCTACAGCATATGGAGGAATTATTGAATTTCAAAGACCTAATGAAAAAAAATGTAAAAAGATTTACGGAATTGAATTAAAAGACATAAACGCAAAAATTTTTAGAGGCTACAATTAGTATAATTTTGGAAAAATAAACTTATGTGAATTAAATAAAGGTATTTTTAAAAATATTAGTCCTATAATAATAAATACGATTCCTATATATTTTAATGGATCTTCAAATCTTTCACCTAATATTATTATAGCAGCAATGGATTCTATTAAACTACTAATACCATCCCAAGCTGCATTTACTAATAATATTTGGGAACCTTGTAATGAGCGAATTAGAAAATAGACAACAGCTAAATAGCCTGATGTACCCGTCATAAAATTTGTGATCCCTCCATTATTAGAAAATTTTTTATATCCAAAGTCTCCAACTATTTCTGCTAATGATAATAATCCTATGTCAAAATAACTCATAATGTATATAATAAATATCTATAATAAATATTTATAATAGATATTTATTATAGATATTTATTATTACAAATATTAAAATATTAAAATATTAAAATATAAAAGCATAAAATATAAAATATTAAATATGAAATATCCTATTATAATATTTTTTAGATACGAAAAATATTCAGATATAGATTCTATTTTTAAAGACAATTCAGATAAATTACTATGTTCAATTAATTTTATATTTGATAAAAATGATATAAATAAATTATATGACTCAAATAATCATTTACTTATTACATATGGCCCTAATTCAGAAGAATATTGTTATGATGTAAATAGTATAATTGTTGAGAGAATGAGAAATAGATGGATACATTGTAATAATCTAGCTAACATAGATGATTTCAATTCTTGTGTTAATAAATTTTATATGAATAATATAGTGAAACCTCCCGAAACAACTAGGCCTGTATTTTCTATATTTACTACTTGCTATAACTCATATGATAAAATTTTAAGAGCATATAATTCACTTATTAGTCAAAAATTAAAAGACTGGGAATGGGTAATTTTAGACGATTCTCCTGATGATTTACATTTTACATTTTTAAAAGAAAAACTATCTAATAATAAAAAAATAAGGTTGTATAAAAGAAGTGAAAACAGTGGAAGTATTGGAAATGTTAAAAATGAAGCAGTATCATTATGTAGAGGCAAATACGTGTTAGAATTAGATCACGATGACGAGATACCTAATTATGTTCTATCTGATTCTGAAGAAGTATTTAATAGAAATGATGATGTTGGCTTTATTTATATGGAATTTGCAAACATTTATGAAAATGGTGAAAATTTTAACTATGGTAATTTATTTGGTTTAGGATATTCGGGTTATTATAGAGAAAAATATAATGATAAATGGTTATATGTTGCAGTTAATCCAAATATAAACAATGCAACATTAAGTCATATTGTTTCTGTTCCCAATCATCCTAGAATATGGAGAAAAAAAACTCTTTTAGAAATAGGCAATTATAACGAATTTTTGCCTATTAGCGACGATTATGAATTGTTATTAAGAACTGTAGTAAACACTAAAATGGTTAAGATTCCAAAACTGGGATATATACAATATATGAATGATAATTCAAATAATTTTTCATTAATTAGAAATTCAGAGATTAATAGACTGCGTCATCATCTTACAATTAATTGTTATGACAATTATAAAATTAACGATTTTTTGAAAAAAAATAACGCATATGAATCCGATGTAAATATTAAAAACCACATATCAATTGATATTATGCCTATTTGGAAAAAAACAGATTATAAGTATAAATACTGCAACACTATAATAAATTTAAATCATAAAAAACAATATTGTATAATTGGGTTAGAAGCTTTATATAAATTTCTTTCAGAAATTAAACTATTATATCAAGATGACAATAATGATTTTATATTGTTAGACAATAAATTCTCGTCAGAACATAGTAATGTTTTATGTAATTTATTAGATAGCTTACAGTTTGATAAAATGAAATGTTATTCAATGGAGGACTGTTCATATGAACAACTTATTAATTATTTCCATTTAATATATAAAAGTTGTAATGACTTTTGTATAGTTACATTAGATAAGGGGTTTGATAGTAAAAAAGTAAATAATATAGAGATAGATATATCAGTAAAAAGCACAGAAGATGAAACACAATCAAATAATAATATTGAAGAATATAACTTTAATAACATTGATTTTGATATGAATAATGTTAATAATGATACTTCTAATGATAGTTCTAATGTTAATAATGATGAATACAAATGTAGTACACTCTATGAAGATTATATAGATTTAGATGAATTATCTAAAAAATATAAATTGGATAAAAATATCGCATCTGGATGTCACAACTATATTCCTGCATATGTTAGTATTTTTCAAGGCATACGTTACAATATTAAAAATATATTAGAAATAGGTATAGGATCGGTGGAAAATGGAGAAATGGGAGGTGTTGTTTCCTATGGTTATAAAACCGGTAATGGTTTAAAATGTTGGAGCGAATATTTCCCAAATTCCCACGTTTTTGGTTTGGGTATTTATGAACACAAAGAGTTAAATACAGATAAAATTACTACTTTTGTAGCAGATCAATCTAATGTAAATGATTTGCAAAAAGTTATAAATAATATTAACAGTAAGTTAGATATAATTATTGATGATGGAACTCATAACGGGGAAGACCAGGTTACTTCTTTTATGTTTTTAAATAAGTTTTTAACTAAAAATGGAATATATATAATAGAGGATATACAAGATAAGAATATCAATAAATTTATTGATTTAACTATATTTTCAGATGAAGACAAAAAGTATATTATAGAAAACTTTACTATTAAATATTTTGATATGAGAAGCACTATTAATCGTACAGATGATTTTATTATTTGTTTTAAGAAAAAATAAAATTATACATAAAGAGATTGATTTGTAACTACATATTTCATAGTCATTTTAGGTATTTCTCTAAGTTTGCTTAATAATTCTATATTTCCAATTAATTCAGCTATTTTTTCCATTTCACACGCAATATTATTTATTTTCAAAATGGCCTTTACAAATTCTCCTAAAAATATTCCTTTTTCTTCACTTAACATTTGCAATACAAGTTTGCAATCTGTTTCTGTTTCGCACGAACACCAATCAGTTACATAACGGATTAGATCATAATGATAACTATAATCTATTCCTGTATTCATATTACTATCTATTTCTTTATCTAAAAATTTTGTATACAAGTAGATTGTATTTAAAATAGTTTCTTCTAACAATTTATTATCTATTTTAATATTATATTCTTTACAGTCTTCTTGAACTGAAATGTTTGTAAAACAACTAAACAATGCTATTAATTGGGTTGGTGATAATTTTTCTATAACTTTATCTTCAAATAATTGTGCAAATACAAGGCAATGAACTTCTTTTAAATTAGAAGCAATTTGTCCTTTAACAGTCAATTTTATAGAAGGCGTATTTACTGAGTCATCTAGAATAACATCTGTGGGTCTACAAATAAATCCCTCTTTATATAACAAATCAAGAATGATATCTACATTTGAATCTAGATATTTTTCAACATTATTTTTTTCATTTTCTAATTTTGTAAAATCAAACAACTTTTCATTATATTTATCAATGGTAATTTTATCTGAATCTATATTCTTATAATTGTCTTGAAGTTGTTGTATTTGTCTTTCTACTTCTTTGCGTTTTTTATTTACTAATGTATGTTTTTTATTTTGCAACTCAATATATTGATCAATTATTTCTTTAGGCGTTCTTAGCATCTGTAAACTATTTTGAAAATTATTTAATTCTTCTTTTAAAATTTGCGTCTTATTAATAATTTCATTAAACTCAACGTCTATATCATCTTTTATCATACTACGTCGTGAAAATTGTCCAAAATTAAGATCTCCTATATCAATAAGCCCTAATAATAAATTATAGGATATTTTAAATTTTGACGATAAGGTTTGTGGTTTACCATTCATCATTGTTTTATAATTTACTGAATCAATGTTTCTAAACAGATTATTCAGATGAACTACGTGTCCTACAGTATCTAGACCCAACCGTCCTGCACGTCCAGCAGCTTGAGTGTATTCGTGCGCTTGTAAAATACGCATATTCGTACCATCGTGTTTATTTACATCGGAAAAAATAGCTGTTTTTACAGGTAAATTCAGACCAATAGCAACACTTTCAGTTGCAAATAGTAACTTTATATACCCTCTTGAAAAAAACATTTCAACTATTTCTCTCAATACAGGTAACATCCCTGAATGATGATATGCTACACCTCTTTCCAACAATGAAACTAAATTAACATACTCTGGTAATTTCAAATATTCTTCAAAATTAGGCAATTTTCTAATAACTTGTTCACATTCTCTTTGTGCTATATAAGGTACTTTAGAATCAAATTCAAGAAGATTTGTGGTTACTTCTTTAACACAAAGTTCAATTTGTTTTCTAGAAAATACATAACAAATAGCTGGGGTCATTTCGTTTTCGGTAAGATATTTTGTTACTTGGTTTAAAACGTGAGATCTTTTCACTCTTATATCTTTAGATTCAAATAATTTTAACATTTTGTTCATTTTAAAATAATATTCTTCATTAAAAACCCCTTTTGAATCTTGTATTACAAAAGGCTTATCAATCATTGATTTAATTTCTTGCTGAACGGCTTTATCTTTTATAGCCTTAAATATACCTTGTGTTACAGTAATAAAAGAATAATGTGTTAAGGGTACAGCGCGATCTTTTTTAGAAGTTAGATAAACTATTTTACCAGTTGTGTTTTCAATATCACCTCTATTTTCTAACCATTTTGCAAATTTTAATGGGTTGTCAAGAGTTGCAGATAATCCAACAATCTGAATATGTCTAGGCAACATAATTATACTGTTCTCCCAAACTACGCCTCTATTATTATCATTTATCATATGTATTTCGTCAAATATTACACAAGATAATTCTGTCTCAATATCCATTTCAAAAGATACCGACGAGTTTATTTTCATTGAATTACTTTTAATCTGATACAACTTATTTAAAAGTATTTCTGTAGTCATTATTAGCACATCTGCATCTGGGTTACATCTTATATCTCCTGTAATAATACCTATCTTTATATGTGGATATTTTTGAGTAAAATCATAAAATTTTTGATTGCTTAGACTCTTGATAGGTGAACAATATATAGTTTTTTTACCTTTAGAATGAAAATAATCTAAAGCAAATTCTGCAGGCAATGATTTACCACTTCCTGTGGGAGCTGTTACCAAAATATGGTTTCCTTCAACAATTCCTTCAATTGCCCATTTTTGAAATATGTGTAATGGGTGTGTAAATTTGTCAAAATATTCTTTATATTGAGATTCATTTTCATCAGGATATTTTGATATAGAGCAAGATTTTACCATAGTATACATAATATAAGTTTACAGTTTTATATTATTTTATTAAATATTATATTTACAAAGCATAAATGGTAATAATATATAATAATATATATTAATATATAACATTATTGGTTATTCAATATGTTTTGTATAACTATCTTCCATTCTTCATCAAAAACAGTTATATATTTATTCATTATATTTATAAAAGGTACCCAACAATCACTACTTTGTAAAGATTCCGGTGATTTATTAAATAAAGAACTTTCATAAATTAGTAATGCTTTTTTAAGATTGAATTCGCTTTCAGGTATATAGTCCAATATTTGAAATATAACACTGTTAACATATCTAGGTAATTTATTTTCTTTTTGCATTTATTATTGATTATATAATTTGAAATTGTTTTTATATTCATTTTTATACAATTCACAATTCAAGAAGGAATTTATAAAACATACATAAAAGTTGCATTAATAACGCTGTAAAATAAATTAAAATATATTGAAAAAATAAGTTTTTAAATTTTTAATGAAACAACGATTTTTTTTTCCAAAAGTTTTTTCAGAATTTCATTTTTGGACATTTTTGGCATGTCCAAAAATCAAAAAGGGCGATTCAGTCCTGAAAAAACGTCGTTTGTGACGATAATTGAAAATTAGGGTAAGGACACAAAAAAAATAATTTTAAAATTGTGACGATAAAATTTTTAAAAAATTAATGTTTTTAAAAAATTAGATTTAGAGATTTTTTCTGTCATCATTTATATAGTGACAAATGATGACAGAAAACTCGCCAAAACTCGCCAGAATTTTTAATTGTAAATTATGTGATTATGAATGTAGCAAAATAAGCGACTACGAAAAACATATTTTGACACGCAAACACAAAAATAATGACAAATCGTTACAAAATGATGACAAAAACTCGCCAAAACTCGCCAAAAAATTTTTATGTGATTGTGGAAAAGAATATAAATATAGACAGGGGTTGCATACACATAGGAAAAATTGTAACCAAAATAACATTAGTATATGCAACAGTAATATTAAATCAGAAGAAAGCGAAATTAAAATACTTACAAATTTAGTTTTAGATGTTGTTAAACAGAATCAAGAGCTTACACAGCAAAATAGTAGTTTAACGAATAAGATAGTAAATATATATAAAAATACATCCAATACAACAATTACTAATAGCAGCATTAATTCAAACAATAAAACATTTAATTTAAATGTATTTTTAAACGAAGAGTGTAAAGATGCAATGAATCTTATGGATTTTGTTGACTCTCTTAAGCTTCAACTATCTGATTTGGAAAGTGTGGGAAAATTAGGGTTTGTAGAAGGGATATCTAATATTATTATTAAGAACTTAAAAGCGTTAGATATTCATAAAAGACCTGTTCATTGCAGCGACTCAAAGAGAGAAGTAATGTACATCAAGGATGAAGACAAATGGGAAAAAGAAAATGAAGAAAAAAACCGTTTAAGAAAAGCAATAAAATATGTAGCACATAAAAATAGCAAAATATTACCCGAATTCAAAGCGAAATACCCTGATTGTGGGAAAAGTGAATCAAAACAATTAGAGCAATATAATAAATTAGTAATTGAAGCAATGGGTGGAAGAGGTGATAATGATCTTGAAAAAGAAAATAAAATCATAAAAAATATAGCAAAAGAAGTTGTTATAGATAAGACTATAACTATATAAAATTAATTTGTAATTATCAGATTGTTTTTTCATTATAATACGTGCAAACGTATCTTTTTCTTAAAATTTTCTTCATCATTAAATAAAAACAACTTTATTTTTTTACTAGAAAAATTCTCCAAATTATCTCTCAAAGTAATTCTAGATGATAGTTTTAATTCAGGCAAAAAAACAATATATTGAAATAGTCCATCATTCCTAATTATTTTATCAAATAAATATCCTTCATATTCTTTTTCCATTACACTAGGGTTATTTGCACACAAGTCTAATAATGTACAATCGCATTGGACTTTCCGTATAGATCTCATTGTGGTATTAATATATTCTAGATCACTTAGCCATTTGTTGTAAAAGGTTTGTGCATTGTTAGATAATCTAATAATACCACTAATTTCTTGAAACTTAATTATATTTAATAAATCAACTAATCTACGTATAGGGCTTGTAATGTGTATATATGCGTCCATATCTAATAGTTCGTGTCTAGATGTTTCTTGATTTATTATTTCAGAACCATTCACATATTGACCAGACGCGCTATTCCATATTTTAATAAATTTAGCTACATCATCCGGAACTGTTTCTGGTACAAAACAGTCTCTTTTCATAATAGTAGACCTAAATACACCTCCTGCATTATGTTTTATCATTTCTTTAGCACAATGATAATTCATAAGAATCATTAAATATGTAACTGTTTCGTGACTATTTCTAACACTATTAATATACTTGAATTTTTTAGATAAATTTTTTGTGGTATTTAATAGTTGTTTGAACTTATCGTTATTTAATAATTCGGGTTCTTCATAACAGTAATTTTTAAAAACTTTAATAAAACAATTAGAATATTTTATCTCTATGATTTCAGTATCTTTTATAAATATGTCCATTACAAATGCTATACGCGTTACATTTTCTTGTAAACTACATAAACAATCTGACAGTACAGTAGGTAACATAGGACGTTTTTTATCAGGTAAATATATTGTAGAAATTCTACGTGAAAATGAATCCCATAGATTTAATACGTCCATCCATACTGTTACATTGGATATATATATACTTAATTGTTTTATACCATCTTCTTTTTCAATAATGCTAAATCCATCATCATAATCAAGACTTTTTGGTGGATCAATAGTAAATACGTTCCAAATAGATTGATTCGTTCTATCTTCAATGGAAGGATGATTTACTTTGATGCTTTCAATAAATGCCTCGTGTGAAGCCTTTTTAACTGCATTTATAGTATCTTTTTGAAATTTTTGAATAGAAGTGTTTAAACTTTTACAATAAAGTTGATATTCATAATAATTATCAAGTATATCAACAGGACCAATAACATTGTTTAATATTCCAATAGGATGCTTATCAATCCATTCGTGAAATGTGATTGTTACATATAAGTTTGTGAATACTTTTGAAAACCCTATATGTTTCATTTCATAAGGAATTAAAAAAGGTGGTATTCTCATATCATCAGGAATACACTTGTACATTAGTTTTCCTTTTGGTGTTTTTTGCCGTCCATATGTTTTATTGTCATTCAATATAAGAACTGCAGGCATTGGTGAACCAGTTCTAACAGTTGAATGTAATAACTCTATATTTAAATTATCGTTTATTAAAAATACATCATTTGAGAATAGTTTATGTTCAATAGGATTAATATTCAAAGATACCTTGTTAAATTTACTGTTTTCAAATATTTCCCAAGATGTATATCCTCTATCGTTAACAATTATCTTATACGTTGACATTTAATATCTAGATATATGTAGATACTTGTAATATCTTTAACTATTATTTATAAATAATTTATCTATATAAGATATTAAAGTAAGAGATTTATAAATAATAAATATGCAGAGTGTTGTAGCTATTATTATGGCCGGTGGTCTAGGAAAAAGGATGGAGTCTCATATTCCAAAGGTATTACATAAAATTAATAATCTTCCTATGATTAACAGAGTTTTATCTAAATTGATAATATTGTCTACTACTAGTTGTATTAAACTTGAAAGAATATTAATCGTTGTTGGTAAGTATAAGAATGAAATTAAAACGGCTATAGAAAGACAAAGAGAACTTGCTTCCATTTTATCTAAAATTTCATATGTTAATCAAACGGAGGCTCTTGGTACAGGGCACGCTATTCAATGTTGCAGAGACGAATTATTAAACTATAATGATTCGGATGTATTAATTTTGTCAGGTGATGTTCCTATGTTAACTTCAATTACAATGTTAAACTTATTAGTTTTGAAAAGCAAAGTGAAAATTATTACAACCATATTAGATAATCCAACTGGTTATGGACGAATTATAATAAATGATAAAAATGAGTTTGATAAAATTGTTGAACAAAAAGATTGTACACCTGAACAATTAAATATTAAAAAGATTAATGGTGGAATATATTCAATAAATTCCGCTTTGTTATGTAAATATTTACCGTATCTTAAAAACGATAATAATCAAAAAGAATACTATTTAACAGATATAATAGAAATAATCAAGAGTGAAGAAAATATAATTGTAGATATGTTAGATCTAGAAAAACAAAACATTATTGAAATAATGGGCGTTAATACATCACAACAATTAAAAGAACTAGAGGATTTGTTAAATAAAAAAATTGATTAAAAGTTAATTATAATAGTTATTATAATTAAAATATATTAGATAATGAATACTGAAGTTTATAATGCAGAAAATAGAACAACAGGTGTTATTGTTCCAACAAATAGAATAAATAGGCTAAGACATACTGCTAGGTGTTGTTCATTTTGCCGACAAAATGGTCATAATATTACAACTTGTAATGATAGTAGACTAACTTTATTTGAAGAATTATGTAAATCCCAAAAAACTTTATTTGAATTAGAAGAAAATCCTATAGAAAAATTTACAGATTGGGCTTTTGAGTATTATCTTTCTGATTCATTATTAGTAAAATCATTTGCTATAAGAAAGTGCGGCTCTACAACAAGAACACCATTAATTAATTTAATAGATACAGTAGTGAATTATATTTATAATATTGATACATATTCAAATGCCAATGAAGATTTTATACCTTTATCTCAAGAACTACAGTTTCATCGTTTTATAACGGGTGCCGCTGGATTATTATTACTTCAACAAAATAATAATGGTGAAATAAATAATCCGAATAATAGTGAAATAATCAGTAGATTAGAAGTAATTATAAGCAATTTTATATTATACGGAAATTTGGGAAATAATATAAAATATGATGTAGATCTTACAAATCGTTCTACATCTTTATGTGATTGTAGTATATGTTACGAAAGTGTAGAACATATAAACTTTGTAAAATTTAATTGCAAACACGAGTTTTGTAAAGACTGTGCAAAACATATATTAACAAATTGTGAACAATATAAAACACCTACTTGTGCTCTTTGTAGAGCTGAAATAAAAGAAATTACCTCAAAAACAGAAGAAGTTAAAGAGTATATTTCTAATATAATTATGTAATTTATAAAGTGTTATACAAATTATGATTACTATTTCAAAAATCAATATAAGATATAGGATATAGGATATATTTATAAAAAGATTTTGTCATCCAAGTTTTCTAAATTTGCATATTTATATTAATTATTAGAAGAAATATGTGATGGAATAAGGAAAGGTTTTTGAATCGTCATATTTTCTATATTATCACCTCATCCGCCTTTCATTATAAGTGGTACAGTTGGAGCTGACACTACACCACCTCATCCTCCTCGCATTTTATAAGATTTTCTGCGAATAGAGATTTTTTTATAGTGTCTTTTTTGTGTTCGTTTGCGTTGTGTTTTTTTTATTTTACGCGAACTCCTTACATATTTATGTTTTCTAATAAAAGACTTCATATATAATATAACAATATAATTTATTATACAATATAAAATATACAATATATAATTATAAAATATACTTGAATATTTAATTATCATTAGAAAATACATTCAATTCAGACCCTAAATTACTATTTTGATTGATAGGTTGTGGTAAATTATCTATATCAGTTCCAGATAAACCTACTATATCTTGTTTATTTTCTTTTATTTGATTATCGTGAATATTTGTATTATCATCTGTATTTTCTCTTGCTACGTGATAAACATTATTTAATTCATTTATACTTACTTTTTTAGCTACATTTCGTTTTACATTTTGTATTTGTAATGCGTGTAATCCGATATAAGGTGTAATTGATATGTTATTCATATATGTACGATAACGAAAACACGAAATACTGGTATTACTATCATTAAATTTAATACTATACCACCAATAAGCAGGAATAAATAAGGTTTTTCCAGGGGTTAATGTAAACTCTAGACACTTTATTTTGTCAAAATCTGCAACATATTTACTTTGTGGATTCCACACGTTTATGGGTGACCTAAATTCAAAATTTTCATAGTCATATATGGGATATAAATATTTTTTACTATGAGGAGGCGCAAGTTTAATTTGAGCATTCCCTTGAGTTAACACAAAATAATTTCTATAATTAATTTCATACCTTAAAGGGGTATATACATCTTTACTAGCCATCATTATATCATAGTTGCAATTAGAAACCATATATGGACGTAAAAATTCATCATTATATTTTAAGTTTTTAATAACTCCTGTTTCTTCTAAAAAATCACTGTTATTTTCTGAAAAAAAAGATGCACTCTTATCTTCATCAAATAATTTTACAGAAGAGTGTAATTGTAAAGGTATATATAATTCACTATTTGTGTCTGTTTCATTTATATTTCGTATTTTAATTTCAAATGGGCTATAATTATTTAAAATATAAGATTTATTAGAGGTCTCTATTATTTTGTTATTATCAAAATTAAAAATAACTGGTTGTCTAATGTCACATATTTCTTCTAATTTATCCTTTGATGGTTCGTCAATTTCATACATTTCCAAATCCTCGCTTGTTTTAAGATGAAATTGAATGTGTAAATATATAAATAGTACTAAACAAAATATAAAAAACCCTATTATTATTTTCATTTGATCTTAAATAAAAATAATAATAATATTTGTTATTTATAACGAAGCAAAGTGATATACATACCGATTAGTCATCTATTTTAGGTGCAATATAAAATACAATAGAACTATTTTCTCCTAAATTATAATTTATTTTCATAGGATACTCAGAACTAATATAAAAATCAACTTCATTTGAAAGCTTATTTGTTAAACACATTTTACTTATGTATGCTAAGCTATACTTTAAATCTATTAATTCCCCCTCAATTATAGAAAACTCGGTTAGATCATCTATTGGAATATTAACCATCATTTCACCTGTGACACCATTCGTAATGAGATCAATTTTTTCTTCTGAACATTTAATATTTATATCATTTCCAAAAATCATCATCTGAGAGAAAATTTCTCCAATTTTCTTAGAATTAATAGAAAAATCCGCAGCATAATCAACATCTGGTATATTTAATAATTCATATTCGTGTTCTACTAAAGGTATTTTAAAATGTTTATTAAATTCGCCTTTAAGATGTTCGTGAGAAATAAGATCAACAATTAAATTATCTGGATCAGACTCTTCATTAAATTGTATAATTATATCATTTGTATCTTGTTTAGCTGTAATTATTAAATGAAATATAAACGTATCTACTGCTATAGTAGTTTCCTTTTCTACATTATATTCATCAAACCAAGATTTATCTATATTAACGTCAAACATACATACGTGGGATTTATCCATACCTTGAATATGCAGTTTATTTGTTTCAAATACAGAACTAACAATATTTGTACAGTTTTTTAACGTTTGAAACAATGCTACAAAATAATCTTTTTTTGATTTATCAGAAATAGTAATTTTCATATTAAATATAATACAATTCTTATATTTAATATCTTTTGTATAATATCTTTTGTATAATATCTTTTGTATAATATCTTTTGTATAATATCTTTTGTATAATAATTTATGATTCTTCACTGTTAACCAAATCATCGTCTTTTACATTTGAATTAATATTATCATTTAAAACATATTCAGATACGATAGACTCTTCAGTTTCTAAGTTAACACCTAGTAAATCATTTTTTTGAATAGGTATATTTTGCTCCAAATCTAAAATAGCGGAATCATATTCAGAAAATTTGCTATTCGTATCTTTAATATAATTTTCTATTTTTAACATAACATTAATTAACAAATCCTTCGCATCTCTCAATTCCTTTTCAAATTTAATAATTTGATCATTATTTTTAGGGTTTAGATCTTTCTTTTCTAAATTATCTAGTCTATTAATAATATTTGTCAATATGCTGTTATCAATAACTCTTGTATTTTCAGGTAAGCCTACGAATGAAGATTCGTCGCCATTTCTTTCTTCTTGTAAATCAATAATAAATTGTTCAACGCGTCCTAGTCTCAGTGTAATTAATCCAATTGCGTCTGAAACTGTTAACTTTGTAAAGGGTAAACCATTAGATGTTTCGGATTGTATATTATTTGTAGTGGGTTGTTTTTGCATTTTCGGGTTTCTAGAAGAATTTTGTTGAGCAAAAGCCGCTTGTGACGATATAGAAGTAACAGGTCTACTTTGTGGTTGTTGTGGAGCGTTTTGTGATCCTGAACGTCTATTTCTAGCAGCAGCAAGTGATGTAGAACTACTCATTATAATAATAGTTATATACAATTTGTTTTTAAATTACTTACGCATCCTATAAATTAAAATGGTATATGTTAATATTTTACTAAATTATACTTTATACTTTATACTTTACACAACATTTAGTGTAACATTTTGAATATATTATATTTAGAGAATCTTATAATACTTTGTATAAACACAAAAATAATATATTTTATTTCTTTTTATACCTTATATATAAAGATATGGATAGTTCAGATGATTCTAAAAAAAATTTCTTTAAACACGTATTTAATTTTGATGATGATTCAAAAGCAGATATTATTAATATTATACAGTATTCATTGCTTGCTATTATACCAGTAGTAATATTGAATAAATCAATGTCTAAATATGTTCCAGAAGCGGATGATAAAAAAGGAAGTTTAGAAATTTCCGCTGAAATAGTTATTCAAATAATTGTTATGTTTATTGGATTATTAATTGTTCACCGAATTATAACATTCGTACCAACATACAGTGGAGCAGATTATCCCGAATTTCATATTGTTTATAATGTTTTATCCGTTTTAATGATTACTTTAAGTTTACAAACCAAACTTGGCGAAAAAATAAGTATTCTTGTAGATAGGTTGGTTGAATTATGGGAAGGAAAAACAAATACAAAAAAGAATAATAAAAAGAGCACACAAGGTACAGTTAAAGTGACTCAGCCTATTTCTGGACAATCTATGAACCAATCAGCTATGAACCAAGCAATGTATTCAGATGGTACTTCTATTAGTTCCTTACCCACAAATGATATGGCGATGTCTGTACAAAATACTATGGCTCCTCAACAATTACCTAATTATAATAATATGTATCAACAAGATAATACACCATTAGTTGGTGCAGCTAGTCCTGGTATGTCAGAAGGTTTCGTCAATGAACCGATGGCTGCAAATTCTGTTTTAGGAGGAGGTGCATTTGGGTCGTGGTAATAGAAAGAATATATAATTTTATATATTTTATATCTTTTATAAAATATATATTAATTTAGATAATAGTTTACATATTATATACAATAGTTATGGATATTAATAAGCTATTACAAGCATTAGACGATGATACTAATGATTCATTAATGAATTTAACAACTGATAAACTAAGAGAAATGACACTGAATATTTTAAAAGAATTACATTTACCTAAGGAGTATACTTTAGATTTATTAAACAAATTAAAATATTATAAATATGTTGATGAAATGAATGATTTAAAATATGGAACATATTTGAGATGGATAAATATTGACGAACCATCAAATATACATTTAACAAAAGGTGCAATTTTTTGTGAAATGAAAATAACAGATGATGGTGTTTTTTGTGTTTGTAAAAATTTTGGTTATAATAAAAAACATTTTCAAATAGCAATGGATAGAAACTTAATATTTCAGAAATTAACGAGCCAAGAACTAATACTTTTAAATGCGTTAGATCATTTGTCAAAATAAATAAAATCAAAATAATTCAAACTCTTTTATTTTCTTTTAGAAGAATATATATTATTTTTAATTGTGTATGTATTTAGTTGTTTTATAAAATCTTCTTGTTGATTAGGAGATAGATTTTTAATAGATCTATACAGGTGACTTATAGTATTATCCGGATCTAGTGTTTCGCAAATCATATTATTTACTAGCATTTTATTATGATCTTCCATTAATACGTTGTATAGTGTTTCTCCCGAATATGCAACTTTTTTAATATTATTATATTTACCAATAAATTTTTTTGCCTCTAACATTTCTCCTTTATAAAAAATTAAATGATTTTTACTGATTAAGGTCCGTTGGTTTGGAATATTATTACCTAATGAGTCTTTTTCAAAACACACTAAGTATTTATCTAGGGTTATAGTTTTAGTAATACATTCTATTTTTTTTTTATGAATTGTATGAATTTGTGGATTAATTTTATCAATATCTATATTGCCTTGGTCCGTTTTAATTGGAGTTTTAGCTGGAAAACAAATATTACTAATTGGTTGTGTTCCAGAACCTCCTGCAGATTGAATACTAATTGATACATTATTCATTGGACTATAATTCTTCAATAATGTATATTTATCAAATATACATATTAATTTAGGTGTTGAATCTCCAAATATATTATTTAAACGTGAATTAAAATATATTCCAGTATTATTAAAAGACATATTGGAAGTAGTGAATATACTTGTATATAAAGAACCTGATAATGTTGTATTCGGATCTAATAAAATATTTGTTGCATAATCTGATGTTTCATAATACCCTGTAACTACATTTGTCGTGTTATCTGCACTAAAATAACCAGTATAGGTTTGAGAATTTGTATTATTGGTAATAGTAACTGTATAATAAGAAATAGTCATTATAATATAGTTTAATAAAATAATATTATTTATTTATATTAAAATGAGTTATAACAGGACGATTAATGTATCTCCATTTCAACAAACTGTTGTAAATACAATTACTAGTTTTGATATAGATATTAGAAATGTCATATTATTTACTCAAGCGGAAATAATTGTACGATTTTATAATGATTTAAAACAAATGATTGATCTAAAAGTAATAACAATATCTGGAGATGATTATGCACAATGGGGTGGAGATGATACATATATACTAAAATATATATCAAATAAATTAGGGTTAATAATAAGAGATACACCTGATACAACAAACACCCCTGATACAAGTAATATTACACCTGATACTACAAATAGTATAAGTGATACAACTGATGTAACAAATGCATAAATGTATTCATTTGAAATTGTGGATTTTATATAGTAATAGATATCTAATTGTATATTTATTTTATTTTATGTTTGCGCGTATTTTTAAATAAATTGTATTTTTTTAAATGTACAACACTTTTCTTATTGCAGTTAAACGTACCTCTTTTATACCCCTTACGTGTAAAAACACTTTTTGTACAAATACCTATAGATCGTCCTTCATTTATTTTATCTACTTTCTTTATACACCTGCATAATTTTTTAGATAAAATTTTTTGTGCGTTATTTTTAATAAGGCTATTTTTATTAGGTATAGGTTCTTTATAATATTCTAAAATTTTTATATAATCATTTTTTGTTAGTTCAGTGGTCATATATATTATACATCTAAAAAATTAAAATTTTGTAAAAATCTTTAAACTATATATATATTAGTAATGAAAATAGTTGTATTTGATTTAGATGAAACTCTAGGTTATTTTACAGAATATGGAATTTTTTGGGATATTTTAAATAATTATTTAAAAATTCATTTAAAATATCCCTTAACAAATGAAGATTTTAATTCTACTTTAGATTTATACCCTGAATTTATAAGACCAAACATAATTAATATTTTAATTTATTTAAAAAATAAAAAACTTACTAATTGTTGTAACAAAATAATGATATATACTAATAATAATGGCCCAAAAGAATGGGCGCAAAATATTATAAAGTATTTTGAAAATAAGATAAATTATGCTTTATTTGATCAAATTATATCCGCTTTTAAAATAAATGGTAAAACAGTTGAAATTTGCAGAACAACTCATAATAAGACACATCAAGATTTAATAAGTTGTACAAAAATACCGATGGATGCAGAAATTTGTTTTTTAGATGATAATTTTTATCCTGAAATGGCGAAAGATAATATTTATTATATAAATATTAAACCTTTTTTTTATGATTTAAAATTTGATTATATAATAAGCAAATTTCAAAAAAGCGCTCTTGGTAGACAATTAGAATTAACAAATGATGTTAATTTTGAAAAATATATGATGAACGAGTTTAAAAAAATTAATTATACTTTGGTTATAAAAGACGAAAAAGAATATGAAATTGATAAAATTTTAGGAAAACAAATAATGATTCATTTACAAAATTTTTTTAACAAAACAATAAAAAAACATAATAGAAAATCATTATTCAAAACAAAAAAAACATATACAAATAAAAAAAATAAAAGTCAAAAAATAAGAAAGTAATATAAAATTATTTTTAAAAAGGTTGATTAGTTATAAACGGTCTTACAATATGTTTTATAATATTTCCAATATAACTTATATATGTATTTAATACTGTAGTTGTTAAAATAAATACTCCTCCACTGAATGCAATTTTTCTATCAAGCTCTGTAAATGATACGTGAACAAACGGGTTAAACCTCCACATTAAAAACAAACAAACATAAATTCGCACATAATAATCTAAATCATATAGATACTGTGGTGCTTTTTGTGAAAGACCTAAAGTAGATATAATTATTAGAGCATATGATGTGTAAATAAATACATTAAAAAATTTCTCTTGAATGTCATTAAGCGTTTTGTTGTTAAACATATTTATATAAATGTATAAAATAATTTTTATAAATATTTTTAAACTGAAGATAATGTATTTTGGTAAATATCTAAAGTTCTTGCGCTAGGATCTGTTGCATTTGTATATTTAGGCATCCAATAATAAGGCAAAATATCTTGACAGTTTGGGTAAAAATTTAAAAATAGTTTTTTATAATAATATTTTTCTGTATCAATATTTACATCATAAACTATACTTTCAGTTATATTTAAATTATCAACTATTTGTTCTTGTAAAATTGTGTAAAGTGAACGACCTTTACAGCTTACTCCATCACTAAATGCCTCTTTTCTTCTCCATAATATTTCATCCGGAAGAAGCTGGCGTCCTTTATAATCTTGAAAATTGTTATGAGAAAAACTCTCTCTAAGTAAAAATTTTTCACATTGGTTTATATTTTTATGATTTCTATAATATGCCGGTATAGATAAACAATAGTTAACAAAACTTCTATCCAAGAATGGTGTTCTCGGTTCTAATCCATTTGAAGAAATTGATTTGTCGGATCTTAGAACATCAAATAAATAAATATCCTTTAATAAACGCCTAGTTTCTTTATCAAATTCAATATCATCGGGGCATTTATTCATATATAAATATCCACCAAATAACTCGTCGGAACCATCTCCATTAAAAATAACCTTTGCTTCACTATTTTTGGAAATATATTTTCCTAATAAATAATTACCTATACTGGCTCGTACAGTTGTAGTGTCATAACTTTCAATAGCATAAATAACTTGAGGAATTGCTAAAAACATTTCTTCTTCAGTTACAATAATTTCTGTATGGTTTGTATTTAAATAATCCGCAACAATTCGTGCATTCTTTAAATCTTCTGACCCATATAAGCCTATGCTATACGTTTCTAATTGAATATCATAATTATTTAATTTATAGAAATTATTAACTAATGCAGTGATTAAACTACTATCTAACCCTCCTGAAAGAAGACACGCTATAGGACGTTCTGTAGTTAAACATCTCTTATTTACAGCAGAATTTAAATAATATGCAATATTTTTATATATTTCATTAAATTTATTCTCTTTAAGAGAATCATTTAAATCAAATGTATATGAAAAACTAGGTTTAATATACGAAACGTTTTCATAAAGAGGTTCCCATATAGAGTTTACTTTGTTAGATATATTAAATACTGAGTATGTTCCTGGAGTAAATTGTTCAATTGAATAATGATAACTACACGCATTATAAAACTCTGATAAACATTTTAATTCAGAGGCAAAACCATATAATGTAAATAAATTATAATGATCGTTATTGTGTTTTAAACAGTATAATGGTCTAACACCGAAAGGATCTCTTGCTATATAAAATTTATTATTACAGTCTTCCGCAACACGGTTATCATATAAAATAAATGAAAATACACCATCTAACATAATTAAGGTTTGATCAATTCCATATTTAACAAATAAATGTATAATAACTTCACAATCAGAATCTGTTTCAGGAATTACGTTCATCATTTTATATAATTCTTTATAGTTGTAAATTTCTCCATTACAAATTAATACTATATTATTAATAACAATTGGTTGGTTGGATTTATCATTTAAACCATTAATTGCTAATCTATGAAAACCTAAAGTCATTTTAAAATAATCAGTAACCAGTATAGAAAATTCTGGTCCTCTATTTTTACCTTTTATGAATTGTTCGTTTATTACGCTTAAAGAATTATTACTTTTATTAAGAAGAGCAAAAATGCCACACATTTTATTAATAATAATAATATTCTGATACCTTTATATGTATTTATTATTATCATTATATAAATTTAAATTTTTACATATTTATAAATTTAAATTTTTACATATTTATAAACTTGAAAATAAATAATATATTTATATTTATATTAATGAGTCAATATAATCAAACTGAACAATGTGTATCAAAAATACATGAACAAACAAATAATAGAATATATGATAGAAATATACCTTCTCAAATGTTGCAACCTTATTTAGATGTACGTCCAGTTATGACAAAATATTCATATTTTCCAATCGTGGACCCAAGAAAGCAAACAACCGTAAAATTAAACCAAACACCAACATATAATTCACAAAATGTATTTAATCCTGGAAACACAAAATCACCTTGGTCGGGTTTTTCATCAAATATTAATGTTGAATCTGAATTAAGAAATCAGATTTTTGCTTTACAAAAATGTAGTCAATCTGTTTATGTGCCTACTAGTAATAGCGATTTATATAGTTATAATTTTACTCCAAAAGAAGTACCTCAAACACACTCACTATTATTTCATAAAGATAGTTTTGATGATTTTAACCCTAACCCAAAAACTGGGGTAGTAGGTTCTGGTATATTTTTAAATTCAACAAGAACTCAAATAAAAGATTTAACGAAAGATAATTTATAAAATACAATACAATATTTTATTATAAATGTATTGTATTATTATGTCAGAAAATTTAATAAACCAAATAACTTTAGATTGTTTAATAAATCGTGAACAATATAATAAATATATGGAAAGTAAAGTATCCAACAAAAACACACGAAAAGATAAAAAGTTTTACAAAAAAAGAATATATTATTTAACAAAAGAGTTATTATTAAACAAAGAAGAGCCTCCGAATGTATTTCCAGATGTAAAACTAAATTTTAACAACTTTGTAAATTCTTGTATTCAATATTTTAAAAGTATAGATAACAATGACATTATTCAAGCAGACTATCAGAATATAGAACAGTCTCTTAATATTGGTAAAGATATTACGGAATTAAACATTGATGATATAGAAAACCAAGAAGAAGCAAATAAATTATTAATGCGTTCAATTAAATTATCCAATCCATCTTTAGATAATTTCGTTAAAAGGACTTATACAAAAAAACCTGATTCGGTAATATTACCAAAACAAAAAAATATAGATTTAAAAGATCCTATTTTAAAAAATAAAGGTATTTGTAAAAAGAAAAATATCACTAATAAATATGATGAAAATAATTTCTCAAAAGATGAAACACAGACAGAAACATAAAAAGACTAAAAAAATACAATCAAATTATAAAATAAAAATAAATAAAGAAAGAAGTTTTACAAAAAATAATAATTATAAAACTAAGAGAAATATTCAACTTAAAAAATTAAATTGTAGTCCAAAACCAAAAGATGAGATAAATAAATTCTCTTGCTACACAAATAGAACAATATATAAATTGAGGGATTTTTGGAATGCAAGACATCCAGACTCAAAAATAAATACTAATAACCCTAAAGAAATACATAATCAATTGAGCGAATATTTAAAAAATGTATGCAATAAAGAGTCGTGTTGGTTAAAACAAACAAATGCATTTGGAAAATTAAGTAGTGATATGAATGATTCGTTTGCCCCAGAATCCCCTAGTGAATGGAAGAAAAATCCAAATGAATGGTTATCTAGTATTGATATTTTAAAAGTAATGAAACAATACGAAAAAGCGTATAAATGTTTTGAATTTATAGGTCCTAGCCCCATAGATTTTGATACAAAAAAGTTGTATGGTGAATGTGTGTGGGAAGAATTATGTAATTTTAATTTAGAACAACAAATTAAAAATAAGAAAACAAAAATAGGTATTATATTTAATACAGATCCGCATAATAAGCCAGGACAACATTGGATTTCTATGTTTATTAATATTAAAAAGAAGCGCATTTTCTTTTTTGATAGTACTGGAGAGGCTCCATCTAAGGAAATTCTAAATTTTGTAAATAGAATTATAGAACAAGGGACAAAAATGACCCCTAAAATAACATTTAAGTTTGATAGTAATGAAGGTATTGAGCATCAGTATGGAAATACTGAATGTGGTATATATTCTTTATTTTTTATTGTTCATATGTTAGAAGATAAACTTACTGAACATTATCTAAAAACTCATATATTGAAAGATGAATATATGACAAAATTTAGAAAAATATATTTTAATGAGTCTCTTTAGATTACGTATAAATAACAAAATATTTAAATATATAGTATATAATTTATATATTTAATGACACAATATTTTTTAAATAATGAAAATATACATTTGCTATGGGATGTATTATCTGAGGAAACTATTATAAAAAGCCAATCTTCTGAAAATATTACAAAAATTGCGGAATCCTTCAAAAATAACTTGAATGGGTTTTTTGAATTTGAAAAATCTAAATCCAAAAATTTGATTGAGATGAATAAAAAATATATTGTTCTAATTTTAAATTTTGTAAAGGATAATTTCAAGACAAAGAGTAATACAAAGAATAAAATTACTATTTATCCAGATAATAATATAAAAAACACAGAAAAAGAGTTAGTAACATACGATGAAATCCAAAATTATAAAAAATCGCAGTTTGATGAGGATTTAAACAAAAGACAAGAAGAATTTATAAATTCTATGACTATTCCTATACCAGAAACACCTATATTTACAGATACATTAGTAGAGACACCGATTAGTGAATTTGAACAAACTATAAAAGAAATAACTGCACAACGTAATTATGATATAGAACAAATAAACAATACCTATAACGTAAATAAATCAGATGAATGGTTAAAATCTAGACAAACATCTGTAAAAAATGATAAGTTAGAAACTAAACAAATAATTAATTCATCAAACAAAGTAGTACAACCAAAAAATGTACAAAATGATGTGAAATATATTAAAATAGAAAATCAATTATTAGACAGTAAAATATACGAAGAACAAATTATTAATTTAAATGATGATAAAGTAAATAACAAAAAAACGTTAAGCTGGGGTAAAAATGAAACAAGAGAAATAAATAATATATATGACAATATTGATGCGGATTCTGTATATGAAAATAATATATTTAATAAACTTAAAAGGGTAAAGACACTTCAAAACATAGAAAATAGTAATATATCTCTTTCTTTTAATGAATTAAATGCTGAAAATATTAAAAATAAAACAAACATCGAGTCATTTAAGGATTATATAAAATTAACAGATAAAATAGAAAGAATTGAGCATAATATATGTTTAATTTTAGAATTATTAAAAAATAAAAATGATTAAATAAATAATATAAATAAAATAACTTATAATTTTTTATTATAAGTTATTATGAAAATACAAGGATTATCAATTTTATTATTATTATTAATCACTTATGTTAAGTCAAATAAAATGTATTATAATGAATATTATTTAATAACAAGGAATAATTTTTTAAGAGGATTATTAACAAGTAAAGAATATAAAAAAACTCAACTGTTAATAAATAAAACAAGTTATATATGTGATAATATATATAATAAGATATTATCAGGATATTATGATTTAAATGGTAAATACTACAGCTTATCGGAAGATGATAAAACAATTATAGAGACTATTATTAGTTTATGTTACTAATTTATGTTACTAATTTAAAAACTTGTTGGCCTTTATCGTTAATTTCTAATGTTCCTATTTGTAATGGTATAATATCCGAGTTAGTAATTGCAGCCTGATAACTGGCTTTATCATAAATATTTAATAAAGTTTTGCTCATTCTACGATAAACATATTCAACGCCATTAAGTGTGATAGGTTTTCCAACCCACTCAATAGCTACCTTATTTGCCTGTACAGTAGTATCATTTTGCTGATCAGCATAATCCGGTACATAAGAAAACTTGTCATTTCTTGGATCTCCAAAGTTAACACATTTTCCATTGGAATAAATATAACAATCAAAAGCAGACTCTTTAATAGCATCAGTTAGTTGCGAAGTAACATTAGCTTTTATTTCAGATATTTCATAAAGATATTGATCACTAGTAATAGGAGTATGTGGTATACTTTTACTAAGATCTTTTCTTTTTAACTCAATCGCTTCATCTGATTTTAATTGTTCAGGAGTAAAAACCATTAAATATACAAAAACTTCTACTGTTTGCAATGCCTTAGGCAAATCTTTGTGACTGCAAATACGACGAGCACGTCCAATAACTTGTTCTAAACGTACTGGATGCCAATATGGTTCCATAATATGAACATAACGAGTATTACGTAAATTAATACCTTCAGAACCAGATGATGTAATCATAAAAACCTTTATTATTTCTCCCATATTGTTATTGTTAGCTATTTTCTTTAACTCGCTTGAAATATTATCAGGTAGTTGATCCCATTCTCCGTTATAAATATGTCTAACAATTTCTTTTTCTTCTGTAGTTTCTGTACCAGTATATAATACATATGTAGGTTTACCTTGATCAGCTTCATTCACTACTATTTCCCATATACCTGATATGTTCTTTCTAATTTTAAATCTAGCAAATCCGTTTTTTTCTAGAACTAAACTAAATATACCGATTCCCTCCATTGTTCTGAATTGACTATATACTAAATGCAGTCCTTGATAATCAGGATCCTTAATATTTTCAAGAATATGTAAAAATTTAGGACTATATGTTTGTAATGCGTCTGGTGTTAAAAAATCATTAGAGTGGCTTTCAATTTCTTTCAATTTATTATCTAATCTTGTTTTGTAATCAATACCACCTATTTTTTCAAGTACTTCGTCACCCTCTACTTCGCCTTCATTCTCATCTGCAACATCTAACCTACTCTCTTCTCGTCTAGCATCTTTTAATAATTCAGTCAATTTTGATGATTCTTCTTCCTCTTCTTTTTCTTTTTCTTTCTCTTTATTAATATCCTCCTTCTTTTTCTTTCTCTCAGGAATAGGTCTATCAAGTACTGCAAAATTACAAAATAAACGTGAAAAAATACGATATGTTGATGCTTTATCCTCTGCATAAACATCATTAGTTGTGGGTTTCTTTTTATTTGTCTTTTCTAATTTTCTTTCTTCAACCCGAGCAGACTCATATATTTTAAATTGGTAATTGCTCATAGGGATACGAACTATGTGATAATCTAGACCAAGAGTTTTACTATATTTAGGCAATAAATTTTCTTGTGCACTCTTGAAATAAGAAGATAAACCTACAATACGTCTTTTTAAAGCATCTATATTTTTTATTTTACCATCCGTTTCATTCACATATCTAGTCATAAATTCATCTAATTTATCAGGGAGCGCTTTTTTATATTTGACTTCAATACCATCTGTAATTACCTCTATTTCATTTCTTCTTAGAATACCAATAATTTTCTTTTCAAACTCATCATCACTTATATAATCAGTTTCAATAGTGTTATCCCCTTTTTCATCCTTCTTAACATTTGAAACTCCTTGGTATCCGGAGTCTTTTTTTATTTTATTTTTAAATCCAAACGGATTCCTAGTAATTGTTAAAATTTTACTAGATGGCGAATAATCTAAGTAATCTAATGATTTCTCTCCAAGTAGCATTTCTTGAAGTGAATTCCTATCAATTTTCTTACTAGTTTTAACATTTACTGGAATTCTCCAGGTTTTAATATATCCTCGCAAGATATTAAAAAGTATTCCAAACTCATTAGGATAATTAATAACTGGAGTACCTGATAATAAAACAATTCTTGCATTATTTGCTCGCAATAGCATTTGATATAATTTAATAGATAAATTTATAGGTGTTTGTTCACCAAATATATTATCATCCCTTGATTCGCCAGGTTTCTTTTTACTTTCTTCTTCAGGAATTGGTTTTTCCTTTTTTAATTTATTTACAATTCTACTAATTAAATTATGTGCTTCATCAATAATAACAACTGAATTGTCAAACAAATTTCTTTTGAATCCAGAAGTTAATTCTTCTAACCTTTTACTACGTAACCCATTATAATTAATAAACTTATATTTTTGACTAATCATTTCATTTAACTGGTCTTCTAACGTTTTTCTATCAATATCACTTAAATCATCATAATTTGATTTTTTCTTAATATTAATAAACCACGCACCGTGATATTTACGAATATATTCTAATGGTAAATTTAAAATAGCTGATATTGGTTCTGCTGATTCAGGATGTAAATCTGTAGATATCCACTCCCAAAATTGGTTGCGCTTATACAATAAATCACCGCATTTCTTTAGTTCTTCAATATAATTTGCACGCAAAGACGCAGGAGTCATAATAATTACTTGTTTTGCATCCTTCATTCCCTCTGCAATAGCAATAGATGTGCAACTTTTACCTGAACCTAGACCGTGATATAATAATAACCCTCTATAAGGAGTATATAAATTCATATAATCTCGTACAATTTGTTGATGAGTTAATAGAGAGAAATCTGAACTAGTTTTACCAATATTATCACACGAAATACTATCTTTATTATTTTGCAATTCAACACGATAAGGTTCAAACAAAGAATTTATAAAATTTATGAATATTTCTCTATTATTCATGTAATAACTTGAAACTTTAATATTAATAGGAGGACTTCTTTTTGGAACGCGTTTTGTAAGATCAGTATCTCCCATTTCTACAACTGTTTCAGGGCCTAAAACGGCTATCCCCTTTTCAACTTTCTTAGTTTTTCTTTCTTTTTTCTTTGGTTCTACAATAGGTATAACTACTTTTTCAGGTTCTAGACCAGGTTCAATTATTTCTGGTTCTTCTTCTATAAGTAGTTGCATATTTGGTTGTTTTTCTAACTCTTCTTCTGCTTCTGCTTCTGCTTCATTATCGTCTTCTTCAATTATAAGCTGTTTTTTATTTTCAACTCGTTTAGCCTTTTTAACTTTAGGTTCTTCTGGTAAAACCGAAACAGGCTCTATAACATTGTTTGTTTTCTCTAATTCTTCTAATATAGGCTTCATAGTTACTTTTGTAAGTTTACGTTCTTTCAATTTATTTAAAAATGTGTCCCTATCATAACCTTTTTTAGTTTCATCAATAATAAGTGTCTTAGGTTTTAAAAGAGTCACGTCAGGTTCTTCTTGCATTTGTTTTTCTTCATTTTCAACTACTATTGCTGATTTTTGTTTTGAGATAAGTTTTTTAGATTTTTCATCTCCTTTAATAACAACTGCAACTCTTTCTCTCTCTTTAACAGTTGGTTTTACCATTAATTTTTGTTTTAATGCTTCTAAAGGATTCATTAGTTATATAATTTCAATATATAAATTTTTATTATTTAATTTGTAAAATTATTACTATTTTATAAGTTAATAATCAAAAATCAAAATAACTCATTGTTTGTAGTTGGTATATCTTCAATTATATTTTCTACGTTTGCATTTATAAATGTTATTGCTTCATTACACGCAATTTGTTCTGCTTTCCTCTTAATTTTATGTTGTCCTTCTCCCATAAATATAAATGCTTTTCCATTTTCAGCGAGAAAATCTTGAATTCCTTTGAAATTTTTAAAGAATGTAATATCTACTGAATCGTGGTGTGTTAAATTATATATTGGTTGACCTAGACAAAGATATACACCCATTTTATAACCTAAATCAGGGTCGTGTTCAATCTCAATATAATGAGGTGTAACTTTGAATTCTTTTTGTATTTTAACTTGCAAAATATTTTTATAATTGTCATCGTTTTGAATCAATGCAACCCAATCAATATGTCTTTCAAATACGTTTTCAATAAATTTCTGAGCCATTTGGAAACCTGGACCTGTAACAAACATATCTTGGAACCATCCTTCACTATCTTTAACGACAATTTTATTTTGATCAAGAAAAAGGGCACCAATAAAAGACTCAAATAAACAGCCTAGTTTTTTTAAATTCGTGCGAATCTTCTTTTCTTCTGCGTGTTTTGATAAAATTAACCATTTATGCAGGCCCATTTCAAGCGCTATTTTACCGATCGCTTCGTTTTTAACAATAGCTATCTTCTTTTCAGTCATAAATCCTTCATTTTCTTTTGGAAATCTGCGATACAAATAATATTTAGTAACCGCTTCTAAAATACCATCTCCTAAAAATTCTAGACGTTCGTTTGATTTGCTGCTTAAAGGCATACAATCAGGTGGTCGTTCAACGATAGTAATGTTTTGTTGTATATTTTCAAAATTAGGACGTTTCGTATAAGATCTATGAACAAATGCACGTTCGTATAAAGATATGTTATGTACCGTAGGAGGAATACCATATTTTGAAAGAATAGATTGTACGTCGTACAATTTAATCTTAATATTCAATGGATTATAAGGGTTAAAGATTAGTCCCTCTTCAGACTTTATAATATCGTCGTCGTGATTTATGTTGAACTCTGACATTTATATTACTATTGCATTTGTCTTTATATGTTTTACATAATGTTTATTTGTAAAGATGACTTAAGAATTGAATGGTGTATTATATATCCCTTCAATGGAAGAATGGAAAATAATTAATGAATATCCTAATTATTATGTTAGTAATTTAGGAAACATTAAAAACATTAAAACTGGAAAAATTTTACATCCAACTATTAAATCCGGTTATTACAATATTGTTTTAACAAATAATAAAAAGAAGAAATCATTTAAAGTTCATAGATTGGTTGCAATAGCATTTCTAAATAATTTTGAAAATAAAACTGATGTTAATCATAAAGATAAAAATAAATTAAATAATAATTTACACAATTTAGAATGGATGACAAGAAGAGAAAACAATATTCATAGATGTGATGGTATAAAAATTAGTTGTAATAAAAATAAAGTGATTCTAAGAATTGATAATAATACAAATGAAATATTAGAAAAATATAATTCAATACAGTTAGCAGGAATATGGGCGTTTAATAATGGATATACTAAATCTCCTCATAGTGGGCGAAATGCAATAGGTAATTGTCTAAATGGACTATCTATACTATCATACAATTTTAAGTGGGATTATGAAAATAAAAATGATAATTTAGAGAATGAAATCTGGAGACAAGTTGTTTTAGATAATATAGATAATACATCTAAGAAATATTTTGTTTCTTCTTTAGGAAGATTTAAGAATATTTCAGGTACAATAATGAATAATTATAAAATAAATGAAAATGGTTATATAAGAGTTTATATTTACAATAAAACATATGCTTTACATAGATTAATTGCGATAACTTTTATAGAAAATATAGAAAATAAAGAACAAGTTAATCATATAGATGGAAATAAATTAAATAATTCAATTGAAAATCTGGAATGGGTTACTAACACTGAAAATCAAATACACAAAAATAAGTTAGGATTAGCTAATAATTTTACTAGAAAAATTAGACAATATGATTTAAATATGAATCAAATAAAAGATTTTAATTCAATCGTAGAAGCTTCAAAAGAATTAAATATAGGAAAACCTAATATACAAGGTGTTTTAAAAAAATCCAGAAAAACTGCAGGGGGATTTATTTTTGAATATTTAGAATAATTATTTATATTTGTTTTAAAATATAATATTATCTTAGAATATAAGATGGTTTTATATTCTGCTGGTAAAATGGCTCGTAATGCCGCATCAATTTGCAATAGGACAAATACTTGTGGAGGTAATAAGAAGGCAGGTACTGCACCTCGTGTCGGTTTCTTTATGCAAAACAATCCTACTTTAATGAGAGCACCTCAAACGGTTCCTCGCACGTGTGTTATTAGTACAACTATTCAAACACAGAAATACGGATATCGTGCTACCCACGGAGGAAATATGGGTTAAAATTATCAATGATATTTTAAATCATATATTATATCTATTTTAAAATAATTTAATGACAAATTATTAAATTATTAAATAACTAATGATTATCAAGGTAGATCACCGAGAACAAGAACTTATTAAACAAATAAAACAATTAGTTTTATTTACACCTATATTTAAAGATATAAAGGTTATTACAGAAAATTTGCCTATAGGTGATATAATTATATCAGATGAAATAGAAGATAAAATTATTATAGAGAGAAAAAGTCTGAATGATCTACTTGCTAGTATTAAAGATGGAAGATACGAAGAACAATCATATAGATTAAATGGTTTGAGTACGCATAATCACAATATTTATTACTTAATTGAAGGAGATATAAACAAATTTAATGGTTTTAAAGAAAAAAAGGCAGATAAAATGACTTTATATTCTGCGATTTTCTCTCTAAATTATTATAAGGGGTTTTCAGTTATGAGAACCCAATCTTTGGAAGAGACTGCTATTTTTATTTGTAATACTACAAGTAAATTGAAAAAAAGTGAAGTTTCTGGTAGAAAACCTTTTTATCAAAATTCTTTACAATCCCTACAACCTATACAAATTAATAGTAATGTTGAAAATGGCATAAATATTTCAAATATAGAAGATAACATAGTTTCAGAATTAGAACAGACTGACAAAGACTATATAAGTGTTATAAAAAGGGTAAAAAAAGATAATATTACTCCTGATAATATAGATGAAATTATGCTATGTCAAATTCCGGGAATTAGCTCAATAACATCTATTGCAATAATGAATCATTTCAAAACTATTCCAAATTTAATTGAACAACTAAATAATAACCAAGAATGTTTACAAAATATAACTTATATAAATGGAAAAGGACAATCCAGAAAAATAAATAAAACGAGTATAGTTAATCTTGTAAAATTTTTATTAAAAAAATAAAGACACTTGTATTGTAGTATTTAGATTTATTTATAATACTTTTTTAAAAGTATATAGTATATAGTATAAATGAACAAGGAATTGATTAATTTATTTGTTTTTATAGGCATTTGTTTTATAGGTTATTTATTATTTAGAAACTTGAATTACAAAGAAGGAATGTCATCTGATGCTTCAGGTAATAATTCATCTTCAAGTGGCTCATCTGGTATTGCAGGAAACGCATCTGCATATGCGGCTACAATAAAATCAAATGTAATTAAGAATCAAGATGTTTTATTAATATCAAAATATAGATCTGACTATGAGACAACTATATTAAATTTGGACGATTTAGTAAATAATTTAATGTTAACAACCGCTTTAAATATTGATCCTTCAAAACCATTAGATGGATTAGATAAATTAAATAAATTGAATGAATCAAAAGTTGCTTTAAATAATGTTATGAAATTTATAGATGCTTCTCATTAAATATTGTTAAATATTGTTAGAATTATAATACATAAAATTTACAATAAAACAAATAATATTTTGTAATATATAATGAATACATTACAAAAGCGTTTTTTATTATTTTTGATAGGATGCATAGGAACAAGGACCTTATTCGTATATATTTCTAAAAACATAGATATAAAATATTTACCTATTCTAGGCTATTTTGCAATACTACCCGCTATAGGATTTGCCTATATTTTTTTATCTGGATCAAGAAAAACAGGTGCAGAAGTTTTTGGAGAAAAAATATGGTGGAACAATTTAAGACCAATACACGCTATATTATATGGCCTGTTTGCTTATAATGCTATTAATAAAAACCCACGATCTTGGATATTCTTATTAATAGATGTTGTGTTAGGTCTAGTTAGTTTTTTAATTCATCACTATTTGGTTGGTAATTTTAGTAAAGTTTTCACTTTGCATTAAAGATTATTAAACTATAATATTTATATATTATTTCATTTTTATGGTATATAAATGGCAACATTATTTTCAGCATAATATCCCTTATCAACCAAATTTTGAGTATATGACGCACCTCCCCAATTTGGATCCATTGGGTCAGGACTAATTGGAGATTGTTCTTGTTGAATGTTCATAGTATCTAATGGTGTTGTAGTTCCAACATAATAAGAACTTTGATCAAAAGCAGGATATGAATTTTTATTATAGGGCGGATCATTTCTTGTTGCATCTACTAAAAGAGTTGGATTAGGATAAGCTAGAGCATCTGGTGTGCCTAAACCACTAGGGTTTTCCATTATTGTATTTCCTGAAGAACTAGCTATGCTAGGAGGTAAACCTGCTTGTGGTTCAGATACACTAGGTCTAACTTTGTAGATTTCATTGCCTTGGGTATCATAACTTTGTTGTAGATATAAAACAGGACATCTTATCCCTTGACTTCTTTGCCAATCTAAAAATTCAGTATAATCTTCTAAATTATCAAACTCTACCGGATTTACCCCAGGAACTTGAGCTAATTTTGAATTATATAAATAAAATCTGGAACCTTTTTGAATTAATAAATTAGGACATCTGCTTTTATTAAATCCATTATTTGTTAAACCTTCAGAATATTTAGTACTTCCCTTTGCGTAAAAATATAGTCCAATTAAAAATATTATTATGAATAAATATGTTACTAAGGTCATATATATTATATATATATTAATACGGTTAAAATTGTAAAATTTTTAAAAATTGTTTAAATTTAAAATATATATTATTTTCTGTTTATAAATTATAATGGTTTTTCTACATATTAGTAACGATAAAAGTAAAGATGAAACAAAAAAACAGATAGGTATATTAAAAAAAATGATTTTAACAAATTCAGATGTTTTTATGTTGATTTATATGGAAGGATGCGGTCCGTGTAATGCTACAAGACCTGAATGGAAAAAATTAGAAAACGTATTTAAAAAATACAAGAATCATTCAACAATTGGAATTGTTGATATAGATAAAGATTTATTACCAAAATTAAAAATAAAAGAAATAAATCCTATGGGATTTCCTACAATAATGTATATTAAAGGTAAACATTTTGAGAATTTTGAAGATAGTGATATTTCAGTAAAAGAAAGGACGGTTGATTCATTTGGTAACTGGATAGAAATAAAGACAGGAAAACAGAAAGGAGGAAATAATTTTAAACAAAAAGGTGGTATAATGATAGATGTAAAAGATAGCGATGCATTTAATCATTTTTTAGATAATTCAACATTTTCTTATTTATCAAAAGGAGCATTTGGATTAACGTTTAAGGCTAATTTAAACCCAGGTGTAGAATCAAAATATAAGCGTATTGAATCCAGTAGTACGTTTGACTATGGAGATGAAGTAAGAACTATAATTATAAAACTAGGCTTTGTACACGATGCACAAATGGGTCAAAAAGAAAATTCTGTAATATTAAATAAACTAAAACTAGATTTTAATACAGGAGAATTACAAACATTTAAAGATGAAGTAAATATTCAAACCGAATTATTTTTAAAAACAATAAGTTATTTACAACCAATTTGTCCAGCGATTGTGTATTCAGGTGTTTATTCAGATGTTTATTCAGATGTTGATACTACTAATAAAAATAGTTTAACTGGATTATTAGAGAAGATGTATCAAGCTTCTGAAGATAATATTACAAAGGTTCTAATACAAAATATATACGACTCAAAAATAAAAAGGCAATTTTATAATATTGGTATAATAGCTATGGAATTTGCAGATAGTTATACATTATTACATAGCTTAGTTAAGGAGACAAACTTTGAATTATATAAAAATATGACATTATACTTATTGTTAAAACTTGCAATTGATACTGGCTATACACACGGTGATTTTCACCCGGGAAATATATTTATAAATACAAAATCTACAAATTATTTTAAGGGAATTACTGGTAAACCATTATTAATTGATTTTGGACAAGCACAAAAAATACCAATAGATATATTAAAATTTATGAAAGAGCAATATAAAATTGGAAATTATACAGGGGCATTAAAAAGATTATGTGATATAAATAGACCCGATGGAATTATAATGACAGATCATTCATCATTTTATGGGTTTGCTTGTGGATCATATGATTATAAGAATAAACTTGCAATTACAGATTTTCCTCCAGATACAAATAGTAAAATAAATGAATTAATTTCAAAGAGGGAACTAGCTATTGATGATATGATCACTTTATTTAAAGATAAACACGATAACTTTCCTGAAAAATACCCATTGCTTCCTCTATCAAACGCAGTTAAAAAATCAATGTACGCTGGGCTTATTGAGGGTGGTAAAAGAAAGACAAAAAAGAACCAAAAAATTACAAAAAGAAAACATAAAAAACATAGTAAAAGTTATAAAAAATACAAATAAAATACAAATAAATAATATATATAGATACAAATTATTTACTATAATTTTCTTTTGCATAACCTATCACAGCACAAGCAATTCTTTTTCCAGCATTACCAGTTTTTAAACTATCTGCATCTCCTTTTGATCCACAGTCGTCTTCATCTGCGTGAATAATTAAGCCTCTACCAATAATGTTTGCTTTATTACCTCTTAATTTTATTATATTATCATAAAATGTATATTTCGCCTGACCTTTTGAATTTGTTAATAGATTGCCCAAATCACCAACGTGTCGCTCTTTCATTCCGGGACATCCGTGGGTTTTTCCATAAGGATTAAAATGTGCACACATACTAGTACATTTATCACTTAAATCGCCTGCTTCGTGTATATGAAATCCGTGTTTACTGTTACTTTTTAACCCAGTTATGTTTACATCAATTTGTATATTTTTATCATTTAAATTTTCTGTAAACCTAACGATACCTTTGATTTTATTATCATTAAATACTGCTATAGCATAAACTGTATCAGTCATTTATATTATAATATAATATATTTTGTTTTAATATATTATTTTATTTTATTTAATATAAAATTGAATAATTTTAAATGAGATAAATATAAATTATTATTGAATATAACAATGGAACACATTTTCAGACTTTTTGATTTTAATGTTTATAATGAAAAGAGTACTACTTCCGATAATTCGAGTAGTGATGACGAGGCAAATATCTATAAAGACAACTCTAATTTTATGATTCAAATGTTTGGAGTAAATGAAACCGGACAAACCTGTTCTATTATAGCTGAGGGTTATAGACCATTCTTTTATGTTATGGTAAATGATAGTTGGACAATTCAGATGAAAGATGACTTTCTTTCGCATATTAAATTTAAAATAGGCAAATACTATCAAGACTCCATAACTGATTGTATAATTATAAAAAGAAAGAAACTTTATGGATTTGATGGAGGGAAACAACATAAATTTATTAAATTTGAATTTAGTAATTTAAATGCATTCAATAAAGTTAAAAATTTATGGTATACGGATTATCAAGCAGGACATACTTTGTTAACAGATGGTTATAATTATAAAGATACAAATATTAAATTATATGAAGCTAATATACCTCCTCTGTTAAGGTTGTTTCATATAAAAGACATTAGCCCTTCAGGATGGATTGCTTTACCAAAAAAGAAAACTATTGAGTTTAAGGAGAATAATAAAAAAACCAACTGTTCATATGAATTTATAATAAATTATAAACATATTGTTCCTTTAAATGATAAGGAAACGCGGGTTCCATATAAAATTATGAGTTTTGATATTGAAGCAAGTAGTAGTCACGGTGATTTCCCTGTTCCAATCAAATCATATAAGAAGTTGGCTACAAATATTGTTGAATATTTTGATAATTTAAAAATGGAATTGACAAAGGACTTATGTAAAAATATCTTGAAACGCATTATTTTATCTGCATTTGGATATGAAACAATGAATCAAATTGATTTAGTATATCCGAAAAAACCTCCTTCTAAATTAGATGTTGAAAAAATGTGTGATACTTGGTTATCCTCACAAGTAAGAAATATGAAAAAAACAAGTGATTATAATGATGCAACTACATTAGAACATTTATTTGAAAAAATGGCTGAAGATGAAGAAGAACACGAGTTTAAACATTATGTAAAATCTTATGCTGATAAAAAAGCAACTATAGTGGATATTTTATGCGATAAAAAGTATGAAAGAGAAGGTAAATTAAATGAACTAAACCTTTCTTTGAATGCAAATTTTCCTAAACTAGAAGGTGATAAGTGTACATTTATTGGTTCTACTTTTATGAATTATGGAGAACAAGAACCATTTATGAATCATTGCATTGTTTTGAATAGTTGTTCTAATTTACCTATAGAAAATAGCATTGTAGAAACATATAATACAGAAAGAGATTTACTCTTAGCTTGGCAAAAATTAGTTCAACGAGAAAACCCTGATATTGTTATCGGATATAACATATTTGGTTTTGATTATGAATTTATGTTTAGAAGAGCTGAAGAAAATAATTGTGTTGAAGATTTCCTGAAATTATCTAGAAATAATGATGAAATATGTGGAAATAAAGATAAAGATACGGGAAGATATAAAATAGAAGAAAGTAGCATACAGATAGCTAGTGGTCAACACGATTTGAGATTCATTAAAATGAATGGTCGTCTACAAGTAGATTTATATAACTTCTATCGTCGTGAGGCTAATTTAACTAGTTACAAACTAGACTACGTTGCTGGGAACTTTATTGGAGATTTTGTTAAAAACATTCAGCATTATGAATCTGAAACGTGTAAAGAGTCAGAAATAAAAACAACAAATATGACCGGTTTATTAGTTGGAAGCTTTGTTCACTTTGAAGAAATCGGCCATTCAGTTGACTATTATGCAGATGGTGCTAAATTTTTAGTTACATATGTAGATAAAAATGAAGGAAAATTTAAAATAGAAGGCTTTGTTAATCCTGATTTGTCTAAAAAAGTTAGATGGTGTTTAGCGAAAGACGATGTTACACCAAAGGATATTTTTAGAATGACAAATGGTAGTGCAGATGATCGTGCAGTTATTGCAAAATATTGTATTCAAGATTGCAACCTAGTTCATTATTTATTTAACAAATCAGATGTTCTAACTGGATTTATTGAGATGGCTAAAATTTGTAGCGTTCCAATTAATTTCCTAGTAATGAGAGGTCAAGGAATTAAACTAACTAGTTATGTTGCAAAAAAATGTAGGGAAAAGAGGACGCTGCTTCCTGTTATTGAAAAAGGTAGTATGGATGATGGTTATGAAGGTGCTATAGTATTAGAACCGAAATGTGATTTATATTTAGATAATCCAGTTGCTTGCGTTGATTACGCTTCACTTTATCCTAGTTCAATGATTAGCGAAAATTTGTCACACGATAGTAAGGTATGGACAAAGGAGTATGATTTAGCTGGAAACTTAATTGAAGAATGGGGAGAGAAAGATGCAAATGGCAATTTTATTTATGATAATTTACCTGAATATGAATATGTGAATTGTACATATGACACGTATAGATATGTAAGAAAAACTCCTAGCTCAGCAGCAGAAAAGGTAAAGGCTGGACATAAGATATGTAGATTTGCACAGCCAGGAATATCTGGAGAAGGCAAAGCAATTATGCCTTCTATTTTGGAAGAATTATTGAAAGCAAGAAAAGATACCAGAAAATTAATTCCTAAGCAAACAGATGAATTTATGAAGCAAGTATTGGATCAACGCCAAATAGGTTATAAACTAACTGCGAACTCTCTTTATGGGCAATGTGGTGCTAAGACAAGTACTTTTTATGAAAAAGATATTGCTGCTTGCACAACCGCTACTGGTAGAATGTTGTTGACTTATGCAAAAAGAATTATTGAAGAATGTTATGGGAATAAAATTTGCAATACAGATAAATACGGTCCAGTATTAACCAACGCTGAGTACATATATGGTGATAGTGTTGCTAATTATACACCAGTATATATAAAAGTAAATGACATGATTGATATTGTTACTATTGAACAATTAGCAGAAAAATATGGAGATAATAAATGGCGCCGATGTTCGGAATTAGGAAAACAAGAAAAAGAAGTATGTGAATTAACAAATGTTGAAACCTGGACAGAAAAAGGATGGACACCGTTACATAGAGTAATTAGACACGAATTAGCACCACATAAGAAAATGATGCGTGTATTAACACATACTGGGTTGGTTGATGTTACCGATGATCATTCTCTTATATTAAAATCTGGAGAAGAAATTTCCCCTAAGGATCTTGCAGTTGGCAGAGAATTATTGCATCATACACTTGTAAATTCCGAAGCTATTTATTGTAATTCTATAAGTGAAGAAGAAGCTCAAATAATGGGGTTCTTCTTTGGAGACGGTAGTTGTGGAGAGTATCAGTGTCCTTCTGGTAAAAAATCTTCGTGGGCTTTAAATAATGCATCAATGGATATGATTAATAAGTACTTAGAATTATGCAAAAAAGTTTATAAAAAATTTGAATGGGTTGTGATGCCTACATTAAAAAGTTCAAGAGTATATAAAATATCTCCTAGATGTAGTGAGTATAGTTCTATATCTGATTTTGTAAGAAGTTACAGAGAAAAAATGTATTACAGCAAATGTAAGATAATTCCACTTGAAATTTTTAATAGTCCTTCAAATATTCGCGAGGCATTCTTTCAAGGGTTATATGATGCCGATGGTGATAAACATATTAATGGTTATACAAGAATTGATCAGAAAAACCAAATAAGTGCTTCTCATATTTGTTGGTTAGGATCAAGCCTAGGATATTCTATTTCATTAAACACTAGAAAAGATAAGCAAAATATTTACAGAGTTACAATGACAAAATCTAAACAAAGAAAAAATCCTAATGCTATTAAAAAAATTCAACAAATAGAATATTCGGGTTATGTTTATGATTTAACTACTGATAACCATCATTTTGCAGCAGGTGTTGGAAATTTAATAGTTCATAATACGGATTCTGTATTCTTTACATTTAATTTGAAAACTCCAGAGGGTGTTCCTATTAGAGGAAAAGAAGCTCTTGAAATAACAATAGAAATCGCTCAAGAAGCTGGTCATTTAGCGTCTAGTTTCTTAAAAGGACCTCACGATCTAGAGTATGAGAAAACATTTATGCCGTTTTGTTTATTGTCCAAAAAACGATATGTAGGTATGCTTTATGAAACAGACCCTAATAAAGGTAAGAGAAAAGAAATGGGTATTGTATTAAAACGGCGCGATAATGCACCCATAGTAAAAGATATATATGGTGGTATAATTGATATTTTAATGAAAGAGCAAAATATCAAACAAGCTATTGATTTCTTAAAATCGTGTTTACAGAATATAGTGGATGAAAAATATCCAATTGATAAATTAATCATTACAAAATCATTGCGGTCTGGGTATAAAAATCCAAACTCTATCGCTCATAAAGTTTTAGCTGATAGAATTACAGCAAGAGATCCTGGTAACAAACCTAGCTCAGGAGATAGAATCCCATTTGTATACATACATACTTCTAATAAAAAGGCTTTACAAGGGGAAAAAATAGAAACACCTAGTTATATAAAAGAAAATAATTTGAAAATAGACTATTCATTCTACATTACAAATCAAATTATGAAACCTGTACAACAAGTATTTGCATTAGTACTTGAAAAAATATGGGAAATGCAAAATAAAAAAGCAAAACTATTGAAATTTAAAAAAGAAGTGGATACGCTTCGTAAGGTAACTGATCCAGATAAATTTGAAGATAAACTAGAACAATTAAAGAATAAAGAAGTAAAGGCTTTGTTGTTTGATGAATACCTGAGAGAAACTAATAATGAAAAAGAAGGAGTACAAAGTGTTAAAAAATTCTTTGTTAAAGTATAACCGTATTACATTTATAGATTTATAAAAAATAAAATATTATAAATTATTTTACTTTTTACTAATTAGTTAAAATAGTTTTTTATATAACTTATTTACTGTATCTTAAAGACCGTTGAGAGTTTATTTTTTTTTCATTTAATACTTCGAACATTTGTTTTACTAAAAAATTTATATCAGAAACAGATGTTTCTAGAGACCAAATACGATCTGATAAATTATCTAATTTATGAGTTGTTGTTGACTCATCATTAAAATATAAATCATCTGAATAATTTAATTCAATCCCATCTGTTTTATCTTCGGTGTAATCTTGTTGTTGATAATACTCAGTGTATCCTCTAGCTTGTTCTACATTTGAAATAAAGTTTTCAGACAATAATTTGTATAATATTGCATCTACTGATCTTTTATGTTTAATTGCAATTTCTTGAATTGTATTTTCTAGAAGTTCATATTCTCTTTGTAAAGATAATAATTCATTAATATTCCATTTATAGCCATTTCTCTTATAAATAGTAGTCATTTTATAATTAAATAGTATTGTCTTTATATTATTTAATTATGTGTTTTCTCTTTAATTACAAGTATTGTTGAACATATCCAAATACCAATCATAGTCCACATATTATTTATTATATTTGCAGCATTATAAACAATCCATCTTAACCCTTGACAATGAGGAGTAGATGTCATAAAAGGAGAAATTAAAAATCCTATAAAATTGTTAGGAACACAAAATTTTATATATAAATGTGAAGCAAAATAATGTAATATAATCCATAATAAATATATACCAGAAATATTTATAATAATTTTTGCTACTTTTATTATGTAAATAAATCCTAGTTTCATATATTTATAAATTGCATTACAACTAAATTGTATGTAACTATTGGTTGAATTATTATTTGAATTATTATTTGAATTACTATTAGTTATACTATTTACATTTGTAAGAATATTTTCTGTATTTATATTATTCTCTCTATCTCTACTAGTAGTTAAAGATTCCTTTATATTTTTATTGATAGTCGTGGTTTTTTTATGTTTCATAAATAAGATTTGTATTTTCAGTTAAACTTTTGTCTTTATATAATGTTAATATAGTTTTATTGTCTATTTGTTGGTAAATAGTACAACCCTGTTAATAGAGTTGCGGAATCAAATAAGTTATTATTTGAAGTGTCCAAAAATATATCAAATACTCTATTTTCACTAATACCACTATTAGTTAATCCATATTGGTTTAAAACCCTATTAAGTATTGAATTTGTTAATATTTCAGCTTCATTTCCAGAGGTGTCTGACGTAGTTCTTCTGTTATTTAAAATATTTTCTTGAGATCTAATATTTTCTTGGGAATTTGTATTTTCATTATTATTCATATAATTTCTAATATCATATCTACAAACAGGACATCTACAATTGCTCGCAAACCAAGAATTTATTTCTTGAGTATTAAATATATGTCCACAATGTCGTATCATTGTTACTTGGTCGTTATCATTAAATGGCTCTAAAGAAATAGGACAAGACGTATTAACAGGTCGTAGTATATTACCATATCTAGTTACTCTTGTTGCTATTTCAAGTTGTGATTGGCTAGGGAAAATCTCAATTGGCTCAAAAAAAGTCTCAACAAACCTATTAATATTTACACTACCATTATTGGTTAATGGTGTAATTCTAGGTGTAGCAGTTAATATATTTCGTCTATTACTATTTTCATTAAACAAATTATTTGAATGATGATAGTTGTTTGCAGATCCTCTAGCAACACTGGTTGAGTTCCTAGAATTGCTTGACAAATTTCTAGCAATATTCGCAGAGTTTCTAGCCATATTCGCAGAAATATTAGCTAAATTGCTTATATTTGGTTCATTATATAAATTATCACTTCTTAATGGAAATGAATATCTAATAGAATTAATATAATCATTACTATATCTTTCATTTGAAAGATTATTACTATTCATATTTTGATTATTCATAATTCTAGATGTAGGTGTTGTATAATGATTTTGTAGTATACTATTTTGATAGTTTCTACCAGTGTTTCTATTCCTATTCCTATTCCTATTCCTATTCCTATTTCTATTCCTATTTGAATAAATTAATTCTGTAATAGTATTCACAATATCATTATTAGAATCAGTAAGACTTTGTATTTGTCTCAAATTATTATTGTAAATTGAATTAAGTGTATTTATTAAAAATAATTCTTCATTGGTTATGTTTGTAAAAGAATAATTACTCATATAATTATTATTATATTATAATAAATCTGTTTAAATGTATATTAATTATTATTATTAACAATGAATATATGCAATTATAATGATAAAGGATTAAGCGGATTATCTAATTTAGGCAACACCTGTTTTATTAATTCGTGTATGCAGGTTTTATCGCACACATATGAATTAAATTATTTTTTAGAGCAAGAAACCTATAAAAAAAAATTAAGAAATAAGGTTGATTCTGCATTATTATTAGAATGGGATAACTTAAGAAAAATATTATGGGAAAATAATTGTGTAGTATCCCCTGGTAAATTTATAAAAACTATTCAAAAAATAGCAGAGGTTAAACAAATGGATTTATTTACAGGATATTCACAAAATGATTTGCCGGAATTTCTATTATTTGTAATAGATTGTTTTCATAATGCTCTTGCGAGAGAAATTAATATAACTGTATCAGGTGTTCCAGAAAATGAAACAGATAATATAGCAATTGAATGCTTTGAAATGATAAAAAGAATGTATTCAAAGGAATACTCTGAAATATGGAATATTTTTTACGCAGTTCACGTATCTGAAATGTATTCTTTAGAAACGGGTAAGAAAATAAAAAATACCCCGGAGCCTTTTTTTATGATAGATTTGCCGATTCCTCAAGAAAACAAATCACCTACATTACTAGATTGTTTTGAATTATATGCAGAAGGTGAAATTTTAGAAGGTGAAAATGCGTGGTTTAATGAAAAAACAGGTAAAAAGGAAAATATTAGAAAAAGCATAAAGTTTTGGTCCTTACCTAGTATTTTAGTAATTGATTTAAAAAGATTTAATTCTACTTTTAGAAAAAATCAAATTTTAGTTACATTTCCTCTAGATAATTTAGATTTATCAAAATATGTAATTGGTTATAAAAAAAATACATATATTTATGAATTATACGGTGTATGCAATCACCACGGTGGAAATGTTTTAGGGGGACACTATACATCATATATTAAAAATGCAAATGGGAAATGGTATCATTTTAATGATACGATAGTTTCAGAGGTACCTATATCTGATTCTATTATATCTACAAAAGCATATTGTTTGTTTTATAGAAAAAAACAAACTAATTAATATCTTTTTTAACTATTTATATATATTATATAAATGGAAGTAGTAAATACAACATCAACAGTTGATCCACTTTATTATTATAATAATCTAAATAGTTTTATACTAAACCCGTTTGTATTTATTGTTATAATTTTAATAATAGTACTGTATTTTGTGTTAGCATCTTCTCTATCTTTAGGCGGAGATGATTTTAATAATAATTCTAGCGGAGGTACAAATATAATGGGAATAATAATTTTATCTATTTTAGTAATTTTGATTTTAGTAAATGCCTTTCAGTATTTTTTTAGCATAAATGTTCAAGCTTATATAAGCGACATATTTACAAACAAACCAAAACTAGATATAGTAGTTAATGAACCTATCAATTATCAACCATCTATTGTTCCTGAAATTAAATTCAGAAAACAAGTATTCAATATACCTGGTAATTATTATAATTATGAAAATGCAAAAGCTTTATGTAAAGCGTATGGATCAGATTTAGCAACCTATCAACAAATAGAAGATTCTTATAAAAATGGTGGAGAATGGTGCAATTATGGATGGTCTGAAGGCCAAATGGCGTTATTTCCTACACAACAAAAAACATTTAACGATTTACAAAATATACCAGGACACGAACACGACTGTGGTAGACCTGGTATAAATGGCGGATATATTGCAAATCCTCAAGTCAAATTTGGGGTAAATTGTTATGGAAATAAGCCAAAAATTAATGAAGAAGAAGAAGAATTAATGAAAACTATGCCAAAATATCCCCAAACAAAAGAGGATTTACTATTTGATAAAAGAGTAGAATATTGGAAAAATAAAGTAGATGAAATATTAGTGTCACCATTTAATCACTATATGTGGGGTGAATTATAAAAATATATAAAAAATATAATGTATATACAAAAAAATAAAGTTTAACTAAAAAATAAATTGTCTTTCTATAAATTGTAGTTATGTATTTACCATAATTTATGACATCAATTATAAAATTTCTTTTTTTAAATATAGTAATATCTCTACATATTGGGCATTTATTATTAATATTATACCATTTAATTAAACAAGACTCGTGAATCCATCCATCACAATTACATATTTTAAAATAATATAATTGTGAATTAAATTTAGTAGTTTGTGCATTATCACACATATTTTCAAAACATATAAAACATTCACATTCATTTATATGGGTTTCACTATTATATGGATCAAAAGTTAAAAATATCATAATATATAGTTACTATAATTAAATATATTATTTAATTCTTTTCTCCTTCTTCTTTCTTGTTCCACCATCATTATTTTTTGTGCATTTTCTTGTATTTTTACTATTTTTTTCTACTTTCTTTTGTTGTGTTCTATTATTTTCATCATATTTTACCAAATCTAATAATTTATTATGCAATTCATCGTTGATGCAATCATCATCACTACCATCGCTATTATCATCATCTGAATATTTATTATTTTCTTCAAAAGATCCCTTCCCACCAAACATATTATTATATGAAATTGTCCAATTTGGTATTACTAGGTCATTAAATAGATCTGATACATTATCGCCACCACCTTTTTGTGATGCATTAGAATTTAATGTCATAATTGGAGAAATACCTTTTTTCATCATTATAGATTTTACACTAAAACCTCCACTATGTATGCCTTCTATAGAATCGTTATTAAAAATTAGTTCATTTGGTCCAATATAGCTCATATAAAATACTTATATAATAATTAATTGTTAGAAAACCGCTTTATTTCCTGAATAATTTTTACTTCTCTTTTATTTTTTAAATGTTCTATAATTATTTTCACCTGTGATTCATTATTAATAACTTCTCCTAGCGTTTTTTCTAAATATTTAAATGTTAATGGTTCCGTTATTTTTGTATTAGAGAATTTTAGCTTACCATCACTAATATGTACAGTACTTTTGGATAAATTATTATTAAAAGCATATGTTGTTATATTATTTTCTAGAGAACTTCTTTTCTCTCGTAACTCTTTTACCTTTTCATTTAAATTTTTAAGTTGATTATCAATTGATACCCATTCTTTAATTTGGTTTTCAAAACTCATCTTATAATATTATATTAATTAAATAAATAATAAAATATTATACAAACTTATAAAAATAATTTAATGACGTCTATTTTTATGACTCTTTTTACCTCCGTGTCTCCTTTTTCTATATGTTTGTTGCATACCTAAAATACTGAATGGAACTAAAGCTTGATTTATTATTTGCCCCCATAGACCACCACGTTTCCTGCGTGAAGCAGATCTTTTTCTACTTCCAGCTTTTTGTCCTTGAAGACCAACAATAGAACCAGAATTGCTATTACTACTATGAGATGATGAAAATACGTTGTTATATTGTTGATCACCACTACCAACAGTAGCCTTCATATAACTTTGCGCATCGCTGTAAGACGAAGGGTTTGCTGCACCAGCACCACCTTTTTTATGTCTGCGACTACTACTACGTTTTCTATAACTTTTACCTGACATTTATATTATTAATTGAGATTAAAATATATTTTAATTTTCATTAGATTAACTAAAATATATATTTAATGATGTCTACGTCTACTTCCTTTCTTAACCTTACGTCCCTTGGTTTTTTTACCACCTCTTTTTTTTCTATATGATTGTTGCATACCCAATAAAGATAAGGGTACGATAGCTTGATTAATTAAACTTCCTAAAAATCCTCCGCGTTTTCTTCTAGAATGCTTAGTGGCCATTATATAATATAAAACTAAAATATCTTTGTTAATAGTTGTTTATTTCGCAACATTATAATTAAAATAATAAGTATTGCTAAAATCATTATAAATATCATAAAAACTAAGGTTACTGTTATGTATATATATGGATTTATTTCATATAAAATAAAATCTATCAATGGTTTTAACATTAATTTAAACTCATTTTTAATATCATCCCTTTTTAAAATATCTAAACATTGCTGAACAAACGAATCTTTCATATGTTATTAATATAAATGAGCAAAATTAAAAATATTTAATTACGTAAAGATAATGCGTGTTAATAAATTTAAATTTTTCTATAGTTCCAATAATAATGGAAAATATAATTGAACCAAATGAATCCTTTGATTTTTCAAAATTATCTTTAGCACATCCGTCCGGCATTCAAGGAGGAGCGTATTTTACAAAAATAGAGTATAACGCAAAACCATTGTATATTCAAACTACTAAAAGTCTTACAAGACAGGGAATTGTAAAAACTGGTAAAAAATATTATTGTGATTTAATGTTTGATAAAAACTCTGAATCTCTTATAAATTGGTTTGAAAATTTAGAAGAAAAATGTCAAAAATTAATTTTTGAAAAAAGAGATAGTTGGTTTCAAAATTCATTAGAAGAAAATGATATTGAATCTGCATTTAATTCTTTAATTCGTGTATATAAATCTGGGAAATATTATTTAGTACGTGTAAATATAAAAAATAATCTTGTAAATGAACCAGCAATTAAAATATACAATGAGAATCATAATTCATTAACTATAAATGATATTACCAATGAAACCAATCTAATTTCTATTTTAGAAATTCAGGGAATAAAATTTACATCTAGAAACTTTCAGATTGAAATTGAGCTAAAACAAGCTATGGTTTTAGATAAAGACCCTATTTTTGATAATTTTCTTATAAAAACTTCAAAAAATATTACTAAACCATCATATGAAAATGTATCTCCGCAAATGAATTTAGAACCTTTAGAAAAAGTGGTTGATTCTAACTTAACAGATTATACTATAGAAAATAACAATTCAAATAAAAGTGAAAATATTGACTTGATTATAGAGAAACCTTCTGTTAATTTAGAAAATACTGTTCTACCTGAAGAATTATTTGAACCACTAGATTTAATAAATAATTCTAATAAAAACGATGAAACTGAATCTGTAAATCTAGAAATTGAAGATTTGAATGATTTTGATGAAGATACAACAAATTTAAAAGAAATAGACATAGACGTCACTTTAGAAAATGATTTAGAGTCTTTGAAATTAAAAAAACCAAATCAAGTATATTATGAATTATATAAAGAAGCTAGAAATAAAGCCAAATTAGCAAAGAAAAATGCTATTATTTCTTATTTAGAAGCAAAGAATATTAAGAAAACATATATGATAGAAAACATAAATGACAGTGACAGTGATTTTGATGCAGAAATTGATGAGGTTTCAGAAAGTGAACTAGAAGGTTTATAAAGAATAACTTTTAGAAAAATTATAGTTTGTTTTAGTAGTTTTAGAAAAAGTAAAACAAATTTTAACTATAAAATAATAATTAATATGTATTCTTAAAATTATTTTATCATTAATTTTATATAATGACCGTCTCTTTAAAGAAACTATGGAATGACTACGGAATTGGTGCTATTATAGTATTATTAATTGTAGCCTACGGTGTTAGTTTATTTGCTAACTACTTATCTAATAAGGGGGTATCAGGCTCTGAATCTAATCAAATGATGCAACAACAATATAAAAATACAAATGCTCAAATGTCTGCTGGTGTTCGTCCTTCTGAACCTTTAGGACAAAATGAAGTTTTTGCTTCCGCAACTGGTGTTCAAACTAGTATGCCAGGTGTTCCCTCTTCTTGTTCTCAACCTAATATTCAAAATCCTGCTGAACTTTTACCAAAGGATACTAACTCCCAATGGGCTCAATTGAATCCTTCGGGCAAGGGCGAATTGGCCAACATTAATTTATTAAAGGCTGGATACCATATTGGTATTGATACTATTGGACAAACATTAAGAAACGCCAATCTCCAACTTCGTTCTGAGCCTCCTAATCCTCAATTGAATGTTGGTCCTTGGAACCAAAGCACAATTGAAGCTGATTTTATGAGACCTCCTCTTGAAATTGGTTCCGGACCTCAATAAGTATAAGATTTTAAATTTTATATTTTAAAAATTTTTATAAAAATTATTTTTATAAAAATAAAAATTCTATCTATCATTTAGACTATGACTGGTAATAATTTATGTGTATCTTGCCCTCATTGTTTTGCATTTATTATAATAACAGAAATAAATTGTGCTATATTTAGACACGCAATCTATAAACATAATGGAGAACAAATAGATCCTCATTCTTCAAAAGAAATTTGTGATGATTTGAAAAACAAAGATTTAATCTATGGATGTGGAAAACCATTCAAACTAATATTAAAAGATGATGAATATTTTTGCGAAATATGTGAATATATATAATAAATTGAAAATTATAAATTATTTGTTATATTATTTCTTATATTATTTCTTATAAGTAGAAATAATAAAATTGATTTGGTTATATACTTTTTTATAAAATATATAACTAACTAAAATGCCTGCAAGAAAGCAATTAATCTTAGAACACGACGATGGTACCCTAGAGTATCTTCCTATTCCGCAATCAAAAAAAAAAGTTATTACCGAAGATCTGGGTAAAATATTTGAAATGGGAATTTGTTTACTATATAATATTCCATACGATGGAAAGTATAAATATAGTATGGAACAAGCAGAAAAAATTAAAACAAAAATATACGATTTGAAAGATATATTCCCTTATACCATTACTCATACAGCTAAGAGTGGGTCACAATATGACTTTACGTGTAAAGACTTAACAGATATGTATTTGAGTGCTAAAACAACAAAAAAAGACGGTAAGGTTTGTCCGCAAGTGATAGGTCAACCTAGTAAGAAAAAATTCTGTCAATATTTCAACTTAGATATTTCTATAAATATAGATCAAATAAAGGAATATATAATCACGAATATCTCTAATATGTTGGAGATATACTTTAATTATACATTTGACTGTCCAATTATATATTATAATGAAGCAAAAGAGCTTTTGTTATTTATAAAAAAAACTGCAAACATTGATTGGCTATCCCTAAATATTGAATTTAGTCACATTAAAAAATGTAAGTCTTGGGGGGAAAGTTCTACAATAAATATAGAAGGAGTTTCAATTGGTGAATTTCAAATACATAATCATAGAGATTGTATAAAATTTAGATGGTGTTTTGAAAAATTATTAGATACTTTCTCACAACATTTTACTATTATTAAATTTTAAAATATATAACCAACTATTTATCTTATAATAAGTGATTCATTAATCTGATGGAAATTATCCACAGTATCATAAAATATAACCCCTTTTTTTTTCAAATCATCAAATGCTTTATCAGTAGTAGTTTTACTAACTCCTCTTGTGCAGGATAAAATTATATGCACGTTATATCCAAGTCTCAATGCATCCAATGCAGTGTTATAAACGCAATAATCGGATGCAATACCTGTCAATATAATATCTGTAATTTCTAGAGCTTTAATCAGCTCATTTAGGTTTGTTTTTTCATATTTCCCTTTAAATTCGTCTCCAAACGCGCTATAACTTTCTACATTTTTTTTTGTTCCTTTTTTAATTCTTATGTCATTTTTTGTAACTATTAAATCACTATGTAATTCAGATCCAGGTGTATTTTCAACACAATGACTTGGCCACATCATTTGCTTTACATCAACCAACGTGCCGTCTTCCATTATAAGACGTAAATCTTCTGGACCTGTATTTGGAGCCTTTTTATGAGTTTCAGCAAATGACATATGTCTCTCATTATGCCAATCCTGAGATATAAAAACTTTAATATGTTCATCATAAATATATCGTAATTTATTAATAGCAGCAATTGCAAATTCTGCTTCAGCTACAGATAACTTTCCTGCTTTACAAAAGTCATTTTGTACATCAATTATACCAATAATAAATTTTTTATAATTAGTTTTTTTATAATTAGAATTGTCAGGAATAATTTGCAAACTATGTTTAGAACCCATTTTTTATTATGTGTATGTGTAGTATGATTTTTATTAATACATTAATTAAAATTATTTCAATTTTTTTATATAATATTGAAAAATAAATACAGAAATTATGATATGAATATTATATTTGTCATCAAATAGTATTATTCCAATATTTTTATAATTAAATGATTAAAGAATTAAAGAATTAAAGAATTTTAAAAACTGTTACGATTTTTATTATTATTATGATAATGATAATGATAATAAAAGATACATTAATTAAAAAATAATTGTTTACATTTACAAACAAATAAATACTTATTTAACTACATCTATATCAATTTCTTCAATTGCTGTTCCAATTCTAGTTGTATCTATTACCCATATATATTCTTCAACAAAAGATTTATCCACTTTTTCCTGAGCCTTGAATTTTCCATATTTAATTTTATACAGTTTTACATAACCTTTTTTAGTAACTATTTTCTCAAATTCATCTCTAGATAATAATCCTTCGTTATTGTATGAAATTATTAAATAATTACATTTTAATCCATATATTAATTTAGAAAACGCATCTTTAACTTCTCTTTTTTTACAGAAGCTGCTTTTATTATAATTTTCAATAAGACCAGTTTTACCCTTTAAAACTATAGTATTATCATATTGTGCAATATAATTTAATGGTGAATAGTTTGCACTGTATTGTCGTTGATTATATGGAGGATCTATATAAATTACATCATAATAATTCGCATATGTTTCTGAAAATGTTTCTGCAAAAACATTATATACACTATTATGATTTAAAGTATATCCAACGTTATCTATATTTGTATGTATTGGTTGTAAAATAACATCTTTTAATGCTGTTTTTTTATATTCTTTTAAATACGCACCATATACACAACTAGTATTTGCTACTTTGTCAATTGACACAACTAGAGAAGCTAACAAGAAATAGTATTCTGATAAACTAATAGAATTATTATTGTATTTTGTCTCTATATATTGTCTTATAGCATCTGCTTTCATTGCATTACTATTTGTAAAAAACATACGTTCACATAATTCATTCGGAGAGAAATTATCATATATTAATCCTTCAATTAAAGGCAAATGGTTACATTCATCTATTATATTTTTCAAATTTTCACTGTAATAACATTTTAATAAGGCATAATTTATTACATAGCTGTAAAACTCTAAATCATTCGCATCACACTTTTTAAAATGGAACATCATATTAAATCCTACAATTCCAGTCCCAGCAAATAAATCTAAAAATGTTTTATCATTTGTGTTTATTATATTGTCTTTAATAACTGATAATAGGGTTTTATATAACGTATTCTTGCATCCTATATAATTTAATGTATTCATAATAATAATAATAATACAGTATTTATGTTTTAATTATTCAATTTTATTAAATAATATTTTTGTTGTACTTTTAATAATACTAGAATATATGGAAAAACACAGTATATTTTTTTATATATTTTTAGCATTTGTTCTTTTATTTTGTTTAAGAATTTATTATGAATCTGACGCATTTAATTTAAAATGTATAATTGCATCGGAAGATGGAAATAGATATTGTGTAAGAGAAAGAGAGAAATTGGAACTCGCTGCAAATTTATTAGCAAAAGTTACGGATAGATGCAAACAAATGGTAATTTATATGAAAGAAAAACACCCAGAAGATCCTCGCACGATAAGATTGGTTGAAGGTTTTAATCCAAAAAAAATAAGCGAAACATTACCTACAAGCGAGTTAACTGCATATAGCGAAAACAAGGGAGAAAAAATCGCATTTTGTTTAAATACTACTAAAGAAGGCGATAGATTGATAGATATAAATACACTTACCTTTGTAGCTCTGCACGAGCTTTCACATATTATGACAGAGTCTATTGGACATAAACAAGAATTCTGGCAGAATTTTAAGTTTTTGTTACAAAACGCAAAAGATGCAGGAATATATGATCCGGTTGACTATAAAAAAAAACCTAAAGAATACTGTGGTATGAAAATAAATGATAACCCATTTTATGATTTAGTTTAATTAACTTTTTTGATTTTTATACAAGTATAAAAATTGATTTGTCAGTTCAAGATTATTTTATAAATATAAATAATTGTATATTTAATTTATATTTAATCAAATATAAATTAAATTAAAAATAATACTAACTTTATATATATGTCAAAGCAAAAAAAACAAAACAAACAAGTAGATCAACAAGGATTACAAAATAATAATGATACTACTTTAGATATGCATAATATATATAAAGTAAATCATATTAATAATAGTAAAGTAGAGAAAATATACGTTTTTAATGGTATTAATTCTTCTCAAGATAAAGGTAATTTAAACAAATATTTTACTAGTAAAGAATTAGATATAATTAATAAAGAACAAATCCAGGTTGTTTTTTCTGAACAGATGATCCATTATGATGATTCAATAGGTACTATTAAAATTAAAATACTTAATGAAATGAAGAAACAAATATCTATAGAAGAATTGTATTTATTTTGTCAAAACATCGTATCACTTAATGCTGTTTCTATTTATAAATCATTAACACAAAATAAAAAAGTAGAGTTAACAAAAGTAAGGTTAGATCAATTTATATCAAATATTATTAGTGATTCTGAAGGAAATACAATTAAAATACCAGATAAAGAAATATATAATTTTGATGATATTTTAGAAATGAAATTAAATGACAAAAATTTTATAGTTAATAAAATATTTGGAGAAAGATTTGTAATTGTTGAAAATGAATATCCTTTTATATGTGATCCATTTAAAGTAGAAAAATATGACACTTTTTTTGAAAAAACACTTAGAAAATCATTATCAACCTTAAATAGTAATTTATTGTTAAATACCGGTAAAATAATTAATAATACTATTTATTTATGTACTGCAGAAGACGTATTAAATTTTGTTTCAAAAAATGATATTTCTCAAGATACGACAATTAAAATATATTTTCCTTTTTTGTATAATAAAAATATAAATAATTTGGAGGATTTACAAGAATCTAGACTTTCATTAATTGAAAATAATAAAAAACTTTTAAATAGTAAAACGCTTGATCTGTTTAAATCTGTAGATTTATTTTACCATATGTATTATTTAAAAAAAAGTAATTTAAAATATTCAAGTAAAGGTATTAAAAAAATTAAAGCTGTTATCAAACCAGATTTTGATATTAAGATCCCTTTAGAAATTATATTTAAAATTATTCACGCTACAGAAATTAATCCATTAATTAAGTATAATCCATCATCTAGACAAGAAAATATTTATAGACTTTACACTGATAAAATAGCCACAGATGGAAGAAAAATACCCTTTTTAAAGAAAGCGACTATTTTTAAACTTATGAAAAGTATTGCAACAACGAAATCAGTATCTGTCTATATTGAATATATAGAAAATGATACATTAGAAATAATTGTTTGCGAATTTGACGAAAATGGATATATAACTATTAGCTCTGAATTTAATACGATAATTAATGAAAACGAAATTGACAATCTTTTTAGAAATTCAATTAATCCTATTATAGATGAAATCAAAAATTTATTAGAACAAAGTGGATATAAGTTAAAAAAATTTAACAGTTTGTTAGATGAAAATGTTGAAATAAAACAACTTACATATGAATCTAAAATAGAAGTTACAAAACCAATTCATATAGATAAATATATTGGTTGTATATCTAGTATATTTAATAATGAGACTAATCAATATAAAAATTCAAATGATGTAATTTTAAGGTTTAAAAGAGTCTCTAATTTTAGTAAAGTTACAAGTCAAGAGGCATTTATTCTTGAAAAATCAGAACAGGGTTATAGAGGAGATGAAATAATAGAGGCTTTATTAGAAAATTTTCGCGACGATTTAACTCGTAATGGTGCAGTTGATTTAGTAAGGAAAGTTGCAAATGAGATCCAACTAGAGAGAGGTGTTAAAAAATCCGAAATAAAAATAAAAGATAATCCTGGGTTCAAAACAATAATATCTCTAGATAAAAAAATAGGTATTATTACGATTACAGTTGAAAATATTAACAATATTAATTATTTATATACATTGCCAATTTATTTAGATAGTATGATTCGTTTAACACAGGATAAAAAAAGTACAAATTATCCTACAAAAAAAATTGATGAAATCTGTTCTAGTTCATCTAAAGAAGAAATTATTATTCAAGATATAGTTTCTTTATCAGAACAAGAAGAATCTGTTTCAGACAATGATTTATCATCTGTTGAATCTGAAGATGAGTATACTAACTATAAAACAGTTAAACCCAAAGGAGCATTTAGTCTATTTTATGATGATGAAGAGGACGATGAAGAAGACAACGAAGAGGGAAATGAATCATATAAAGGAGGCAAAAATGACAGCGATAGTGAGTCGTCTATATTAAGTGCTCAAGAAATATCTTCTCCAATTAGTGAATCTAGTTTAGAATCTCTACAAAGTGAAAAAACTGAATCTGAAAAGGAGTTATCTTCTATTGAAAATGCAATTATACCTAGTTCTACAAGTTCATCTATACAAAGTGAAAAAACTGAATTATCTGATAAACTCAATACTAAAACAACGTCATCGCAAAAAGAACAAAAAGATAAACTGCCCGAAATAGATAAAAATGAAGATGCACAAGATGTAGAAGATCTAGATGAAGAAGATGTAGATGTAGATGAAGATGAAGAAGATGAAAAATCAGAAATGAGTCAGAAAGATAAAGCATCACAAATAAGTGAACAAGAAAATAATAATTTAATAGATATTGATGGAATGAAATTGAATAAACCTTATTATTTTCAAACATTAATTGAAGATAAAGATCCAATACTTATTTTAAAAGAAGATAGCAAAGAGTTTAATGCATATTCTAGAACGTGTAGTTCTGATAAAAGAAGACAACCTGTAATATTAACTGACAGTCAATTAGAAAAAATAAATAAAGAACATCCAGGATTTTTAAGAGATGAAGATGTAATTAAATATGGATCTAACCCTAAAAACAAATTTAATTATATTTGTCCTCGGTTTTGGTGTCTTAAAAATAATACAGTTATTGACCCCAAAGATTTAAAAGAAGTTGTTGGGAAAAATGGAGAAAAAGAATTAGTTCATCCAACTTGCGGTAAAGTTTTGTCTAGAGCAGATAAAAAAGTTAAACCAGGATATTATATTTATGAATTTTACGATGAAAAAGAAAACAAACGTTATCCTGGTTTTCAAACAGATAAGCATCCGGATGGGTATTGTTTACCTTGTTGTTTTGATAAGTATAATACAATAGGAAGAATCAATGCTAAGAAACATTGTTCAGACGATATTGTTAAAAATACCAATACTAAAGAAAAAGAAGATGTAGAAGAAGATGAATATGTAAAAGGTCCTGATAAATTTCCATTACTTTCAGGACGTTGGGGGTATTTACCTTTAAGTATTCAAAGTATTTTGCACGAAGTCAATGCAGATTGTCAAATAAGTAAGACAAATACCAACATTAAACAAAATCATCCGTGTTTATTAAGACACGGTGTAGAAATAAATAATAAACAATCATTTGTTGCTTGTATTTCAGATGTTTTATTTTTTGGTAAAAAAATGATTGATGAAAATAATAAAATAACAAACAAACCTTCTAAAATTTTATCAATAAAAGAAATGCGAATGCGTATTATAAAATCATTAACAATTGATAATTTTATTAAATATCAAAATGGAAACTTAGTGTCTAATTTTTTTGATTCAGGTAAAGTTGTAGACTTTGAGAAATATACAAATTCAAAATTATATTCCAAAATTAATAAAGAAAACCCTGAAGAGAATTATTATTTTAAAAAAGTGATATCTGCTTTTGAAAATTTTATTCGTTTTATTAGTGATGATGATGCAATTATTGATCATACATATTTGTGGGATATTATAAGTATGCCTAACAAATATTTGTTTCCAAATGGTATAAATTTAATTATTTTTAAAATACCAAATGATGATATAACTAATAATGTTCAGATTCTTTGTCCTTCAAATCACTATTCTAGTGAGTTCTATGAAGCTAGAAAACCTACCATTATTTTAATGAAAGAAGACAACTATTATGAGCCGATATACTCATATACGGTTGATAATAAAAAATTATCTATAGCTAAAGAGTTCAAAGAATATGATCCTCATTTATCCAAAACAATGAGAGCTGTTTTTAAGGAAATAATTAAACCATTATTCAATACTATTTGTAGACCTCTGGATAGTATGCCTAACATTTATAAAGCTAAACGTCCATTGATGCTAGACGATCTAATACAAAAATTAAATAGATATGAGTATAATGTATTAAAATTAGTTATGAATTTTAATAATAAAGTTATAGGTGTTTTATCAGAAGAACCTGGAGAAATAGAAAGACGTGGATTTATACCTTGTTATCCAACAGCACTTAACGATCAATTAAAAGATGGAATAGACTATGTTTTTATGACTGATTTAAGTTTATGGAATAATTATACAAATACAATTATTTTTTTAAGAAAATTAAATAAAAGAAGTAAAAAGAGAAAAGAAATGTCAGATATACCTTGCAACCCAGCGTTTAAAATAATTGAAGATGAATTAGTTGTAGGTATTTTAACTGAAACCAATCAATTTATACAATTATCTGAACCTATTGCGGAAGTTGATATTGATAGTGAATATAATATTCCCTCTATTAAAAATGATAATTATATTATAAATACTAAATCCAAACCAATGATTCCTATTGATGTTAAAAGTACAACAAGTGATGATGTTGATACAGAACGAGTTGATTATATTAAAAAAATTAAATTAGAAACTAGTTTCTATAATATTTTTAGAAATACAATAAGGGTTTTATTAAATGATTATGATAACATCAAAATTAGAGAACAAATAGAAAAAGAAATGAAGAAAGAATATATTATTTATTCAGAAAATATAGAAAATATAAAAAGGCTATTATTTGAGTTGGTTAATGATAAAATTCAATTTATTGGAGATAGTAATTATTATAAATTAATTCAAGAAGTGTCTACTTGTGTTGTTAAGGATAAAGATCAATGTTCTAAAGCAGTTAATTTATGTGCTGTTACTGAGAACAACGGTTGTAAATTGATATTACCAGAAAAAAATTTAATAACAAACAAACTTAATAAACCTATTTATTTCGGTAGAATGGCAGATGAGCTAATCAGATATAATAGAATTAGATCTTTTATGATTGAACCACAAATATATCTTTCTTTTGGTAATGTTGAATATAACCTAAGAGAGAATGAAATAATAATGATTCAATCTTTATTAACCCAAGACTATTTTGAAAGTCTTAACCCAGCAGTTATTAATAAATATGTTAAATATAATACATATGATCAAGCTATTCCAATTATTACTCAAACTTATGAAAATAAAGTTTCATCACAAAAAAAAATCAATGAATTAGAAGAAGAAGTTATGTGTAAAAAAACTACAAAAGATGAAATTACTTCTAGTATATGGAAAAAATGTTTTCCAAAAAATTATAAAGAATTGGTATATAGTAATTCATATTATTGTACATATACTTTTATAATTGATTTAATAGAAAAAACAATTAACAAAAGAAAAACTATTAATGAAGTTAAAAATGAATTATACGATGAATATAAAAAATATTTAACCGAATACAAAGATAAAATTATAGACATTTTAATTATTGAGGGTAAAAAAACGATTGGAGATCAGGTTAAAGCAGAAAAAATAACTTTTTCTAGTATGATTTATTCAGAAAACTATTTTTTAACGCCTTTAGATTTATGGCTGTTAATTGAAAAATATAACATACCTTCTATTTTTATTTGTCAAAAAACAATTTTACAAACTGATTATAAAAATAATTTTTTTATAGGATACAATAATAATAATAATAATAATAATAATAATAATAATAAATTTACATTTATAGGTATTCCTGCTTTAAGAGCAGAAACTATACCTATATACAAAGTAATAGAAAGTGATAAAAATGAATCAATTATTTCTATTGATAAACTTGCAAAAGATTGTCAAGATAAAATAGAAGAGGCATTAAGAAATTCTACAACTATAAAAGGATACTTGGAAGGTTTTACAAAGCCGGCTATAACTAAATATATAAAGAAGAAACAACCTGTTAAATTATTACTTGAAGTGGATAGTGATTCCGTAGAAGAAGATATAAAACCTAAGAAATCTAAAAGTTTACTAATGCAGAATACAGTAACGTTTAACAATAATAATGATAATAATAATAATGATAATAATAATAATAATGATAATGATAACCAAAACTTAGCAGAAGAGAAAAATGAGGAAACAAAAAATATAAAACGTATAAAAAAGAGTAAAAAACAAGTAGTATTGAAGGGTAATAAGACAGCAAAAAAAAATATTCCTAAAAATAAATTACTTATATTAGATAACTCTAGTGAAAAATAACTAGTCTAACTTATTGAATCTTGATCCTCTTCATCATATTCTCCTTCATCATATTCTTCTTCATCATATTCTTCATCATATTCTTCTTCATTGTTTATTTCAGTAACGCGAACTTCGTTATTTGCTATTATTGTAGTAACTATAACATCTATACCGTCATCATCATATGATTCTGATTCCGTTTCCGACTCTAATTCTAAATATGAATTTTCATAACTAGTTTCCTCATAATAATTGTATAAATCATAATTATTGATAAGTATTTGATTTTTCATAAAATTTGAGTCTTCTTTATAAAATTTTATATGAGAATCATTAAATTTGTATTCTTTTATATATGACTTTTTTTTTAAATCTTTAGTATATTTCCACTCAACTACGGCATTTCTTCTACCAAAACTAGGATTAAATTTTTGGAAAGCAAATAATTTAGACATTAATATATTATACGATTCTTCTTTAATTTGCGGTATTAATGAATATAAGCTTTTAAATAATAATAACAAATAAGGTTTGAATATTTTAATTAATTTATCTTTTGGAAAATCTTTATGAATTATAATTTGTCTATTTCTGTTAATAAATTTATTATTAACTATCTTATTATTATATTTTTTAATCATATTATCAATTTCATTACAAATTACATTTTTTGCAGAGTTATTTACGTAATTATTAATTGCATATTCCCTCAATAAATACATATTATTTTTCATAAATAAAGTAATATTAAAGTCTGAATAAAAAAATTTATTTAATAACTCGCAATATTTATTAGAATTGAACTTTATATAAAAGTATATGTTGTACAATGTGGATTTATTAAATGGTATATTATTATATGGGTTTTTTGATGGTAATGGATCTGAAATAAATAAATATGCATTAGTTAAAGAAGTATTAATTATTTTAATTAAATCGTTAATATTAAACAAATACAAATTTTTTTGTTGATACATACAGAATATATCTTTACCATACTTATATATTTCATTTAAATTCATATCAGTATTGGACACTATTTTTGTTTTTTTATATCTATAAATGAGAGCCAATTTAGTAAACCCACAATATGTTTTTTGAATTTTACAAAAATAGTCAATAAAATCATTTTTTTGCAATTTCAAAAAACAATTACTTATACTTTCAAAAAAAAATGCGTGTTTTGTTTTCTTTATTGTTACGTTCTCTCTAATAAATATGCTAAAAAATAATTTAATCATTGGGTTTATTTTATCTGTATTGTCAAAATTTTTACAGAATGCATTATTTTCTGGCTTAATTATTTTTGTAATTATATATGAAAATGTATTCATTAAAGAATATGTTATACTATTATAAAACTATTTAATATTTAATAAATTAAATAATAAATTACATATTAAATTTTATGAGTATAAATTATTTATACAGTATTGAAGTTATATTTAAAATCCAGGATTATAAGTATTATCGCCACCTAGATCTTCTGGTTTTATGCTAACCACATTATTTTGTATAGATATATTATTAATTCCACAGGGTTCATTTTCATTTATTGACATAGATCCAAAGAATTTGTCAATTTCATCATCAACATTAATAGGTACATACTCACTAGTCTCTTGAAGTTTATACATTTCTTCAATATCTAATACAACTTGAAACGCACTTGTACCAAAGAACCCTTCTTGTCCACACATAACATTTGCAGATATACCCTTTAATGTATCCAACTCTGCGTGTCTAGCTGCTTTTAAAAACATTTCAGGAGTTTCTTCAAATGAGGCCTTTGCAATGGGACCAATATTATCATTGTTAATACCGTGTCTAAATATAGAAATCATTTTGCTTGTAAATGTCATTCTGTCAACTAAAACACTATAATTGTGATAATTGATATAAGTTCCATCAAATTCAATAACATCTGCGAGTTCGTTATAAATAACTTGTCTGGCCGCTTCAATACCCAATACATTGTAAATTTCTACAATATCGTTACTAAATGTTCTTGAGCTATCAATGTAATCTACTCCCAATATATCTAATAAGTTAGTACCAATAGTATCTAATACCCATATATCTTGTTTTTTGAAAACCCCATTATTTTCAACTAGGTTGTCTTTAATTTTTCGTAGAATCACTTTATTGATACCCTTGATTCCTCTTAAAACCACATTTTGTAAGAGTTGATCTTGGAAATTCTTTAAAATATAAATTTGATCCGATTGATCTAGAGGATTAACCTTTGTTTTCTTTTGTCCTCCTCTACTTGATCCAGATTTTAATATTTCATTCATTCTAATTCTAAATATTAGTTTTTCTGAATTGTAGTCAGAATAAACGCACGATATCTGATTATCATAACAATTGTTTAATGTAAAGTTTATATCGTCCATAGTAATATTTTTTTCAAGCATTACTTCTGGGTCCATTTCCATACGAATAATCCATTTTGATTTTTCACTATCATTATTAGCTAAATTTTGGTCTATGCATTCATTTACCATATTTTCAAAAGCTCTATACTGTTTTATGGTATCTTTATCCTCACTAATAAGAGTATTTAAATCATCCGGATCAAAACATATTTCTATTGACTTAACTACCTCTTCTAATCGTGTATGTTCTAACATATACATAATTGAATGAGCCTTATCTTTTTGTGTTTCATCCTCTTCCTTTAAATAAATAGTTAATGATGGGTTTTTGGGCTCACTAGATAAGGATAATATCTCTTCAATTCTAGGAACACCACGAGTTACATTGGATTTGGATGCAACTCCAGCAAAATGAAAGGTATTGAGTGTCATCTGAGTTGAAACTTCACCAATGCTTTGCCCTGCAATCATACCTACCATTTCACCAGGGGCCACAATAGCTCTTTTATAATTAATTGTAATAGTATCGAGTAGTAATGTTAATGCAGCATTATTGAATCTTTTTACAATTAACAAATCTTTAGGTGATAAATAATAGAAGAACAATGTTTTAAATAATTCAGTTGGAGGAACATAGTGATTTTTCTGAAGATTTGCATAACACTGTTCAATCATTCCAAATGCTTCATATGGAGTAATATCCACAAGCGAATTACCCGTTATATTTGTCTGTCCTTGAACATTACTAATTATATGTGAAAACGCTACCGGCAAATTGACAACAGAGTCTCCTTTATTCTTAAACACATTTTTGATAATTGAATTTCTATTCTTTACCATCATTTCAATATATTCATTGCATTTTTTAATATAGTCATCGTGTTGTTTTTTATATCTTGTCATTGTATTTTTAAGAAATATATTGGATAATGTTTTTAGTTTGTTATTCTCTTCAGGAGACAAATAATGTGCATATATTTCTTGAATACTCATATTTACTATAGGAATCATTTGATTTTCTACTTTTACAGTATCAAAATTGTCGTCTCCGTAACTGAATTGCACAATTTTATTTTTATTTGTGCGAATTGTCATATCATATCCAACCATTAAATCTTCAAGACCTTTGATCAATCTTCTTTGAATATATCCAGTAGTAGATGTTTTTACAGCAGTATCTATAAGACCTACACGACCACCCATAGCGTGGAAGAATAATTCTTGAGGAGAAAGACCATTAATATAAGAGCTTTCTACAAATCCACGAGCACCTGGTGAGTCGTCGTATTTTGTAAAATGTGGTAATGTTCTATGTTCAAACCCATAAGGAATGCGTTTACCATCTACATTTTGTTGTCCAAGACAAGAAATCATAAATGATATATTTAAGTCTGACCCTTTTGATCCTGCATTAACCATAGTAACAAAACGATTGTTTTTCCCCAAACTTTTCAAACCAATCTTTCCTGACTCTGATGTTGCTTGATTCAAAATATTGTTTACTTGTGTTTCAAATTCTTCTTCATTTGTTTTTCCTGTATTATTTTCAAAAATTCCAATCTGTGTTTGATCAATTAAATTTTTAACATCATTTTTCTTTTGTGTTATAACTGTGATAATTTCATCATTTGTTTTCGTGTCAGAAATAAGATCACTGATACCAACACTAAAAGCAGTCTTTGTCATATACTCTGTAACTACATTTTGTAAGTCATCAATAAATTTTGCTGAAGCCATATTACCAAAATCATTACAGGTTCTTTGAAGCAATCCTTTTGTACCTGCACCCAAGACACCTTTATCCATTTGACCTCTAATATATTTTCCATCTCTAATTTCAACGACTGCATTTGATGTAGCCATATCATCTTTATCTTCTTTGAAAGCTTTTGTTTTATATTTCATTGATAATGGAAGCATTATTTGAGTTAATATATCAAAATTTGTTATCCCTTTTTCATTTTGAGAGTTTTTTAATAATTCTATTTCATTTACTCCATTAAACATCATTAACATATTCATTGCTTCTCGTGGAGTAAAATGCAAATCTGGTCTGCTGAACTGATAACATCCAAGCATTGAATCTTGATAAATCCCAATAATGGAGGTGTTATTAGCTGGACTAATAATTTGATATGGAACTGCGGCTAAATTTTTTAATTCTGCTTCAGATTCAGGATCCTGAGGCATATGTAAGTTCATTTCATCTCCATCAAAATCTGCATTGTAAGGCTTTGTATCTGCAACATTCATTCTAAAAGTATCTCCACGTTTCATAATACGCGCAATATGACACATCATACTCATTCTATGAAGTGTTGGTTGACGATTAAATAGGACTGCATCTCCATCCATCATATGTCTGTGTACAATATCTCCTTCCTCCAAAATAATAGATTTTCTATCAGTGAAATATCTCAAAGTAATAGATTCACCATTTTTCTTTTCTAAAATTTTAGCTCCAGGCCACAACTCAGGACCATTTTGAACTAACTTTGTTAGAAAGTCACGATTTAGTTTATTAACAGTAACTGGTTTGGTTATATTCTTAGCAATCTTCATTGGGATACCGAGTTCTCTAATAGAAATATTGGGGTCAGCTGTAATAACAGAACGAGCGCTATAATCTACACGTTTCGCCATAAGATTTCCCCTCATACGACCTCCCTTACCATTTAACCGATCTTTAATTGACTTGAAAGGTCTTCCAGAACGCTGAGCAACAGATGCTACTCCTGGAATCTTATTATCAACCTGAGTTGCTACATAATATTGTAAAACAGTTGTCCAATCATCAATAACATTTGCAGGAGCATTATTTTGTATCTTATCTTGAAGAGTTTTATTTGTTTTAATAATATTTACTAATATATGACTTAAATCATCTTCAGACCTTTGTTGAGCGTCGTGTTTTACCGATGGACGAACAGCAGGAGGCGGGACTAACATTGTTTGACAAACCATCCAATCTGGTCTTGAATAGATTGGACTAAACCCCATAAAGGAAACGTCTTCATCAGATATTCTTTTAAATATTTTTAAAACCATTTCAGGTGTAATTTTTATAATAATAGGTTCTTCATTTTCACTATCATTTTTCCATTCAGCAAATATAGTAGCTAGACCCTCTTTCCGAATTTTATTGGGCTGCAAACAACCACATCCATCTTCAGTGTCTTCACCACATCTTTTAATTTTACTGCATAAAGCAAAGACATACTTCCATCTAGCGTCTCCTTGTAATTTCAAAGCCTGTTTATATTTTTCTTTATTAATTAAAAGTTTACTACATTTAAAACAAACGCACTTTAAACATTTTAATATAGTTGTTAAAAATTGAATATAAAACACTGGTTTTGCTAATTCAATATGTCCCGCATATCCAGGTGTTTGCATATAATCCAGACCATCTGTAGGGCATATTAGTCCAGGTTCTAAAACACCCATTCTAGGATCAAATAATCCACCAATGACAGGTTTATTATTTATATAGGTATCTCTACTTGTAATTTCAGCAACAGACCCTTTTCTTATTTCATCTGGCGATAAAATACTAAATTGGATTCCAATAATTTTGGAACAATTTTTTGATATATTATTTGAATTAGAATATTTGGACATATCTTATACTATAGTACAATAGATTTATATTGTTTTACTAATTCAATTTTATTTTATTTTAAATTTTCAAAAATTTTATAAATATACGAATTTTATATTATATTCAGTATGTATATTTTACTATATATTCTAAAAAACTTACTATAATAATATTTATATAAATAAATATATAATATTTAAGCCTAAAATTATATATAAACGCACAATGGAGTATTTTATTTTTTACATAAAATAAAATTGATTAAAATAATTAATTAACATTTAAAGATAAAATATAATATAACAGAATGACGCGTGAAAGCAATAAACATAAATTATCTAAAAAAGATCAGGCTAAATTTCATAAAAAAGATGAAAAAGTGAAAAAAAATATTGGGTCTGATAGTGATAATAATTCTTCTAGCGATTCAGAAGATGAAATGGATGTTCACGAGTATCGTAAGTTTTTACAAAAAATATTTCCATCAAAACATATGAATAAAAAGATTAAAGATGGAGAAAAGTTAAAGAAGCATATGGAAGAAGATGATTCTTCATCTACCGAAGAAGAGCATATAAAAGAAATAAATACTAAACAAAGAAAAATAACTAACAAAAAAAATGAAAAACATAGTTCAAGACGAAGACAAGTTTCTGAATCTGAGGAAGAAGAATCTTGGGTAACTGCTTCTGAAAATGAATCTGAAGAAGAAAAGATTATTGTTAAAAAACATAAAAACAATAAGCAAAAAAATAAATCTAAGGGTAAAAAACGAAGTGAAACTGAATCTGATACAGATGTCACGCTGGAAAGTGAAGATTCTGATTATGAAGAAGATGAGGATGAGGATGAAGACGATGATGTTAAACCTGGATCAAATAAACTAAATATTACGTTAACAATTGGAAGGAACGAAGAAGAAGAATACTCTGATTCAGAAGATGATTCAGATTACGTTGATTCCGATGAAGAAACTGAAGATGAAGATGAATCAGTATCTTCAGACGACGATTCTGAAGAGGATGAAGAAGATGATGACGATGAAGAGGAAGAGGAAGAATATATTCCCAAGAAAAAAAGCAAGAATTTAAAAAATAAAAAATCAATTTCAAAAGAAGAAGATTCTGAAAAAAGTGCGAAAGATGAAATAGTTCCAAATGAAGAATTATTAACGCAGTTGAAGTCTCTTTATGAACAAAATAAATCAAATAAATCTTTAAAAAAATGTATAGAAATTTGTGAATCAGATATTAAAAAATTAAACGCAAAAAAAGAAAAGAAAGAAAAGAAACATAAAGCAAAAAATGCTAGAATTTTTAAAAGAATTATACGAGATAAAAACACTATGAACGATTTTACTTTTTATGAGAAACTACAAATAGAAGAACAAAAGAAAATAATAAAAGAACTCAGAGAAATTAATAAGATCACACGTATTGAAAGGCCGTATCGTATAACTTTATTAGAGTCTGAAATTCCTACTATTTTCAAAGGTGCAGCTATGAAAAAAATAAATTCATTACGATATATGGAACCAGGTAGCGGTGAATTTTATAAAATAAAAAATTGGGTTGATGCTTTTATGAGAATACCCTTTAATAAATATCAATCCCTTCCTATAAGTATTGAAGATGGAGTAGATAAATGTCACGATTTTATGGAAAATGCGCAAAAAACCTTAAATGATGCTGTATATGGATTAAATGATGCAAAAATGCAAATTATGCAAATGTTAGGTCAATTGCTTACAAACCCAAAATCTATTGGTACTGCGATTGCTATTCACGGACCACCAGGAACGGGTAAAACTAGTTTAGTGAAAGAAGGTATAAGCAAAATTCTGAACAGACCGTTTGCATTTATAGCTCTGGGCGGCGCTACAGATAGTTGCTTCTTGGATGGTCATTCGTATACATATGAAGGTAGCACTTGGGGTAAAATTGTACAAATATTAATTGATTGCAAATGTATGAATCCTGTTATTTATTTTGACGAATTGGATAAAATTAGTGATACACCTAGAGGAGAAGAAATTGCAGGAATATTAACTCATTTAACTGATACAACCCAAAATTCTCAATTTCACGATAAATATTTTTCTGAAATAGATTTTGACATTAGTAAATGTTTATTCATCTTTAGTTATAATGACGAGAGTAAAGTGAACCCAATTTTAAAAGATAGAATGTATAGAATTCAAACAAAAGGATATAACCAAAAACAAAAGACTATTATAGGGAATAGTTACATACTACCAAAAATCCGCGAACAAGTTAAGTTTGCAAATGAGGATATTGTTATTCCTGATTCAACAATTCATTACATTATTGATAACCATTGCAACAAAGAAGATGGTGTTAGAAATCTAAAACGTTGTTTAGAAATCATCCATACCAAGTTGAATCTATATCGCCTAATGAAGCCCGGGTCTAATTTATTTGAAGAAGATATGTCATTAAAAGTAGAATTCCCATTTACGGTTACAAAAGATATTGTAGATAAAATGATTAAACGCGATAAAGAAAACTTTTCAGCATTGTATACTATGTACGTTTAACAAACTACAATACCTAAGTATATATGTTAAACATTAAACGTGTAAAAATTAACCGGGTAAAATATTATTACAATATATTATTAAAATAATTTAAAACCTTAAATAAAAATAATTAAATGAGTGTTAATTATTTTTTATATTCAAAATCACAACATAAAAAAATAGTAAATTGTTTAGAAGAAATAAAAACAATATATGAAGATATAATTCAACATACTATTAATGAGAATGATAACCTAGATAAATATAATAAAGATGCTGATATTGAATTATTAACAAATTTAAAAGATTCATATATATCAAAAATTATTGAAGGTAATAAATTTTGTGAAATATTAACATTTTTTGCTCATCAAGTATGTCAACATAATTTTGTGAAAGATACCATAGATATAACACCTGATAGGTGTCAGGAAATAATATATTGCACCATTTGCGAATATACGAAATAATAATACCGTTTTAAATATTTACCAAATTGTATCTGTATTATTCCACCACATACCATCACCTTTTTTAATATTATATAATGCTCTAAATATTTGTGAGCGAGATAAAGGAACATTTGTCCTATATTTATCTGGTGGATGTGGATTGGTTTTTAATTGTGCTTTTACAGCAGCTTTCCCAACCTTTTGTTTCATTTGAATAGCGTAATATGTATAAAATGCTTTGAATGATAAATCACGTATTGGAACAGGATCATACTTAGATGATTGATAATCCATTAAATATTCATCACAAATAGCTAACCCAGATATGTCAGCTAGATCTTCACCAATTCCAATAGATGCATCAAAATCTATTCCATCTTTTTTAGCCAATTCCTCATACTGGTTTATTACTTGCTTTTGAATTAATTTATACCTTCTTTTATCTTCTGTAGTCCACCAATTTAATAATCTACCTTTATGATCATATTGACTACCCTGGTCATCTAAAGAGTGCGACATTTCGTGTCCTATTGTAAAACCAAGATGAGCTAAATTATATTGTATTCCTCTTTCTTCCAAATCTATAAATGGTTTTTGCATATAACCCAAATTTATATATATATTATTTTTACTTGGCGTATATGATGCGTTTACAATATAAGCTTGTCTTCCAGACAACTTTACAGGGTATTGTGTCCAATCTACAAGTGGAATATCAAATACTTTTACTCCATCTAATTGAACATAGTATGTATGTCTCCATTCATAAATTTTGTTTAAATTGTCATATAAACTATCTGTATAATCTAATAAAGGGTCTTCCCTCAATTCTTGTGGGTTTCCAATAGTAAAATCTAAATACTTTAATTTAAGCAATGCATATTTTTTCGTTGAAGGCGAAAGCCAATCATTTCTATTTATAATTCTAGTAAAAACACGTTTTAAATCATTACACATTGTAGTGACATACTTAACAATTCTTGGGTCTTTAAATTTTTTAACATATTGTTTCGTTAAAAACGTATTAAATGGTACAGACATATACACAGCTGCACTAACTGCAGGCGAAGTAACAATCGCTTCTTGTCCTCTTTGATATTTACCATGAAATGTATAATATATATCTTCAAAATCACGTGTTACTCTAGCTATATACCTTATAAAAATCCAAACCCAATATGGTCTCCATTTTTCAGAATCCCAATTTTCTAATAAGAGATCGGTACCACATTTCAAGTAATTTAAATCAGAAGTAATAAAAAACTTAGGTGTTTTTGAAAACCCTAATTCTTTTGAAAATTGTTCCCAATCAAAACCATATTTTTTCAAAGATTCATTAGCATAAACTCTATTATATACTTTAGGTTTTGTTGTAATATCAATGCAACCTAAAGAATTAAATATATCTACTTGCACATCGTATATATTATCAGTATTCATATTATGATCTTTACCAAGAACAGTATCAAATAAAACTTTACAATAGTTTTTAAAATTATTTCTATAATTTTTTTTATATTCAATATCCGTACCATCATCAAAATATATATTATAATCAATTATTGGAAAATTGATTATACCTATATAAGGTCTAAAAATTTCTGGGTTTTTACTATCAGGTAACATATCCCAAACAAATGGCGATACTGATGAAATAATTTGACTTTTATTTGTAAACGCAAGCATTTTCCATAAATTACTTTTATTTTTTCTTAACTCGTCTATTTGTAATAATATATCATTTGCAATTTTAATACTATCAGTTTTATTATTCATTTTAATTACTGAATTATAAAATTTTTTCAAACAATGTGACAATTTATTATTGTTAGAATTAAAATAATCAATAATAATCTTATCTAACTCTTTATAAACATTATCTTGTGCTAATCTAAAATCATCAATTTGAACAATATATTTCTCTTCTTTATTTAATTGAACATCTTTCATCCATAAATAATTTATATATGTATAAAAATCCTCTTCAGGTTTTATATTTGTTGGCGAAAACTTAGATATTAATTCTTTTGTAAATTCTTTTTTTAATTGAACATTATTTTTCCCTAAAAACTTATTATATAGAGAATAATTTTTTTCAAATTCAGTCAAGCCTATAAGATCGCACTTGCTTTTTATTTCTGGTACTTTTACAAATTTAATCATAGATTTTATATTTTTACGTGTTTTATTTTTTATTCTAATTTTTTTAGCTGTGTTTTTCATTTATTATAACTATATATTATTTATAAAAATAATATATAAAATAAATTAATATTCAGAATAAGGTACATTATTACCACTTCTGGTTATTAAATAGTTATATTGACCACTAGTCATACACGCACACCCACTGGAATTGCTATAGGTGTTTGGGCAACATTCAGGCTTAAATTGTGTACTTGCAAAAAAATCTAATTCGCCTTCAGGTAAAGGTAGCTGTTGTGAAGGACGATTCAGTATATTTTGCACTCCGGCACTCAATTGTTGTCCTGGAACAACTGTTAGATTTGGAGCCATCCAGGAAGAAGTATCCACTGGAGTATTATCGTTTAAACTATATTGGGAAGACTCTCCATAGTTGGTATTAGCTCCGACAAATCCTTCTGTACCAGCCTTTTTAGACGCAGGTGTAGGGACCGCAGAAGGTAATGGTTGAGTTAAAGGCTTTTTAGCTTTATTTTCCATACCTTCCATTATCTTATAAAAATTACAGCATCCACCAAGAGTATGTCCAACTAAAATTAAATAAACTACTCCTATTAAAATTAATACTTCAAGATTAATCTTGTATCCTAATATTGAGATATCCATATTATACATATTTCATAGATAATAATTTTCCTTTGGTTTTTTCTAAAAATAAATCAACCGAAGCGTTATAATCATAAAATTTAATTTTATCAACATAAAATGTTTTTTTATTAGTTAATAAATGAAAAAGTTTTTTTTCTCTTATTTTCTTAATATCTTTTGTATTATAATAATTTATATTTTTATCGTGATAATCTAAATTTAAAGTTGTATTAAAAATACAATTTTTATCACATATATTTAAATTTGGACCACCTTCAATCAATATGTTTTTTCCTAAACCATCAAATCTTTTAGTAAAAGAATATACACATTGTTCACTTAAATCTTCTCCATAAACTTCAACTAATCCGTAAACAATTTCTCCATTTTCTAAAATATCGCCTACCTCAACCGCGTTTATAGGTCGTGTAGTGCCGTTTTTTAAGTGAATCATTGTTTTAGGAGTAAATCCTCCATCAAGATACTTATGAATATCTTCTACCTTATTTATCATAACAATACCATTATTTTTTAACTCAATAATTTCATTATTCACTATTTCATCCCAATCTGTAAATAAAATATCGTCAATTAAAATAGTTTTATTACTCGTGTTTAAGCAATATAAATATGGATGTTCATAAAAAGCGATTCTCTTAGCATTTGGGTGCTTAAATACAGGTATCCATTTATCATCCAATTTCACTATATGTGAGTCGGAAACAGTAATACCATTTAAATTATATATTTTTGAGCCTTTACTTTCTACTTTTATTTTTGCAGTAACAGTATTATTATTTAAGAGAGTATCTCCAACCTTTATATCTATTATTTTTTTAAGAGACCCGTCATTCATTTGTATAATCGTATCCTTGTCAAAACATTTTACACTAGGAATTTTTACACTAGGAATAGATAATGTTGTCTGAACGTGTAAAACATCCATCATAAATGCTAAAATAATAGCCATTGGTATAGCCAAAGCTATAAAAACTGCAGTCATTGATGCAGCCATTCCCCAAGTAAATGGTAAAATCCAAAATATAGCAATCATAACAGCCATTGCTATTAAAATAGTAATTATAAACTGAGCAATTGCACCCATTAAAGATTTCAATGTATAGTATGATCCTAATAATGTAAACAGTCCTGCAGTCATTGTGCCTTGTATTTTTCCAACAAAATCTTTAAAACCAATTATAATTTTTTGTAATGGTATCATAATATTCATTATCCTACCCATAACTTCTTCAGTAAATGTCTGGAAAAACCCTCTTATTTTGTCAAACATTCCTCTAATAGCATTTATTGCATCTTTCATAGAATCCAATATGGTATTAATAACTTTTATCAGATAGGTTGCAGGTGCAACAGATGTGCCTGTAATACTAGATAAAATATTTTGAGTACAATATGCGAAATTTTGTGATGTATATTCTGAGATACTCATATTATCTGGTTTCGTGATAAATCCTGCAATAGGAATATAATAGGGTTTACAGCGTTGATTCGCCCAATCATCTGCAATGGGTTTTTTATAAATCATTGCATAACAATAAGCACACATTACAATAAGTACAATTGTAATAATTATAAATAGTATTACTGATGCACCATATTGATCCATATATGTTAATTTTTCATACATTTTTTTAATATTATTTAATCCTTTATCGCTATCCATATACTTATACTTTAAAAAAATATAGTTTTTATAAAGTATAGTTTTATAAAATATAATAATCTAAAACAATATTTTTTTTACAAAATGGTCTTCCCAATCCCAGAATAGCTCTTCTCCTATTTGAATTCTATGATCATTTGTTATTAAACAACTAAACCAGTCGGTTTGAATATTTGATAAATTAGACCTTTGATAGTCCTCAACTTTTACAATTTTATTTTTACCTTTATTAAATACTAAATGACTACCTGTAACGTATATATTCTCTTTATTTACTCCTGCATTATTAATTGTGTATAAAGGTATAGGATCACGTTTATTGTCTATCTTCATAACAGATTCAACAATTGAACCATTTTCTAAAACATCTCCTAAATTAACATCTTTCATACAAATAATATTACCATTTTGCAATTTCAACTTTGTTTCTGGATGGAAGCATTTACCTAACACTCTCACCATTTGTCCAGGCGGCCCATTCCACGTACTTTGCATAGTTTTAACACTACCATCAATAACATACATTAAAGTAACCATAATACCAATTGTTTTTCCTATTAAATCTTTAATACCAATAGTAATTTTTTGAAATTCAATAATTAAATTTAAGAATACTCCAAATACAGATTGAATAATAGATGTAATAAAGGTTCTTATTTTATCAAACATTGCTCTTACCATATTAATTTCGTTAAGAAAACTAGAAACAACACCAGTTATAGAACTAGTCAAAAATGTTAAGGGTTGCAACAAATAACCCATAAAATTTGTCTGCATATTTTGAATACAATAAACAAAATTACTTTCCACATCATCAGCTAAAGGCATATACATAGGATTACATCTATATAAAGGCCAACTTGCTTTAATTTGTGCAAGCTGGCTAAAATAAAAAACACCTACGATATATATAGCAAAGGCTAAATTAATGTATATAAAATTAATCCAGTTTTTCCCAGATGGCATAACTTATATTATTATTATATAAATATAATTCTAATTATATTTATATTACAACACCAGAAAATAAAGTCAAATTATAATTTATTTATTTTTGCCCCTCCGTGCGGTAAATTATCAAATACAAAATCTTTATTAGCATACCCAGAATAATCATATGTCTCTCTTCTACTTTTAAGAAAATCTATAACTGCTCTCTCTGATCCAGGTAATGGATGATTATCTAATGAATCACCACCAATATCATCTATGATAATAATACCGCCTTTTTGAACTTTATCAAATGTTTTATTAAATGAATCAGTTATTGATGTATAAAAGTCACCATCATAAAATGCTAAACATATTTTTTCAGGATATTCATTATCAGGAATTTCTTTAAACCATCCAGAATGAATAATAGGCAATTCTAAATTAAAATGGTTAAATACACTAATAAAATAATCTTTAGTTGTTTTACAACACCCTTGAGGGAATTGGTAAGATGTTGCACTCTCATCTTCCTTTACTTTAGGAGGAAGCCCTTGCCAACCATCATAAACGTGATATTTTTTATCACACCCGTATACATCTAAAAACTTTCTTATGAAAATACTCGTAGTTCCTACATTACACCCCAATTCAACAATATCACCTTCAATACCATTATCTATAACCTGTTTTAAATAATATAATATACCATATATTTGATTTTTACCCATCATTGAACTAATAATTGGAAATGTATCCATAAAACCAACCAAATCAAAATCCGTTTTTTTATTTGTATTTATATTATTTTTCAATTTAGAACAAGACAATTTGTGTTGACTCCAGTGTTCTCTCTGACATTTTACAGAACAATATTTAGCAATATGACATTTCCCGCAAGTTTTGTCTGCTTGACTTGAACATATACTAGTATTCCAACAATAATTATCTAAATTATTACTTATATTTATTATAGTATTATTCTCCATTATAGTTAGTAATTAATTATTAGTATTTAAACTATTTACACAATAATAGTATTATTTATTGTAACGTTTAGATTTTTTACGGTGTTTTCTGGATTTTCTGGATTTTTTTAATTTTTTAACAGTTTTTCTTTTTTTACCACCGCTATAGCATCCCCAATTATAGTTGCTATTTCCGCCTTTTTGTGTAGCATAGTTATCCATTGCAGAATTTGCAGCACCTTGTGTACTAATTTGTGCATTTTGCTGAATTTGAGAGTTAGGATCTTGACCAGGCCCATTTTGTACTTGATATTGCATTTGATATTGCGGGACAGCAATATTACTAGGTGTAGAAGCACTACCGCCTCTATTCATTTTATTTTTCCTTCTTTTTCGCATACCTCCAACGGCACTTCCTAATGAAGCCTGTTTTTGATTCATATTATTCATAGATTGAACAGCAGAGTCTTTAGGGTTTGATCCAATCATTCCTTTTTGTGTAGGAAGCATCATTCCCGGTACATTTTGTCCTGAAGTTGTTGTACTCATTTAATATATAATTATATAATTTAATTTTATAAAATAATTATATAATTTATTAATTTATTAGGTTTAAAAATAAAATACTTAATATAAAGTATAATTAATGGACGAAAATCAAAGATTGCAATTGCAAAATATGGTTAAGACAAACAATGTTCAAGATCAAACAGATTTAATACGCAACTTAAAACATAGCCAAATTTTAAGAAATGAGGTTAATAATATGATTTTAATTAAATCTAAATACAGAGGTGATGAAAATAAAATTAATGAAGAATGTATTCAAGAATGTGGTTTTTTATTTAACTATTATACAGACATTTATAATAAAGTTAAGAAAGACGAAATAGATATTGTATTATTAAATAAGTTCCTTGATGTATTAAAACAAATAGAAGATGGTGATTTAGATCAACACGAAGGTTCCTTTCTAGTTGGAACGATTTTAAAAGAAATTTATATTGACAGTGCTTTGAAGAAAGCCGATAAATTAAACGAAAATGCCGAACCAACACCTGAACCAAAAAAGGCTGAAGTAAACATCTCGTGGAAACAGTTTAAGCAAATGAATACAATTAAAAAATAATTTATTAATATTATTTAGAGCAACGCGTATTTTAAATGCCGAGTAAATCAACAAAAAAATACGAGCGCTTCCTTTCGGATTAACTAAATTCTATATAATGGGTTTATTATTTGCTTACTTTGAGGTAGATAAGCAAATTCCCATCTAATGTTATTTCATATACTACCTTAATGAAACAACTATTTATTCTAACGTATTTTAATTATCTTTGTTTATATAAACATTTTTCCACACTCGTTAATTATCTCTTCTAATTGAGGAAGTAAAGAATATTTTGTATAAATCCTCTCACAAGATATAGGTATATTTATCGCTTTAAGAACTTCCCAAACAATGTATGGGTTACTATTTCCATATGGTTTAATTTGAAATCCATATTCACTATTTATCAAAACATTGAAATCGTTAACTATGTGTTTATATAAAGTTATGTAAACAAACGCAGCCTTGGAATTTTGGCGTTTCACGTCATACTCAAAATAAACATATTTCACATCTCCCATTGTTTTAAATGCATTTTTAATTGTTTCTAATCTAATATTAGGTGTCATATTTGGAATATATACACATAAAAACTGATTCATTTTGCGTAATTAGTTGAACTTCACTGTATAATCTGTTTTAATTTTAGGTTTTATATATAATGAATAATGTAAAATCATTTCAAATTTTATTTATTATAATTTTAATCTAATAATATTACAATATGAAAAGTAGTAAAAATAATAAAAATAATAAAAATAATATTTTAAATACAAAAAATAAAACCAAAAAAAATACTAAAATACAAAAAATAAAACCTTCATTAAAATATTTAGACACGAGTTTTTCATTATACGCGTCAAAACAATATACAGGAGACGAACTTCTGGAATATCAAAGAAAATCAGAAAATAAAACTCATAATCACTGTTTACTAGATAACTCAAGTTGGTTCGGCAGTTTAGCTGTAGCAAAAAGCTATAAGTCAAAAGATACCCACATCTACAAATGGGATATTAAAAAACCGACTTATTTACTGAAAATTAATAAAGAAAATGATCACTTTATAAAATATATATTTAAATCTACGCTAATTAAATTAACCCCTACTATTATTTTAACCGATAATCAAATTAAGAAAATAAAATACGATCATCCTTATATTAATATGACATCAAATGAAAAGGCTTTATATGAATTTCAATTTGCATTTGGCTATATAACAGTAGAGGAACAATATGAATTTATGAAACTAGTAAAATATTTAATAGAAAATAAAATTATTACTTTAACCACTAGAGAAGGAACAAGTATAATAGACAAAATAGATTTTAAAATAAATTTTTATAAGGTTTCATCTTTAATACCAAAAAAACAAAAAATGAATAGATTAAGTTTCTATTATTTTGATAAATATGCAATAATGAATCTTTGTAAAATAGTATATAATAAAAAAGATTATAAAATATCGGGAGTATATCAAAAAAATAATAGTAGTTTTTGGTTTCCTAATTTATTAATATATAAAATGAACATAGAAGAATATATTTTATTTAATCCTCCTCACAATTTAAAGTATGACAAAATGATTGAATAATTTATTTGTAATGTTAATTAAAATCTAACAAATCTAACAAATCTATATTAGAAACTTGTTGATTTGTTTTATTTATAACTTGTTCGGTCAAATAATCAATAGTTAATGTTTTTTTGTGGAGTTGATTTTCCAATTGTGCTATAATTTTTCGTTGATTTTCTACCAATTCTTTAGTTTTAAGCATCTCTACATAATAATTTGCTTTATTTTGATTTAAAATCGTTAACCATTTTTGGTGTGTTTTTGATTTTATGTGGATTGAAAACTTACTTGCAGTTTCGTATGTTTTATCTTTTCTTGATCCACACGGACAAAAAATACCATTTTTAATTATAGGTATATTATCTATGTAATTACCAGTATTATCAACACTTGGAGTATATATGTCTGGCGTAATCGTTATTTCCATTATTATTTATAATAATTATTATAAATAATATGTTTTTAGGTGTTCTTTTTATTATTAATTTTTATTTTTCCTAGAGCTAACATTCCTTTTTCTAGAATTAGTTTTACTATTTCCTCCACCACCTTTTAACCGTTTAGAAGATCTAATTACAACTGGTTTACTAACCGGACACATACCATCGCCTATAAAATACCAGTAACCATACTCTTCCCATTTATTTAAAACATCATGAATATTTTTCTTAATAGATGATGAATTCATTACAACATAAGTTTTCTTTTTTTTAGTATAATTAATCCATAATTTCTTATTATCAGGGTCCTTTAAAATTTCATCTACTATTTTGAATAATTTTTTACTAGATAATAACTTTCTATACATATTAATCATATCCATTTGTCTTTGTTTTTGATCAGGGTCAATAGGTATTTTAAAATAAGTTAATAAGGAATAGGATTGACACAAATTATCATTCTTATTTATATAAATATTTTGATATCCATTATCAACACTACAAACGGGCTTTTGTGTTTTTTTATCTATCAAATAATGATGAAATGAATTTTCAAAATCAAGATTTGTTTCTTCAAATCCTAGTTCAAAGTTTTTATTCGGGAAAACTTCAGTGATAATTTGTCTTACCGTTTGATCACCAAATATTTGATTAATGTATGTAAAATGTTCATATGCAAATTCTTGTAATTTTTCATTCGTACATTCTTCTGTTATTGCAAATTCAGCCATTATATATTAATTATATATTAATTATATATTAATTATATATATTTAATATCACTATATAAATTATAATTAAAAATAATTTAAAATAAATCAATTTTTATTTCAAAATAACATAAATATATCCAGTTAAATAATACAATATGAAATATCTAGTTATTGTTGAATCACCGTCAAAATGCAAAAAAATAGAAAAATATTTAAATGATAACGATGATTTAAATATTTATGAAGTAGTTGCAACTATGGGTCATATTACAGAATTAAAGTCATTAAAAAATATTGATATTGAAAATAATTTTAAATGCACGTATGAATTAATTGAATCCAAAAAAAAGAATACAGAAATAATTAGAAAAAAAATTAAAACCGTAGATGAAGTATTGCTTAGTTGCGATAATGATAGAGAAGGCGAAGGTATAGCTTTTTTTGTTTGTCAAGTATTCAACTTAGATCCATTTAAAACAAAACGTATTGTATTCAATGAAATAACTGAATCTGCAATAGTTACCGCAGCAAAAAGTCCTAGAAATATTGATATGAATTTAGTTTATGCTCAACAAGCAAGACAAATATTGGATTTATTAGTAGGTTTTAAAATAACACCAATTTTATGGGATGTTATTACAAAACATTCAGCTAATTCTCTCTCTGCCGGTAGATGCCAAACTCCTGCTTTAAAATTAATTTATGAAAATCAATTAGATATAAATAAAATAGAAGAGAGAAAGGCATACAATACTATAGGTTATTTTACAAATCAAAACATACCATTTGAATTAAATAAACAATTTGAAACCGAGGATGATATAAAAGATTTTTTACACGGAACAACAACATTTACTCATATTTATAGCTGTTCGCAACCAATTAAAGTGTATAAATCTCCACCTCAGCCATTTATAACTTCAACATTACAACAAACCGCAAGTAATGAATTGCATTATTCTCCAAAAGAAACTATGCGTTTGTGTCAAAATCTATATGAAGGAGGATACATAACATATATGAGAACTGATTCAAAAACATATAGCAAAGAATTTGTTGATTCTACAAAAGAATATATTTCTAGAACATACGAAGATAAATATATTAATAAAAACATACATCTAATTATAGGAGGAGCAAAAGAAAGAGACGAATTATTAAATCAACCATCTATATCTACAACAAAGAAAGTCACTAAGGGTTCTAAAAAAGTTAATAAAAAAGAAAATAATTTGTGTCAAGATGCACACGAGGCTATAAGACCTACTAATATTTCACTGAAAGAACTCCCTGATAATATAGATTCTAAAGAGAAACGAATGTATAAGCTTATTTGGGAAAACTCTTTAGAGAGCTGTATGTCGGATGCAGAATTTTATTCAATTACCGCAAATATTTCGGCTTTTCAAAATGCAAAATTCACATATATAAGTGAATTAATAGATTTCCCTGGTTGGAAAATAGTTTCTAAAAAATATTCAACTGACAATAAAGAGCATCAATATTTAAAAACTATAAGACAAAACGAAGTTACTTTATATAAAAAAATATTTTCCAAGGTTAGTTTAAAAGGACTAAAACCACATTATACAGAAGCGCGTTTGGTTCAATTACTAGAAGAAAAGGGTATAGGTCGTCCATCTACATTTTCTTCTCTCGTTGATAAAATTCAAGAAAGAGGTTATGTTAAAAAAGATTCTATAATAGGTAAAGAAATTGTATGTAAAGACTTTGAATTATATAATAACGAAATATTTGAAATCACTATCAAGAGAGAATTCGGTAATGAGAAAAATAAATTAATTATTCAACCTCTTGGAATAATTGTAATGGAATTCTTAGAAAATAATTTTTCAGAAATATTTAATTATGAATATACACGTTCTATGGAAGACGATTTAGATAAAATCTCAAAAGGTGAAAAATCATTAACTGAATTGTGCAGTATATGCAACTTACAAGTAGATAGTTTAATAAGTAAGTTAAAAGATAAACCAAAAATTGAATATAAAATTGATGATAATAATACATATATTATAGGTAAATATGGTCCAGTAATAAAATGTAGTAATACAGTCAATGGAAAAGAGGAAATAATATTCAAATCAGTAAAGAAAGATATAGATGTTCATAAAATAGAAAATGGAAGTTTAAAAATACAAGAAATAGTAGATGATAAAAATAATACAGAAATCAAAAATAGTTCATATATTTTGGGAAAATATAATGATCAAGATGTTATTATTAAAAAAGGCAAATTTGGGTTATATATTACTTGGGGAGGCAATACAAAAAATTTAAAAGAATTAGGTAACCGTCCAATTGAAAATATTTCATTTGAAGATATTAAAAAATATTTAGAGGAAGGAAGTAATATGGTGAGAGAAATTAATACAAACATTTCTATTAGGAAAGGACCCAAAGGAGATTATATATTTTATAAAACATTAAAAATGAAAAAACCACAATTTTTTAGTCTTTTAAATTTTAATAAAGATTGTAAAGAAGATTACAAAAGTTGTAATATTACTATTTTGAAATCCTGGATAAAAGATCGTTACGATATATAATTTTACTATCTCAACCCGGTTGCCCACGCATTGTATTTTCTCTCTATTTGTGGTTGAGTAGTAGAAAATTCTAGGGTAAATGAATAATTAAATACTCCAAAATCCACTAATTCGCCATTGTGATATCTAAGTTTAATTTTTAACTTTCTGATTCTCTCTGCAGGAGGCATAAATAATTTGTAAGGTATTTGATCTCTATCAAACCATTGTGAAATAGGTGTAGTTGGTACAGCTATCTTAGCAAAGGCAGAATTGCATACACCATTTGTTTGGTTTGTTTGAACTGTAAATTTACTTAAATTATAAGGACTCGTTTCGTCAATACAATTTAATCCATCAATTTCCATATAAATATACGCATTACCCATTAAATTAATTTTAAATGGACTTTGAAGATAATGAACATTGCAACCTGGTACTCCTGGAACAGGTAATAGCCAATACCCACTATCTCCTGGTGTAACATCACCATAATAGAATCTAGGCGTATATCCAGTTTCGCTTAAAGATATCATATCACATTTTGTTAAACCTAAGTTTCCGGGTAAACCCCAGTCGCTAAAGTCAGGTAGTTGTGACTTTGCACCACAATATAAGTTGTCAATTAGTGCTGATTTAGCTAGTTGTGTTTCATTAGTTAAAGTAAATCCATCAATTCTATTACCAAACCATATTTTTTGGTTAACAGTATTATAAACAATAATAAAATTACTATATCCACCATTTGCAATAAATTGATTTAATATTGGTTGATATGTTACAGGATCAATCAAGACCTTACTTTGTAAATATTTTTGTATTCTTAAAGTAACTGCTTCATTAAATTTATTAGTTAACTCTGTAACCATTTGTTGTGGATTATAAAATCCAGTTTCAATGATAATAATATAATTTTCATCTTTACTATAAAATAAAGCTTCAAAAATTATATTTAATAATGGGTCAGTATATGCATTATCTCCTGGATTATATGGACTTGAAATTTTAAATGTCATTGTTAAATTAGAATTTAATTGTGAAAATGTATTATAATTAGCAGGAAACGACCAATTTGTAAGTCTAACTGTGAGTACATTTAAAATATCCTCTGGTAGTTCAATTTCAAATTGATTAGAATTTGGATGTTTTAAAATATCCCTATCTTCAGAGTGAATAGATATATATTTTCTATAAATTATCATCTCTTGAGAATTAGGTATTATTGGATGATTAGTATTCACATTATAAACTTTAGGTGAACTTATATCTGAAATAAAATTTAATGGCCCAGACATTATTTATATTAATATATAACTATAATTTTTTATATAATTAGTAGTTTAAATAATAAAATAATAAAATATTAAAATAATAAAATTAATTATTATTATAATAATATGTCTATACTTTCAACAGTTGCTAATTATGGAGGTAAAGTAGGAGATTATCAAACAGATATAAAACAATTTTATGTTTCAGATGTAGGTACTGCTGTATGGATTTATAAAAAGTCGCATCCTTATACAAGTAATCCATTTATTACTCCTGCAAATCAAAATTACAATATATTAATTCCCAAGGATTTAACTGTCTTAGGTTCTATAAACAACCCTTCTGATGCGAACCTTAAAAAAAATATTGAATCAATTGATAACGAAAATATAGATTCTATTTTTGATTTAAATCCTGTAAAATTTAATTATAATTATGAAGAAAATGGAAAAACTCATTATGGTTTTATTGCTCAAGATACAGAAAAAGTATTTCCAGAACTAGTTTCAAGTTATATAAATGAGGAAGAAAATGAATATAAGACAATTAATTATTTAGAAATAATACCATTATTGCTATCTAAAATGAAAAAAATGCAAAATGAAATAGACGAACTTAAAGAACAACTAAAAAATACAAAATAATTATCAATCTCTTTAAAGTTAAATATATTTTTAGACTAATATATTAATATATTAATATATATTAATATAATGAAAGATTGGTATGCAGGTATTTATAAAGCGTTAATATCCGCAAGTGTTATATCATTTATAATTAGTTTTTTCTCATCTGGAAATGTATCCTTTGGTTCTATATTAGCAGGGTATTCTGTATTAATTATGGCTATAATGATGATTTTGCTGATTTTATTTAATAATATTTTTAAAGTACCACAGAGTGGAACAACATTTCAAATCATTTCATCAATTATTATGACAACTGGACCATTTTTATTAATGTTAGGGCTAATTGGGTTTATAATGTATTTAATAATATTTTATATGAATCCAATTATGGAAAACAAGGTATCGCCTAGTTATTTTACATTTAGTAATATAGCAATTATATTATTTTTATTACAGATATATATTGTATATACAAATATTTCTACCGAGAAATTTGAAACCACTGGTAAATTAAATAAAATTACAAGTAGTCTTATGTATTTATTGGGAGTATTAACTACCATATGTTCACTGATATTGTTTACAATATTAAAATATTTTAGAACAGACGGATTTCAGTGTAATAAATAATATGGATAAATAATATGAATAACTAATATGAATAACTAATTATTAATTTTAATAAATTTATATGTAACACCATAATTATTCTGAGTTTCCCAAATACCGGAAATTTTTAATATAAATGAATTATTATGACGTGTTGTTATTTCATTAAAAATCTTTATATTACCATTACTTAATTGTTCGTAAATTTTAAATAACGGGCATTTATTTTTAATTTCTATTTTTTTTAATATGTCCTCTTCTATTATTCTTATATTTTCAATTAATTCCCTATGATTATTCACATTAAATGTACACTTATATTTATTATAATATTTTTCACAAACCAAATCTGTTAGCGTTATTAATAAATATACTCCATTTAAAGCTACATCTTGTGTTGAATATATTATTCTTATAAAATTACCTTCATTCATTATATTATTTTTAATTGGATCGCAGAAATATATATTTCTACAATCATATTGATCAATTCTCTGTACTATATTCATTTAATGAAACTATTATATAATTACAAGTTGTTTTTAAGCTATCTAATATTTAATCCTTATTAATTAAATTAAAAATTTATAATATAAAATATAAATTATAAATTTTAACAATATATAAAGGTTTTTATAATATTTATAATAATGAAATTTTATGAAACTCATTTTGAAGAATATACAATAGAAAATAATAGAGAAAATTTGCATCCAAAATTAGACAAAATTTATGAAAAATTCCCAAAAGAAGTAATAGATTTAAAAAACTTAATATTTTATGGGCCAAGTGGAGTTGGTAAATACACGCAAATGTTAAAATCAATTAAAAAGTATAGTCCAACTAAATTAAAATATGAAAAAAAAATAAGTGTTACCTATAATAAACAACAGTATTTTTTTAAAATAAGTGATATTCATTATGAAATTGATATGTCATTATTAGGATGCAATTCCAAGTTATTGTGGCACGAAATTTATCAACAAATAATAGATATTATATCAGCAAAAAAAGATAAATCGGGTATAATTGTATGTAAATATTTTCACGATATACATAGTGAATTGTTAGAAAATTTTTACAGTTACATGCAACAAAATAATGCGACATCCATAGATTTAAAATTTATTTTAATAACAGAACAAATAAGTTTTATACAAGACAATATTTTAAACTGTTGTGAAATTATAAATATTTATAGACCTTCAAAATCTTCATATTTAAAATGTTTAAAAAATAAATTTCCAAATAAAATTAAATTAGAAAATATAAAAAATATAAAAATGCTTCATTTATACGATGAGAATTTGATGTTACAATATAAAATAATATGCAACAAAATAATTAATAATATGATAAATATTAATGATCTTAATTTTTTGAAATTTAGAGATATTTTGTATGATATTTTCATATATAATTTAGATATAACTGAATGTATGTGGTATATTCTCTCTACATTTATAAAGGAGAAAAAAATTAATGAAAAAAATATATCAGATATTTTAATTAAAACATTTGGATTTTTTCAATACTACAATAATAATTATCGTCCGATTTATCACGTTGAAAAATATTTATTTTATTTAATTAAACATATTCATAATTTATAAATAGAATAAAAATATAAAATTATTAAAACATATTATTATATTAATGTTTAATATATATTTATCATTAACAACCCTTCCAATTAGATTATCTTCAGATCATTTTAAAAAAGTATATAATTCGCTTTTAAACCAAAGTATTCCTTTTACAAAATTAATTATTAATTTATCTATTAAAGAGTTTACATATGATATTCCAAAATATTTATATGATAATGAAAATGTAATTTTACACGAAACAAATATTTGTGGACCTTGTACAAAATTGATTGGAAGTATTGATATAATTCCAGATGATAGTATTGTTATTATTTTAGATGATGATATTGTAATGAGAAATAATTTTATTAAATCTTTATATGATTCTTATTTAATCAATCCAAGTAAAGTAACAAGTCATTTTACTTCTGTAAGAAATAATTATAATGAAGTAGCTGGATTTGGTGGGTATATTTTTAATATAAATAATTTAAGAAACATAAAACAATTCTATACTACAATGCCCGAGTGTTGCATTAAAATTGATGATAATTGGATATCGTGGTGTATTCATAAATTGGGAATAGATGTTATAAATACGGTTGAAAAGGACCCTTGGAATACAGTATTAGATATACCAAGTACAGAGACTCATCCAGAATGGTATGAACTATGTAAGAATACTAATAGGGATAAACTAATTGCAGAAATGGAAAAAATCCTAAAATAAATATACGTGTTATTTTACAAAACATCCAAATATAATTTACAATAAAATAAAATACAATGTAATTTTATAACAATTTATTACTTAAAGTTATAATTTATTTAAGTATAATCATTATGGATTATAAATTAGCTTTTAAAATTTTAGAAATAGAAATATCAGACGTAGATTATAAAGATATATCGCTTGAATACTTAAAAAAAAAATACCATAAACTAGCTTTACAAAATCACCCTGATAAAAATGGTAATACTACCGAATCAACAGAAAAATTTAAACAAATAAATGAAGCATATGAATATTTAAAAAATGAACTAATGCATCTTAATAATGATAATTTGAATAATGATAATGATACTGAAAGAGTTTTTGAATCATCAACTCTTTATATGGATATTTTACAAATTTTTATGAAAAAAATATTTCAAGGTAAATATAATGATATAATTTCTAAAATAATAATTGATATTGTAAATTCTAATTATGCAAAAATATCATTTAAAATTTTTGAAGATTTAGATAAAGAGAGTGTACTTAGAATATTTACTTTTCTCTCTAAATATCGGTATACACTTCATTTATCTCAACAGGTTATAGAAAGGGTGAGAGAAATTTTATTGCAAAAATATGATAATGTATTGGTTTATAAATTAAACCCAGGAATTAATGATTTACTTAATAATAATATTTATAAATTGTATGTTGAAGAACAACTATATTTGGTTCCATTATGGTATAACGAAATATATTTTGACGCATCTGGATTTGAAATATTAGTTATATGTGAACCAGAATTATCGGAAAATATAAAAATAGATGACGATAACAATATTTTTATAGAAATTAATATTAATTTATGTAACCAATTACCAGAACTAATTAAAAATGATAATAATATTGATATACCAATTGGTGAAAAATTATTTAGTATACCCATTTGTAATTTATATATGAAAAAAGAGCAACATTATAGAATTAAAAATCAGGGTTTGACAAAAATAAAAAATGATATGTATGATATATCTGAAAAAGGTGATATAATTGTTAAAATAACTCTTGTATAAGTATTTTAATTTATATAAAATATAAATTAAAAAAGTTTATAATTAAATATTTTTATAACTGAATATGATTATAATATTTATAAATATGGTTTTTATATTGTATTTTTAAAATTTTAATTTTCACCCTTAGAAGCAACCTTCTTTGATACAATACGCTTCTTTTTAACTTCTTCAACAGGAGCTGCTTCGGATACCTGAACTGGTTCTGCTGCCTGCAAAACAACTTCTTGTACTGGTACTGGTACGGATACAACCGGTGCCACCTTAGGTTGAAGCACTACTGGTACTGATTCAACTTCATCGTCACTATCCTCTACAAAAGCACCTACAGCTCCATCAGGATCAACATCATCTTCTGGCGGAGGCAAGGACTTCAACTTTTGCTTATCTTCATTCTTAGGTCTGAGAAAGCATTGTCCTTCCATTGAAACCTTGGGCTTCTGAACAATTGCCTGCTTTAGGTTCCAGGTAATTGATACTTTTCCATTAATAAACCACAAACCACCACATTGAATTAGACAAATAACGTGAGTCTTTGGCTTAATAAATTCCAAAGGGGATAGATGACTATTGATCTTTCCACTAACAAACAAGGGTTCACCTTCTTCATCATAAATCTCCGACTTCCAAACCTTAGACCAACAAGGAATCTTTACAGTTAATGTAGGTGCCTTTCCCAAGTCAGCTTCTTGGCTTCCCTTAATCTTAGGGTGACGAAGCATAATATTAAATTTCTCATCCATAACTTCCGTACTAGTAATAACCTTACCAAACCAATCCTTTGAATAAGTCATTGCATCAGCTTTAATTTTAGATTCAACATTTCTCATACTCTGAAGAAATGCTTCACAGTCTGCATTCGGATAGTCTGAATTTGGGAATTGCAGGCTCATAGTATACTTACCTGTTGGGTTTCCAGCAGTATCCTTACCCTCTTGCGCTCCCCAAGTCAAAATCAAAGGGGTTGCAATCGTAAGAGATTCTCTAGAATTTTTATTATAAACATTCACTACTTTTCCTCCAGAAGCGTGAGCTTTAGGAGAAGAGTATGAAATAACACCAGTATTAATTTGAGTTCCGTCTATGATTGAGTCAGTCATTATCTTCGTAGTATACTTTATAAACTACAAATATCTTTAAATCAATTTTTTTTTAAATATAAAATAAAATATAAACACGGTATTTTTTGATAGCAATTATGGTAAGAATACATTTATTAAACATATAATTATGCTTCATAATTTATAATTTATATCTTACAAATTAAAATGTTTTATATTATAAAATATTTCAAAAATGATACAAAAAGAAAATATGTTATTATAATATATATTAATGGCTATACAAAATAAAAAATATAATGCTGAATCATTAGATCTTTATATGAAAAGTATTTCAACTAAAATTCAACAAAAAATAGACTATCAAAATAAAAAAATAAAACTTAATGACTTAGATGATAAGCAAATACAAAGCATAAAAACATACAATAATATTATTACGTATAATTATAGTATTCCTCAATTAAAAAATATTGCGAAACATTATAAATTAAAAGTAGGGGGGAATAAAAAAGAGTTAATTGATAAAATTTATAATTTTCTCTCTTTATCTTCATACATAATTAAAATTCAAAAAATGTTTAGATTATTTTTGATAAGAAAATATAATATATTACACGGTCCAGCTATTATAAAAAGAAATCTATGTACAAATAATTCAGATTTCATTTCAATGGAATCTATAGAAGACATAAATTTTCATCAGTTTATTAGTTATAAAGATATAGATAACTTTATTTATGGGTTTGATATGGGGTCATTACATAATTTAATTTTAAAAAGCGGTAAAGACATTAAAAATCCATATAACCGAAATGTTATACCTGATTATGTATTGTCAAATATTAATTCTATCTTAAGAATTGGTAAGCTTTTAAATATTTACATAAACTTGAATATAGAAGATGATACTTTAAATATTTCAAATGAAAAGGTTATTGAATTAAGAACATTAGCTTTGTTTCAAAATATTGATGCCTTAGGTAATTATAGCAATCCCCAATGGTTTCTCTCTTTAAACAGAAGTCAAATAATTAAATTTATAAGGGAATTATCTGATATATGGAATTATAGGGCACAACTGGCAGTTGAAGTCAAACTAAATATATGTCCACCATCAGGAGATCCATTTAGAAATTTAAATATGCAATTTATTCATACAGAGGCAAATATGCTTATTGTTAAAAAAGTTGTATTAGAAGTTTTAGAAAAATTAGTTAATTTTGGCGTAGACAAAGATAGTAAAGCTTTAGGAGCTTATTATGTTTTAGGAGCATTAACTTTGGTAAATGAAAATGCTGCTACGAGTCTTCCGTGGCTTTTTCAATCAGTGAGTTATTTTTAGTTAATTATGAATATTTTGGTAATAATATTACCATATTATCGTAATGATATATATTATTTGCGTTAAATCACTTAAAAAGTAAATGTTTAGATATAGTATAATAAGATGGCTAGAACTAAGACTACTTCTAAGACTACTGAGACCGAACAAGTCTCTTCCCCTGTTGTTGAATCTGTTGTTGCTCCCGTAACTGAAAAGAAGGTTAAGAAGGTTAAGACCCCTAAGGTAGAGGTCGCTCCTGTTGTTGATACTCCTGTTGTTTCTGATGCTCCAGTTAACTCTGATTCAGAGGCTGTAGCACTTGCTGATGCCGAGGCTCCTGTTGCTGAGCAATCAATTGAGTTCCTTGCTAAGCTCCAACAACTCGGTCTCCTCATTTCTTCATTGAAGACTGAATACCGTGTTCTTGAGAAGAAGTGGACCAGAGAGCTTAAGACTGCTCAAAAGCAATCCTCTAAGCGCAAGCGCAAGGCTGGTAACCGTGCTCCTTCTGGATTTGTCAAGCCCACCAGAATCTCTGATGAGCTTGCAAAGTTCCTTGAGAAGCCTTCTGGTTCCGAAATGGCTCGTACTGAAGTTACTCGTGATATTAACAAGTATATTCGTACCCACAACCTTCAAGACAAGGAGAATGGTCGCAAGATCAACCCTGACTCCAAGCTTGCTAGTCTTTTGAAGCTCAAGAAGACTGATGAGCTTACCTATTTTAACCTCCAAAGATATATGTCTCCTCATTTTGCTAAGGCCACCAAGGAAGTCGCTTCTATTTAAAAATATATAAATTTTTAACTAATGATTACAAAGAATCTAAAATATAAATAATTATATAGTCTGAAAAGACTACATAATTTTGTAATAATATTCATCAAATACTTATAATAATTATTTATGTGAAAGATATTATAATATATAAATGTATAATGAGTGTAACTAGTGATTTCTCTTTACATAAACAATATAGTATTTATTATTTATACAAACTATATAATTCACAAGTAAATAACTTATATAATTCACTACAAAATAGTATAATATCAATACAACGATCAAATGTTAGTAACATAATTAAAAAGTCGCAAATATCTACCGTAACAAATCAATATAATATTGCTATTTTTAATTTAAAAAATAAATTACAGAGTGATATTTTATTAATTAATAACTCAACAATACCTAATAACATAACAAACACTAAAAATTTAAAAGGATTAGTAATTGGTATTAATTATCTAGGTTCTAAATATGAATTATCTGGGTGTATTACAGATGCAAGTAATGTGTCTAATTTTCTCTCAAATAATGGTTTTCTACAAATTAAAGTATTAACTGATAATACTCTTATAAAACCTACACGTGTGAATATATTAAACGAATTCACTAATTTGTTATCAACCGCGAATGCAGGTGATGTTATATTCTTTTCTTATAGTGGTCACGGGTCATATAAAATAGATACAAATAATGATGAACTAACTAGGTATGATCAATTAATTGTACCTTCTGATTTTAATTTTATTGTAGATGACGAGTTAAAAAATATTATAAAAAATAATTTAAAACCCAATGTTACATTAATCGCTTTATTTGATAGTTGTTTTAGTGGTTCTGTTTTAGATCTAAGATATGAGTATATGGATAGTTTATATAATAATAACTACACAGAAAATCTTAATGAGACCGAGACTAGTGGAAATATTATTATGATTAGTGGTTGCAGTGATATTCAAACTAGTGCAGATGCAATTATTAATAATGTAAACCAAGGTGCATTGACTTGGGCATTTTTACAATCTTTCCAAACTAATATAACATGGAGACAACTAATGATAAATATGCGAAATTTATTGAAAACCTCTCAATTTACTCAAATTCCTCAATTAGCTTCTGGTAACTTTATGAATATTGATACCAAAGTATTTATTTAATAAAAACTTATAATAATAAATTTATCATAAGTTTTACTAATGTTATTTAGTTGTTGTTTATATTTAATTATTTTGTTATTTTATTAACCGATTTATAATAAGTTCTAGCCATTTTTAACATACTTTCTTGATAATCTTTATCTAATTTATAACCATTTTTTTTATAATATTTCGCAATTTTAGATTCTGGATGTAATGTGTCAACAATCAAATTATTTACCACCATTTTGCTGTAATTTTCTAATAAAACATTGTAAATAAACTTTACTTTACTTTTCTTTACATAAATCTTGTCATTTAATCCTACTAGTTCAATAGCGTCCAACATTTCCCCTTTGTAAAAAACCTTGTGTTCAAATGTCATCAATGTATTTTTAGATGGAACATTTTTATATAAAGCATCTTTTTCTATGCATACAAGATTGCTTAATTCGTAAATAGATTTGGTAACTGCTAGTATAGGTTTATTATTAATTGTGTGAATATCTGAATCTATTTTATCTATATCTATGATTCCCTGATCACACATAATTGGAGTTTTTTCTGGGAAACAACTTGGCTGTGTAATAATGGTAGTAGGAGCAGTAGGAAGAATAGGAGGAGTAGGAGGACTAGGAGGAGTAGGAAGAGTAGGAACTTGTACTATTGTAGGTTGTACACCAGGATATACTCCTACTAATTTTGATCCACTAATAGTAGCATACATATTTGCATCCATCAATTTGCTAACATAACTATCATCAGGTATATCCATTTTCTTTAAAATATCTGTTTCTCCAGGTAGTTCTGCATCATTATTTCCTGTACCATATACGTGTCCGTTATTATATAAAACTAAAGTATGAGTCTTAGCACACGTAATCGCTATAGGTAGTATACCTTGTGCAACATTTGTAGTAACCATAGGTGTCAAAACTGACAAATTTCCTGAAGGTGGAATTGTACTTATTCCTAAAGACTTGTAATTTGCATAACCAGTTCCATAAATGGTACCATCATCCATCAAAACAACTGTAAAATTTTGTCCACAAGATACACTAAATGGAGTTTTTGAAACAGGTAAAGGTATTTTAGTTAAAGTATAACTTGAGCCTGATGTACTATTTCCTAATTGTCCGTAAATGTTTGATCCAACACCATAAAGTTGTTTGTCTCCGGTTGGTCCCTGTGCAATAATAACAGTAAAGTCATATCCAAGATACCCACTTGTTCCAGATGCTACATAAATAGGTACATACGAAGCATCCATAGATGATAGAACCATTTCAGTAAATGTTGTATTTATAGAACCTACTGTTTGATAATAATTACCTAAATTATTACCCTGTTGTCCATTATAATTATTTCCTATACCATAAATTTTTCTATTTCCAGACGCGTTTTGGGCTAGAACGATCATATTATTGTAACCACACGATAATGCGATTGGTTTATATCCAGGAGCAATTCCGGTTGTATCAACTGGCGCAATTTTATAGATTGGCGTTGATCCTCTATTACCTAAAGCTTGAGAATTACCCCATCCATAAATAGTACCATCATCCGCCAAAATAACACAAAATTTTTTTCCAGTACAAACATATAAGGGCTTAGAAGATGGTGAACTAATTAAATCATTATTAGATATATCTCCTGATATGAATGTATTAGAATAGGGAACAATTGTATCATCAATACCTAAAACTCCATAAGAATCTGAATTCAATTTATTAGCACCTGATCCATATAGATAATATTTATCATTAGTATCCTTTGAAAGAATAATAGAAAACTCATCGCTGCAAGAAACATAAATAGGGGTTTTGTTACGATACATATCATTAATAGCTACTGAATCAAAATTTGAATATTCGGTAGTATTTCCTCCTCCTAAAAAGTTCGGTGAAAACAATTCAGCTAAGCCTTCCACAAAAACTACGTCACCTTTATCTGTTGTTGCAATAACCATTGATCCATTAGCTAAATCTAACAAATTGCTATATGTTTCAATGCTTTTTGTAAAATATATAGGTTCTATATTTTCGTCCGTGCTTTCCATTACCCAATCGCCGCCGTATTTAACATTACCTGTTTTATTGTTGGATGCGCCTATTTTAACACCAGTTGACTTTGCTAAAATATTATAATAGTTTACCCAATTAGAGTAATTTAAACTATCACACTCTAAATAATCAATATTAGTTACTTTAAATCTTAGAATAATGTTCAAAATAAATTTTAAATTTTCACTATAAGGTATAGATTCATTATTAATAAAAAATGGTCTGTTATTTAAAAAAACATTAGGGGTAGATCCTTCAGAAACAAAACAAAACGCGATTCTTTTAATAATAGTAAAATTATTAATAAGCAAAAAGAATAAGTCGTTTTTTGTAGAAGAACTAGAATATACAATTGGTAAAGTTTTGTCATTCACTGAATCTACAAATGTTTGATAGTTTGGAACACTACTATCTATTAGTAAGATATTTTCAAATGAATTTTTTTCTTTACCTGTAATGTTTGGATAAATTAGTGTAAAACCACTCGTAGCCATTATATAATAATAAAATAATAAAATGTAATAAATAATTTTAATTATTTATTTTTAACAATACGTTCATATTATTTGATAATTATATAATTATTTATTAATGTCTGATACCAAACATATATATAACCAAATTACCCTACGCAAATGGCAGAAAATCTACAAAGACCCTTTATCATTGATTGTTCAAGCTTCTAAAATGGATGGTAGCGACTCGTGGCAACCATTTCCAATTGGTATGCAATATTCATATATTAATAATTACAAAAAACAAGATAAAATACAAATAGGAAATCACGATTTTACTGTTTTAACCTGTTTTAACACACATACCGATTCTACAAGAAGACCCACAAATGGGCGCATATCAATACAAAACACCTTATTACAAAATAATATTATAAATAAATGTATAGAAGCTAATGAGTATTTTGATAATTTACCAAACTATAAATTTGTAATTTCTCCAGAAGGAAATGGTATTGATTGTCATAGACATTATGAAGCATTAATTGCAGGATGTATACCAATAATAGAAGATAATGCAGAAATTAGAAAAAAATATGAAGGATGTCCTATTTTATATACAAAAGATTATAGTGAAATTACGAATGAATATCTTTTAGAACAGTATAAAAAAATGATTGATTATGAATATGATTTTTCAAAATTGTTTTTATCTTACTATGATGATGAAAAACAAAAAGATATTAAAACTTGCGGTAATTATTGGACAAGCACAATCACTGGTGTTTATTTCTATAAAAATATCTAACCACTAGCAGGGAAAATAAATCCGTCTGATTGCAAAATTTCTTTCATATAAGCATATATAATCGGTCCATTTCTAATTTGAATATTTTCAAAAATATTCAAATTTTCATTCTTGCTTATTTCAAACATATTATATATTTTTATTAACAAATCATAATCATCAATATAAGATGAATTTTGAATAAGCCATTCATAAAACCCAATATCTTTGTTTTCCTTATGATATTTTTTAAAATACTTCAATGTCTTATACAAATTAGGTGTATCTCTATCTCTATTTAAAGAACCATAAATGTTATAATCAGTTCCTGATATTACACAAATCTCTCTCATTTCTTTTTGTGTTATACCTAAATTTTTAAGAATTTCTTTTGTATCATACATAACAGCAGTATGGTTTAATAAGCTTAAATATCTAATTACACGGGTGCATCCATATACAAACATATCCATATCTTCACTTAAACAAGCCCATACTTTTTCTTTAAGTACTAAAAATGAACACAGTTCGTCTGCTTCACCTTCTGCGTCATAATATGTAGCACCATATGAAGAAATAAGTTTTTTAACGTTTTCAATATCATTCTTATTTATATAAACAAATTGCTTCTTCAAAATATCCATATTATTTATTAATTCTTGTTTGTCTTGATCATCCATATTTTCATTAACTTCTAATTGGGCTTTTAATTTTTTATATTCTAATTCTGCTTCTTTTTTATCGTGAAGACGTTTTTTAAGTAGTTCTTTTTTTTCAGTAGGAGGTTTACCGTCAAAAATAAATACTGGAATTATATTGTAATTTCTAAAAACTGATAACATAAGATATATATTCTCTATTAAAGTATTGTCTCCTGCATATTTGTAGATATAAATACTAATGTCTACGGCAATTTTTTTACCAGACAATTTTGAAAGAGATATAAATTTTATGGAATCTTTGCACTCCTCTTTTAAAAACTTATTTAAATGTTTAATTCCCATTATTTGTTTATTTATTATTTAAATTGTTAATTTATGTTCAATTTTATTTAATAAAGTAATAAACTTGCATATTAATTTAATACAAAGTATATTTTATATTTTAAACACCATTTTTATAATCTTCAAATGAAAAATTATATCTGGATTTTTCTTCTAATTTTGTTCTTTTTCCTAAAAAAGTAAAATATTTATTCGCCAAAGCATATTGTTTGGGTTTTTTATTTCTCAATACCTTTAAACGAACATTCATTATCATACCTACTTGCCATATACGCTTATGCGTATATTTTTTATTTTTGTATAGTTTTTCTAATTTATCAATAGTATTTTTAACATCTTCTACTGTTGTATATTTTATATGTATTGTATCTCTTGGATTTTTATCAATATATACATCAAATGATTTTTTAGGGTTTCTTGGATTAAATAAAAAAATTTTTTTTGTTTTATTTTTAGGATTCTTATTTTTGTTTTTTGTAGTGTATTTCATAAAATATAACTATATTTTATTATTTATTACATCATTTCAAATACAAAAGATGTAAAAAATAAAATTGAAATTTTTAATCAACTACATTCATAAAGAAAATTATACAACATAATGAAAACTAGAAGTCAAACTAATTACGAAAATACATCAATATACAAGGTAGATATAGATTTTGATGAAGCTAGTGAATTATGGAAGGCCAACAAAAAATCTATAGGAAATGGTTCATACAAATATGTATGCAGTGTGTTAACTAAGAAGGGCAATAAATGTAACAGACAATGCTTGCCTGGATTAGAATTTTGTAGATATCATAAAAAGTAAAAAATTATCCTAATTCACAAATACTCATACGTAAATTATTCGTTATAAATTTATAAATATTTTGATTATTACTTTTATTATTAGTCTTATTATTATTTGTATAAAACAGTTTCATTAATTTCTCAGTATTATTAACACTTTCTAACATACTTTTTGTTTTATAATTTTTTTCTATAAATTTGCAATACTCTTTTTGATTTGTTAATGTTTTTTTAAATTGTAATATTAGAAAATTATGTGTTTTGCACCAATATAAAAAGCCTTGATAATTATTCATTAATATATTTTTTATCACATAATAAGCTAATACATTCGTTTTTTCTTTATACATTGTTTCCCTCAAAATCTTACTATCATCATTTTTAGAATATAAATCTTCATATGATATACCCATAAAATGCAAGGTTTTTACTAGTTGAAAAAAACTATATGTTCTTTCAAAATTTATAAAGAATTCTGAATTAGAGAGAAATTCATCAATATTATTTTTATCTTTTAATGTAAAAAAACTACAAAACAATGCATTCATAATTTCAGCCCAGAATTCTGTATATGATTCATATAAATTAACTTGAGAATTTACTGGAAAAATTTTTAAAATTTGTTTTGTAGACTCAGTTGTAGTCATATCTGAAAAGTCAAGACCAAAATTGTGAAATGTTTCGTGCATTAAAACCTTAAACCATTCTTCTTTTCTAAAAACAACAATCTCTGAGTCCTTTGGGCAAGTAGTTGTAAAAGCTGTATTTATGTTTGTTTCATCTAATATATGAATACTTGAAGTTGGTAGTTGTTTCTCCATAGTTGTAAAATATAAATAAACAATTAATGTATTTGAACATTCTTTGGATGAATATTTATTTACTATATGTAACCACATTATAATGGAATCAATATATTTATTATAAGTTTCTATTTTTAGTTCTACATTATCCTCTTCCAATACAAAAATTATCTTTATATTTCTCTCATAGAGAGAAAAATTATACGAAATTTCTGATGTAGAAAATTCATCAATGTGTTTCCTAACCTCTTGAGGGAAACTATTTGCATTAAAATATTGTGGTTTAGATATTTGTGATACACTCTCTATATTTTTTACGGTTACATTATACGGCTTATTATTTTTTGTTTTTTTTAAATTTAAAAGATATTGATAAGATTCAATTATATCTTTATATAAATCACTAATAATAGTTTTTGTTTGTTTAGTTTGAGTATTGTGGTTAATATAATTATTTTTTGTAAAAAAATTCATTAATTGTTTACTTTTTTTTGTTATTTTCATTCTTATATTAGTATTGTATTATATTTTATTTATATTTGTGTTTTATTACTTTATATATTAACGGCATAATAGACAAAGAATTTAATAATATCATTTGAAAAAATGCTATATTAATTATTTTTATCTTATTAATTACTATATGGATACCTCATTAATAATTGTTTTAGCCATAATTTTATTCATATTGATTATTTTAAATCATATGACATTTGTTACTGTTCAAGAACAAAGTGCGAATTGTTCTCAAACTGCGTTCGGATGTTGTCCAGATGGGATAAATTCTAAAATGAATTTTTATGGAACAAATTGCCCTGGATATAAACCAGCGCCAGGATATTATCCTATACCAGTACAAAATGTGCATCCATATCCTTACCCAGAACCGATACCTGGTCCTGGGCCATCTCCACCAAAACCAATAGGAGGATGTTCTGGAACACAATATGGTTGTTGCCCAAATAATATAACTCCAAAAATTAATCAACAAGGTAGTAATTGTTTAATTCAAAGGCCAATCGGAGGGTGTGCTGGAACACAATATGGTTGTTGTCCAAATAACTTGACTCCAAAAATTAATTTCCAAGGAAGTAATTGTAATGTATAATGAAAAAATTTGTGTATAAAATAATATTTAATTAATACACAAATGTTAAACGATAAAAGTAACATACAAACTATATACACAGATAGTATTTGTAAAGAAAACGAATCGCTTATATATAAAGGATTAATTGATAATTTAATTTATGTAAATCTTATACACCATTTATCATTTACTCATATACTTGAAATCATTATTAATAATGAGAGATTTCAAGAATACAATCCCGTGAAAATAAGTAAACAAATTAAAAATGTTATTTTATATATTATAAAAACCGACCCCGATTTTTTTGATGATTTTGAAAGTATTTTTAGAGATGCTGTAACAGAAAAAGATAAGATAAGTTTAACAAAACTACATTTAGTTATCAATCTATTTAAATCATTATATGAAAAAGTAACAAAATATAAATATATTAACATATCATTTAATTTAGATGTAATAAATGTATGTAAAAATATAATAACATTTACAATTTATTTATTAATTTTTGACGAGAGAATAATTTTAGAAAATCAGTCAGAATTTCAATATAATATTATTAAACTATTTACAAATTTATATTAATCTGAGTATATTTATAATTATATTTATAATTATAAATAATAATAGTGGTAACCCTTTACATTTCATCTCGTTTAATTTTATCACGAATTAGCATTAGATCTTCAAATACTATTGGAGGAGAACCTCTACTATGATGCGTTAATTTCGCATCATTCGTTGCTAATAGTAGTTTTTTCAATCCAGGATTTTGTGTAAACTTCGCATATTGAGCTGCATACATTTCTTGTGTATGTCTTTTCCCAAAAAAATCAGGGTCTATAGTTACTTCTATAGGTCTTAATAGTTCGCCCTTATATTTACCGCTTTTTCCACCGGCTGATTTAGCCATATCAGGTTCTTTGGAAAGTACTGTTCCAGAATCTAGAGAGAAACTTAAATAAAACTCTGGATTTGTTTTTTTGAATTTAGACCCTTGATAATAATGTTCTACACTAGCCCATTTATGATTATCCAATGTAAATGGTTCTATTTCCCCAGTTGCATCTTTTGAAACCCAAAAATTAGATAATTTTCTACGCCATTGAGGAATAGTTGCTAATTCTGAAAATTCTTTTAGTTTATCATTTGGAATTTTCTCTCCAGAACCTTTACCTGGTAAGGGTTTATCATTTGATTTTGAGTAGAATAAAAAAACTATGTCGTCATCATATAACCCTCTTAGCTTTGCTTCATTTAGATCTTCATATTGCGATTCTGTAACAGTTGTTTTCTTTAATCCTGCTTTGAATTTTTGAAAATCTGGAATTAAAGCAAATGGGCCAGCATTTTTCTCCATACATTTATCTGCTATCATTTTTTTTATATCATAAGGTATCTCACTAAATTTAAATATTAATTTTTTTTTATAGCCAACCGTTTTATAATGATCTCCTGTATAATCTTCTATTATATAAAATTCTGGAGTAAATACACCTCTATTTTCCAATACTTTATCGTTTAATTGTCCACATTGCAATACATTCTTTATATCATCTTCTTTGTATGCCTCACTAGATAACATAATAAATTTGATATTTAGGATTCTCTCTAATGTAGAAACTGCCCAAGTATCAGCCCAAAATTCACATTTTCTAATTTTTTGTTTAAATTTATCTAATGTATCAATTCCCTTCATAAATTTATACTCTTTAAGCATTTTTGTAGTAACCCTTTTTTCTTCTACTAATTTATCGTGTTGAGCTTTTACCTTTTTAGCATTTTCTGAAAGAAGTTTTTGCTCATTACGATCTATAAGCGAACCAAATTTTTGTTTTATTAATATATATTCTGCTTCCAATTCTTTTATTTTATTTGTATCAGAGAGAATAGAAGTATTATAAGAGTCATACAATTCTTTGTATTCTCTGAAAACCTCGTCAGATGCTTCTTCAGATAATTTTTTTCTTATTTTATTTACAGATGTTTGTTGTGCGATACTTGAAAATGCATCTCTTATAGTAGCAAATAAACAATCCCCACCTCCTTCATTGTCTGTAATGCTATAATTTTTATTTTTCATAAATTTCTGTATCCAATTATCTTGAGATGATTCGTGATACTTTTCTTTATAATCCTTAGCATCCTTTTGTGTTTCTTCTTTTAATTGAGGAGGGATAGGGACTCCTTGAGTTAATATAAATATGTCTTTTCTTTCTTCTGGTATTTCGTAGTATTCATTATATTCTTCATTTTCTGCATCATCGTTTTCTTCTTCATTTTCCGAATTATTTTCTTCTTTTTCTTCTTTTGTACTTTTTGTTTTTTTTAATGGAACGTCTGGTTCTAATCGTAACTTATTCAGCATATCTTTAGTAACAAAATTATATATTAATGGTTCATCCAGTTTTTCAACATCTAAATTATTATTTTCATCAAGATAATTAATATAATTAGACGCTTTAATTTCATAAACGCCAATTTGTATAACCTTATTATTATATTTAACTAAATAAATTGGAAAATAAAAAATATTATAGTCTTCAAATGTGTTTTTAACATTTCCAGGAGCTATAATTACATCTACATCTTTAATTTCCAACTGATATAAATTTGCTTCTAGTTGTAAATCACCTGAATCAACACTTTTTAATTCAGGATAGCTTATATCTGGGTTCAACTTTGATAATACCATAGTTATAATTTAATATAATATTTTTATATTTAATATAATATCAAATATAAAAATATAACAAATTATATTACCACATTACATATTTTTTCATATATTTATCATTTTTTATTTCATTAATATAAAACCACATATTTTTTCTTTTACAAACAATTTCTTCATTTTCTGGGTTATTTTCAAAATCTACTAAAAAAATTATAATCATTTCTTTATTAAATTTATTTGATTTTACAAATTTTGTCATTCCATAATAATCACAAATTAATAATAATTCTTTCAAAGTAAAATTAGAATTATAATTCACAATTTGAGGAATTGTTAAATCAAATTGGTCATAATTTTGTTTATATATTTTATTAATTTCGGCGGTTAAAAGAGTGTCGTTTAGTTCATTTAAAATATTAGATAAATCTGAAATTTGAGACTCTGATTCGGTGGTTTCTTCATTCATTAAAAAAAATATATTATCATTTTCTTCATTTATCATTTATAAATCATTATTTTATATTTTTAAATAATCATTTAATTATATTATTTATTACACAATTCACAATAGTTATTTTACACTAATTACATATCAATCATATCCATAAATTTGAAAAGAGTTTTGTTTGTTAAGCTCTTGTAATCTTTTACTTTACTCTTAGCGATCTTTTCAATCACTTCTGTGATTGTAAAACCATCTATTTCATCATAACATTCAGCTCCATCATCCTGATATAACTCTTTATTGAACAAAATTGCAACGTTTTCAGAAAGTTCGTCTACTTCATTTTTCTTATTTTCTGTTGAAATAAACTCATAAATTAGAGCCATTAAATTTCTAGTAATTTGTATAATCGTTTCTTTATCAATTACCTCATTTTTCATAAGGTTAATAAAGAACGCGCTCAATGATTTGCGTTTCTCGTTTTCTTTATTAATTCTACAAAACTCATTGTAATTAATTGCAGGATCTATGTACTCAATTGTATTAAATAACCCCATAAACGATTTTAAACTATCCTCAAACGCAGGCTTCATATTATCATATTTGCTAATTAAGAAACAATATAGGTCTGCATATAATTTAGAATAAAATCTGTTATTTGATGCAATTTCAAATATAGCAAGACTTACTTTTCTAATATCATTTTCATCTACGCTTTCTAAAACTAATTTGTCAATAACTTCTACAATTTTACTTTTAATATCATTAAAATTTTTATCAGAGATTTTATTTAAATATGATCTGATAAGATCTATTTGACCATCCAATCCCGTTTTTTGTTCAATTTTAGTGGTTTGAAAACTCCTAATATTTTCCCAATCTTCGTCATTTACTTCCATACTTCGGTTTCCTCGTTTCTTTTTCACAGAAATTACGCCGTCTTCTGATCCGGATTTAACTAAATTTTCTTTTTTTTGAAAAACTGGAGTCTTTACATAGCTAGGGGATCCTACCTCCAAAGATATGTCTGAAATTTTTTTCATTGTATTTTCTGGTATTTCATAATTAAATCCGCTAAAAATTAGATTATTAAAATAAGTTAAATTATATTTCAAATCAGTTGTCATATCGTAATTGTTAATGTAGTATTAGAATATTCATTTATATCAATTTTTTTTTAAATATTATAATAAACCAAAACACACTTAAATAGAATTATTTAATTATATTAAATGACAAACACCAAAGAAGATTACGTGGATTTAAATAATGAAGAGGATGTGTATGACTCTTCATATGAAATAAATAATTGGGATGACTTAGATATAGATCCTAGTATATTAAGAGGTATATTTTCATATGGTTTTGAAAAACCTAGCCATATACAAAAAAAAGCTATAATACCTATTATTAAGGGTAAAGATATTATAGCTCAAGCACAATCAGGAACTGGAAAAACCGCAGCATTTACTATTGGAGCATTGTCTATAATTGATTTTAAATCTAATACTACTCAAGTATTAGTTTTATCTCCTACTAGGGAATTGTGCATTCAAACTGCTAAGGTTGTTTCAAATATTGGTGCTTTAGTTGAAGGGCTTCGTGTAAAAACAGTATTTGGAGGCTCTAATGTTGACGAAGGTAGTGTTTTTTCAAATAAAAATACTCCACATATAATTTCAGGATGTCCTGGTCGTGTTTACGATATGATGCGCCGTGATAGAATTTCTGGAAAAGATATAAAATTAGTCATTCTTGACGAAGCTGATGAAATGTTATCATCTGGATTTAAAGAACAGGTTTATAATATTTTTCAAAATTTTAATAGTAATATACAAGTTGCTTTGTTTACTGCAACATTACCTGTAACAATTAAGCCTATCATTAGTAAAATTATGAGAAATCCTGTAAAAATTTGCGTTAAAAATGAAATGTTGACATTGGAAGGTATATCTCAATACTATGTAGCTATAGAGGACGATAAACAAAAGTATTTGGCTTTGAAAGATTTATTCTCATTTTTGTCTGTTTCGCAGTGTATCATTTATTGCAATAGTGTAAAACGTGTGTCTGATTTGTTTGAGGCTATGAGGGAAGATGGTTTTCCAGTTTGTTGCATTCATAGTAATATGGATAAAACTACTAGAGACGAATCATTTAATGACTTTAAAACCGGAGGTTCACGTGTTTTAATTTCTTCAAATGTTACAGCTAGAGGCATTGATATTCAACAAGTAAGTATAGTTATTAATTTTGATTTACCAAAAGACATTCATACATATCTTCACAGAATTGGCCGAAGCGGCAGATGGGGAAGAAAAGGCGTGGGAATTAATTTTATTACTAGAAGAGATGTTCAAAAAATGAAGGAAATTGAAGGTTACTATAATTGTGAAGTTAAAGAAATGCCTTCTGATCTAAACTTTTTGCACAATGTTTAAACTATTAACATTTTTATAAAAATTATATAAATTATAAATATTTCATTCGTAAAATTGATTCATTATATTTCTAATTAAATTATAATGAATAAGGAAATATCAACAAATGAAAGTATAGAAAGTAAAAACAGTAAAATAGTTGAAATTAATGACTATTTTAAGATTCCTATTTATTATAATAATGAAAAAGTAGAAATAAAAAAAAATATAGTTAATGATTTAGAATTAGTTAATACATTAGATGAATCTAGTAATCCAATTTATACATATTTATTTAATAATAATAATGATATTTCTAAAAAAGTTGTAGAACAAATTTCAAAATATTATACAACAGATATTAAATTTTTAAAAGATACTCAGAATTTCTTAAAAACTTATAAGACTCCTAATACAAAATATACAGATTATTCTTCAAATTATAAAAATATATTAAATATTTGGAACGAAATCAAAATAGACTCTAGCTTTAAAGAAAAATATTATTATGTTGATTGGGAAATAATTGAATTTTTAAATAGATCAGAATTGTTTCTCCAATTTGTTAGCATATATAATTTATTTTCACCTATTTTATCTTTATTTATTCCAATTATTATTTTAATAGTACCATTTTTTATTATTAGAGCGAAAGGGTTGACTTTATCAATTGATGAATATATAGATGTGTTAAAAAGTGTAGCACAACAAAACGCATTAGGTAAACTATTTACTACAAATTTTAGTGAAATTCATACACAAGATAAATTATATATTATTATATCTGCAGCATTTTATTTATTTTCAATATACCAAAACATAATGGTTTGTGTAAGATTTCATAATAATATGAAAACAATACACAACCATTTTAATGAACTCAAGATATATTTGTCAAAAACATTGAATTCAATGGAGAATTATCTAATGTATACAAAGGATCTCTCCAGTTATACAGATTTTAATGAAAATTTAAGAGAAAAAATAAATGTATTAAAGAATATTGTTAATAAAATATCTTATATAACAGAATACAACCTTTTTAATATAAACAAAATAAAAGAAATTGGATATATTTTAAAATATTTCTATGAACTACACACAGATAAAGCAATTGACTCTTCAATTATGTACTCTATTGGGTTTAATGGGTATATAGACTGTTTAGAAGGTTTAATTACAAATATTAATGAAGAGAAAGTAAATTTTGCAAGATTTGTTAGTAAAAATAAAAAAACTGTCATTAAAAATAACTATTATGCTTGTTTAAAAAATGAGAATCCAATTAAAAATAACATTAAATTTAATAAAAATATAATTATTACTGGTCCAAACGCCTCAGGTAAAACGACTATACTAAAATCTAGTTTAATTAATATTATATTTACTCAACAATTTGGATGTGGGTTTTATGACTCTGCAACTTTTACACCATTTAAATATATTCATTGTTATTTGAATATTCCAGATACATCAGGAAGAGATAGTTTATTCCAAGCAGAGGCTAGAAGATGTAAGGAAATATTAGATCATATATATGAGAATAAAAGAGATAGACATTTTTGTGCATTTGATGAATTGTATTCAGGTACAAATCCCCAAGAAGCTGAAGTTAGTTCTACTGCATTTATAAATTATATAACAAAATACAAGAATATTAATTTTATGTTAACTACACATTTTATAGACGTTTGCAAAAAATTAATTAAAAATCAAAATATATTAAATTGTCATATGTCTACAGAAAAACAAGAAAATAAAATTATATTCAAATACAAGTTAAAAGAAGGGATTTCTGAAGTTAAAGGAGGGATTAATGTATTATATGATATGAACTATCCAAGAGAAATTATAGACGAGGCTCTTACTAAGTAAATTATATTATTAATTTATTAATTTATTAAATTCGTTAGTTACTAAATTAATTTATATAATCATTCTCTAAGAATATGCCGTCTTTAACAGATTTAATTAACCCTACATTTTTAATATTTTTAGGAATAGTATTACTTGTTGCAGCATTATTAGTACTATATTTTGAAAGTAAGATTCGCGATCAAAATCATAAAATTGCATCTATGTTGAGTTTAGTTTCATCATTAGCAGATGAAGTAAATAGCACAAAATTTGGTATAAGCCAGCTTGCAATGACAGGTGGAAGCTTTAGAGTACCACAATCTAATACCGATACAGATTTAGAGAAAAAAAATGTAGATGTTAATTTAATTGAAGTATCTGATGATGATAGCGAAGATAACGACAACTTAGATTCGGATAGTGAAGATGATGTATCTTTAAATAATTCCGATGATGAATCATTGAGTGATTCTGAAAATAATATTATAGAAATTAAAGAAAATACGAATTTTAAAATTTTAAAGATAAATAATAGTTTACTAAACAATAATTTACAAATTGATAATATTGATGATTTAGAAGAATCTAATGAAAGTTTAGATCCAGATAATCTAGGTGAGGATTTATTAGACTCTGATTCAGAATCAGAATCCGACTCTGATTCTGAATCAGTTTTAAGTAATGGTATTAATAATTCAAACATTCTGGATTTAAATGAAAGTAATAATAATGACAATAATGACAATAATGACAATAATGACAATAATGACAATAATGACAATAATGACAATAATGACAATAATATAGGATCTAATAATTTTGAATTTAAGAGTATAAATATATCTAGTTTAGAAGAAATTACCAATGAAACTATTGACTACAAAAAATTATCTTTAACAAAACTTAAGAGTATAGTTGTAGATAAAGGATTAGTGTCTGATTCTTCGAAATTAAAGAAACCTGAATTACTTAAATTGCTAGGAGTTGAATAAGAATATTATCTAGTAATTATATAAAATGTCTTGGGCAACCTGTTATTCTGGATCTAATAATACTCATTTCAATTTTCCTCCTATAATGTCTGATGGAAGAAATTATTCTTCATGGCAGCCTGAAGCCGTAGTTAATCAAAGAATACAAAAACAAGAAGGTATTCAATCTAATTGGGCGTATAGACAATATCTTCAAAATAACGGTATGCAAATTATGAAATATAATAATATGGAAGCTTGTTATGACTTAGGCGTTGATCCTCACGTGAAAACTGGTATGACACCTTCATCTAATGTTCCATACAAATTTTCTTCAATCTATGATACAAGTAGACCTGGATTTGGTTACAATAATAGTGATTTAAAAAATCCATATTTAACTCGTCAACAATTGAATAGTAGGTTAGTGTCACCATCTGTAAATCCTGCAAATTATCAAGCATTTACAAACCAAAAATAAATTAGATTTTATATATTTTATAAATAATTATATAAAATATATTGTAAGTAACATAAAAGTAACTTTACTTAAAATATAATGAAAATACTTAGCATAGATGTTGGAATTAAAAATTTAGCATTTTGTCTTTTTGATAAAGATATAGAAACCAATTCTTTTAAAATAAAAAAATGGGATATTGTAAATATCTGTCAACCAGAAGTATTTAATTGTGTTTTTATTGATAAAAAGAAAAATGTAATTTGTAATAAACCCGCAAAATTTAAAAAAGAATGTAAATTTTTTTGTTTGAAACATTCAAAACAACAACCATATAAGATTCCAACTTCTGAATTAAAGTACAGTTTTATAAATAAACAAAAAAATCAAAAACTAATTGAAATTGCAGAAAAATATTCTATAAAATATGATCAAAATGCAAAAAAGTCGCACTTAATTGAATCAATACATAAAGATTTAGAAAATAATTTTCTTCAAGAGATATCTAGTGTAAATGCATCTAAAGTGGATTTAATAACTATAGGATCAAACTTAAAAGATAAATTCAATTTATTATTTTCTGAAGAAGATGTTATAAATTATGTTATTATTGAAAATCAAATAAGTCCTATTGCAAGTCGTATGAAAACAATACAAGGTATGATTGTTCAATATTTCATTATGAGCAATATAAAAGCAGATAATATTGAATTTGTGTCTGCCTCAAACAAGCTTAAGGTGGTATCTAATAATGGTTGTGATAATACGGTTAATAAAATAACATATGGAGATAGGAAAAAAATGGGGATAGAAAAATGTTTAGAAATAATTACTACAGAAGAAAGATTTAACAATAAAACAGAGTACTTTAATAAACATAACAAAAAAGATGACTTAGCCGATTCTTTTTTACAAGGTATATGGTTTATAAATGATAGAAAATTATAGTAATTTAGAATAGTACGGGTTATAATATATTTTGTAAAATGTAATAAATTTTTACAAAATATAAGAGATTTTTAAAAATATATATTACAATTCGTATTACTTAAAATTAAATGATCTAATTAATTAATAATGTCTGATATTATTGAAATTTCTGAATTAGATATGAATGATGATTTTGGAGGAGATTGGAATACACCCAAGAAATCTACAAATTTTGGAGGAGGGTTAGAATTTTTAATGAATGATAAGATTAAAGAAAGCAATAGACCTAATAGTGATATTGATTTAGAAGACCTTAATAACTTAGAGAATGAACTGAATGATCTTGTAGATGATAATCAAAGTAATAGTTATAAACCTAAATCAGATTTATTTAATAAACCAAGTGTTTCTTTTGAAACATCTAGCTCAGGGAATTTTGGTAACGAGCCTTCTTTAGGTAAATTTACTTCTGAAACAGGTAATGATACAAAAACGTGGGATGGCTATGGTAAGTTCAATAATATCCCTATGAATCCAGACAAAGGATTTTCTAGTGAACCTAAACTTTCAAAGGAGGAATTACTTAGAGAAAAATTTAAATATTTAAGAAAGCTTGAGGCTTTAGAAAAGAAAGGAGTTGAGCTTTCTAAAAAATACAATATGGAGTCACCTCTTCAAGAAATGCAAGGCGAATATGAAACTATTATGGAGGAAAAATCACGGTTGAACTCTGTAAAATTTCAAGGAAATATGATGATGGCTGTTATAAATGGTATTGAGTTTTTAAACAATCGTTTTGATCCATTTGATATTAAATTAGATGGATGGAGCGAACAAATAAATGAAAATATTACGGATTATGATGATATTTTTGGAGAACTATATGAAAAATATAAATCTCGTGCTTCAATGGCTCCTGAATTGAAATTATTGTTTCAATTGGGTGGAAGTGCTATGATGGTTCATATGACAAATACTATGTTTAAAAGTGCGATGCCTGGTATGGATGATATTTTAAGACAAAACCCTGACTTGATGCGTTCTTTTCAAAATGCTGCAGTCAACTCAATGGCTCAAACAAACCCAGGGTTTTCTGGTTTTATGACAAACTTAATGAATCACGAGCCGTCGGTTCCAAATGGTATGGGACCTCCACCTCCATTAGCTACACAAGGTCCTAACTCAGTACCTCCACCATTTGGAAGACCTGGTAACAACAATTACGCAAATCGCCCTGATTTAAATATGAGTAGAAGTAATTTTACAGATGATGGAATTAGTCTTAGAGAGAATTTTGAAAGAACTGATATACAAGAAAAATCAACAAGAAAATCATCTAGACCTGAAATGAGAGGACCCAGTGATATTACAGATATTCTCTCTGGGTTAAAAACTAAAACTATTAATATACAAGAATCACCCCAACAACAAAATTCTAATATGAATGACAGCAGTACCATTAGTATTAGTGATTTAAAAGACTTACAAGGTGATGGTAATATGCCTAAGAAAAGCAGAAGAAGACAAAAATCCTCTAGTAATACAGTTAGTTTAGATATATAATTTAGATTATTAAAGAGTTAAAATATATAAATTGTATTTAATTGTAGTTATATAATTAAATACAATGGAAAAATTAATAAATGGCGATTGTTAGGTATTTAAGGGTTGTTACTGTTTTGTATAGATATAATTAATGATTCTTATGTTATTTTTCCAAAAATAGTTTTTTAATTTATAATTTAAAAAATAAATATGAAATATATTTGGTATCCATTTACATATAGGTATAATAACTTGTCTTATTTTAGCATCTTTATTTTCTGAAGTCTCTATTTTTTTTAAATGTTTTTCTGCAGAATGAATATTATCAAATTTATAACAATTAAACCCATTTACATAATTAGCATCTCCTTTTTTCTCTAAACACAAATACACTTTGTTAAACCAATTATTATTATTATTATTATTATTATTATTATTATTATTTGGTTCTGACAAAGAATATAGTAAACTGGTTTCAGTTAAAGCTGACATTATTCTTTATATTTGATTTTTATATTTATATTTATATTTTTACTTATATAATTATGCTTATAAAATTTATACAATCTCTAAGTGTTTATAATTGTTTTTTAGGTTTGATAATATATTCATAATCGGTGTCGTATTTTTATCATACAATAGAGAATCATAAATTATTCTTATATTTCCTGTTAAACTTTCTTTATTTATATGCAACCATAAAATAAATATTATAAATATAATTACCGTTACATATATATCAACATATTTAATAGGTTTATCCATTAAATAATAGTATGGTATAACCTTTATAAAAATATTAATAATAATAAAAAAAATTATATTTTTTATACTAGTTCCATATAATATCATCATTAAAAACATTATTATGTTATCTATTAAACCTAACATAATCGCAAACTTTGGGTTATAAATGGTAAAATGAAATATATATAGCAAATACCATATAAAAATCCAATATGAAAAAACTAGGTCGGCTCTTAGCGGCATAATACATTATAAATATATTTTATATAATTATTAGTAAAATTTATATATAAAAATATAATATAACTTTAACAAAATGAGTAATCAGCGTGTTTGTCAAAAAAGCGGTATTAAAATACATAACACTAGTAATAATAAGACTATTAATAATACAAATACTAATAACAATAACAATATTAATAAATATTGTATAAATACTAATGCAGAAGATCCATTAGCATTTTATAATAAACTTAAAAGTCAAAATAAATCAACTGGAGTAAGGATTTCACAAAGTGAAAATGAATATAAAGAAGATCCGTTTGAAAATGTAAATCCATTTAATATTTCCAGTCATGAGAAACAGTATGAAGCTATAAAATACGACAAACTGTCTTATAATATGATTGATCTTAATATAGAAAATTACTCAAAAAATGATTTATTTAATTTATTTGGTATTAAAACTTCAAGTTTATCAGAAGAAATTATGAAAGAATCTAAAAAAATTGTATTGAAAACACATCCAGACAAATCTAATTTAGAACCCAAATATTTCTTATTTTTTTCAAAAGCATATAAAAGATTATATGGTATTTATGAATTTCAAAATAAGACAGTAAAAAAAGAGAATGAGAGCAGCGATTATTATAATAATAATTCAAATAATAATTCAAATAATAATTCAAATAATAATTCAAATAATAATAGAGATAATAGAGATAATATAAATAATAAAAATAATAAAAATAATAAAATTATAGATGAAAAAGATACAAATCGTTTGGTTTTAGATAGAATGTTTCATCAAAACAAAGCATTAAAGGATAGTAATAATTTCAATGAATGGTTTAATAACCAATTTGAAAAATACAAACTAGAAGATCCCAATGTAATTGGTTATGGTGACTGGTTAAAATCTGATGAAGATATTATTTCTATGGAAAATGTATCACAAACTAATATGGCTTCAGAAATAGAAAAAAGAAAAAAAATTGTGCAATCTCTTACAAAATATACAGGTGTAAATACAATGTACTCTCATTCTTCATCAGGAACTTCTTTAATGGATAATAATAACAATTTTACTTCTGGAACACTTTTTAGTAATGAAGGAATGGGGTTCACTGATTTAAGACAAGCCTATGTAGAATCTGTAATACCTGTTACGGATGAGGATTATAACAAAATTCAAAAATTCAACACTGTGGACGAATATAAGAGGCAACGTGAGTCAACGAATGTTAAACCTCTTGATAAAGAAGAAGCTATGAGACAATTATATAAGGAAAATAAACAAAAAGATGAAGAAAGTGCAGCTCTGGCTTATTATTATGCACAACAAACTGAAAAAGCTAAAAAAAATGAGGATATATTTTGGTCATCTATAAAAAATATAACTAATTGGTAAAAGTATATAAATATATTTTGAATTACTTATTATGGGCTGCGATTATTATGTTTTAGTTTATTTGGAAATAGAACATACAAAAGGGATATCCTATTGTGAATTACCTATAATACGCGGATATTATGGTGAGATGGATTACGGTGTATATGATAGTGACGATGAAGAAAAAGATAGATACTATAATTCAAGGGAATATGAAAAATTGTATAGAAGAATGGTAAAACTATGTTTAACACCAAGAAATCATATGATTATTTATTTGAATGGTTTATTTATCAAAGAAAAATTTAAAAATAAATATTTACCTATTATTCAAGATAAAATAACTGGAAAAACAGAAAAAATTTGGCTTAATTATGTAGATACAGGTGAGTTAACAGATATAAGACAAATTATAAAAATAACTAAAAAAGAAATTCGTAATCAAAGATAATAATCATATTTTGTCTAAGATTATGTATTTACAAAATTATATTATTTTATTGTTTTATTATAATTACAATTATAATGAAAATACAATTTGAAAACGGGTTATTCATATTTAGAAGAGACTTTAGAATAGTTGATAACAATGGACTTAATTTGTTAAATGAACAATGTAAAAATATATATACTATTTTTATATTTACACCAGAACAAGTTGGAAGTAATAATGACTATAAGTCTGACAATTCAGTACAGTTTATGATTGAATCGCTTCAAGATCTAGAAAAAAAAATTAAGACAGCTGGAGGTCATTTGTATACATTTTACGGCCATAATGAAAAAGTTATTGATGAGTGTATTAGTAAATTTAATATTGATATTGTGTGTTATAATATAGACTATAGCCCATATGCGAAAGAACGCGATGCAAAAATAGTTAACTTATGTGAAAAAAGGCAAACTTATGTTATGTACGATTATGATTATTATCTTCATACACCAGATCAAATTGTTAGTGGTAGTGGTAACCCATATGTCAAATTTACACCATATTACGAGGCTGCATTAAAAACAAAAGTAGACCAGCCAAAACAAATGAGAAATCTTCATTTAACTAGTTTTAAAAACAACAAAACACAAACACATTTAACTAGTGAGATCAGTTTAGATAAAGCAATGAATAAATTTACTAAAATAAACTCTGACATTTTAGTACGTGGAGGAAGAGATGAAGCAATTCGTGTTTTAAGGAAAGCAATTACTTCTCAAAAACATTACAACAAAACGCATAATCATTTATCTGAGAATACTAGTTTATTAAGTGCATATATTAAATTTGGTTGTCTAAGTATAAGAGAGATTTATAAATCATTTAGACATAATCGTGATTTTATTCGTCAACTTTTTTGGAGAGATTTTTATGGACAAATATTGTATAATAATCCAAAGGTTTTAGGGTATGCAATGAAACCTAGTTATAATAAAATTAAATGGCATCATAATGAAAAATGGATGAATGCTTGGAAAAATGGTACCACTGGTTTTCCAATAGTAGATGCAGGAATGAGACAATTAAATACAACTGGTTATTGTCATAATCGTGCAAGATTAATAGTAGCTAGTTTTCTTATTAAGACATTGCTAATAGATTGGAGAAAAGGAGAGAAAATATTTGCAGAAAAATTGACCGATTATGATCCTGCTTCTAACAACGGTAACTGGCAGTGGTGTGCATCTACTGGAGCTGATAGTCAGCCTTTTTTTAGAATTTTTAATCCTTGGCTTCAACAAGAGGAACACGACCCAGATTGTGAATATATTAAAAAATGGGTACCTGAATTAGCAGAATTAGAACCAAAAATAATTCATACTTGGTATAAAGAATGGGGATCACATAAAGAGGTTAAATATAATAAACCTATATGTAACTATGAAGAACAAAAAGAAAAAGCATTAAAAATGTATAAAGCAATATTTTAGTTATTTATTTTAAATTTAATTATTATTTAAAATAAATGGAAAAAGAAAAAGAAATATTCATATTTGAAAAAGAGTGTTTTAAATTTGTTAGAATAGATAAAAATAAATATAAATTATCATTTTCTATGGAAAATAAAAATATAATTTTATCAAATATTTTGGATTTTAATTTAATTAAGCTTATATATGATTTAAATGGTGACATATATGAAAAAGTGAATATTGAACAAATTAATAAAAACGAGGCTGTTTGTACACTACTGATAAAGAATTTTTTTGAAGATCTAGGATTTTCGCAAAAATATTCTCATCTTCATATAGAAAAATTATGTGAAAAGGATAAGGTAATATTTAAAAGTAAAACAATTCATTCTGAAAAACCAACCAGTATTCCTGAAGATGCTGAATTATTATACATTAAAGATATGATTAATATTTGTGACATTATTACACCTTATAAGATAGATTTTGCATTTTATATAAATTTTGACTCTGAAATGGTTATACCCAATTTTTCAGAAAAATTGGTTGGTGTTATACTTAACAAAATATTTAAACGTGTAAAACAATTTATAGAGAATATTAGATTATAATGTATTAAAATAAAATGTTTCATATTATTGCAATTAATGAATTAATAAACATATTAATTAACAGATTAGTCATTGACATAATAAAAGTATTTAAACGTATAACTTTTGTATTTAATTCTTTTTTTATAATTCTTAGTGAATTATTTTTATTTACAATTAAAAAAGATTTTACACTTTTTGTTGATAATTTAACTTACAGACTTTCATTGATTAATATTTTATATGTTAAAATTTTTCAAGCAATTGCTTTAAATCATAACTTAATAGATGATAAAATAAATAATAAATTATTAAAATTTACGGATAATGCTCCTTGGTCATATTCTGATATAAGATTAGATGAATTAATTGAGATTTCTAATAAATATAATATTATATTTGAAGGAGGCTATGAAAAACCAATCAATTCAGGTATGATATCTTTAGTATTTAAAGGACAACTACTTCATAAAAGCAGTATGATACCAATTATTATTAAAATGAAACGAAATAACATAGAAGATAATTTAAATGATGCAATAGATAATTTGCAATTTTTGATAAATATTTTAGAATGGTTTACACTGTTTGATAAATATAATATTTCTGAATTAGTTAATAAGAACATTGACATTATTTTAAAGCAAACAAACTTTAAAGAAGAAGTAGATAATATGATTAAAATAAAGAAAAATTGTAAAAATATTAAATATGTTAAAATACCAGATGTTTATACAGAAGTAACAAAAGAATACCCAAATTTTATTATGATGGAATACATAAATGGGTTAAAAATACATCAAATAGAAGAAACTGACTATTACGGTTTTGCGAAACAAGTACTAAAATTTGGGTTCGTTTCAACGATTGTTCACGGAGTAACTCACGGTGATTTACATAGTGGAAATATATTATTCATTAAAGATGAAAATGATGAAAAATATAAATATAAAATTGGTGTATTAGATTTTGGAATTATTTATGAATTGGATAACGAATATAAGGTTTCACTTTTTGAATTATTAACAGAAATGTTCACAATACCCGTTAAGGAAGCTGCTATTAAACTATTAGATTCTGTTATTATTAAACCATCTGGTATATTAAGTAAATTACAAAAAGAAGATTATGAAAATATTGTAAATATGTTATCAGTAATACTAAATGATACAATTCACGTATCAAAAAAAGCAAATCAAATACAAATTTACAAGTTTTTATCAAGCTTTAAAGATTATGTTATGAAACCTGAAATATCAAATCTCGGAATTAAACTTAGTGACAACTTTGTAAAAACTCAATTAGTACTTGCTATGGCTCACGGAATTACTCTAACATTATGCAAAGACAATTTTATGGAATTGGCGGATACAGTAATAAATGAATTATTTCATACGAATCTAATAGATATTTAGTTTTAACTTGTTAGTGTCGTTTACATTTATATTTGTACTTTTTTTGTTTGCGAATGTCCGTATTTATACTTTTTTCTTGATTTTGTTGCTAAAATAAATGCTTTTTTCCCGTGATTACAGCCTTTTTCTAATATATTATAATCAATTGCCGAAGATTTTCCGCCAGTTATTGAACTAGCAAGTCTCGCAAACCCCCAAGATTGAGGTGTTTGATTTGGTCTTGATCCAGATGAATAATATGCGCCTTCTCCTTTTTTAACAATTTGTTGCAATGATGATATAGAACAACCTGTAGCAAGTGATAATTCTTTATTTGGTGTTATTTTTTCTACATTATATATTTTACGAGCGTTTACTATATGTTTTGAAGGTTTACTCTTATAAGAGGACACTTTTTTTCTAGTGTAATATTTATCTTTTTTATAAAATCTTTTAGATTTCATCAACATTTTAATTTGTTTTTGTTTATCTTTTTTTGATAAATTTTTTGGTAAATAACGAATAGGAATTTTTATATTTCGCATTTACAATGAGTATATAATAAAAATATTATAAAATTTTATTTTACTATTTTGTATGTTTTGCATAACTTATTTATTAATTTAGGTTATCTCTGTTACGATGTGATCCGTGTAATTGAAAAAAATCATCTACATAAGAAAATGGCAGACTTTTAATTTCATTATACTTTTGATTCATCAACTCAATTCTAGTAATACACTTTTGTTTATCTAATTCTAAATAAGGTATTAAATTTTTAATTTTATAATATATATTATCTACAATTTGCAATAATGTATTATTTTCTGTTTCATTTAATTCGTTAAACTCAAATACTATAACATTTTTGTATTTTTTATATTTTTCATCTATTATATAATTTTTATCTTTTCTTTCTGAACAAACAAAAAATAAATTATATGAATCTTTATAAATATCTATTAATTCGTCTATATTTAAGTGATGACTTTTAAAAACAATAATATTTTCAAAATTATTATCAAATATATTATATAAATCCTCCTCCCATCCTCCAATAATTCGTTTATCAAATAATTCTGGTATGATACCGTATATTGCATTTATTAAAAATGTACTTGCTGTATTAAGAGGGGACGTTTGAATAATAAGGGTTTTCATATATTATACAAATAAATTATTTATTCTTATTTTACGTGAAAATAACATCTAAATGTAAATGTAAAATAGGATAATTGTCATATCCCAAGACCACACCATTATATGTGAAGGAGTTTATAATCAACTATAAAAAGTCATTGCAAACTTTTTTTTGATAAAGAAAGACAATCAGGATATATATAATTTACGCGTTTTTTATTTACAAGATAATTTATAGTTTCATTCATTATTCTTCCAGATGATACTAATTCATCCAACAAAATAATATTTTTTCCTTTCAAATCGGCATTTATTTGTTGACATATATAATATTCTCCATACATTTTCATAATATGTTTGCTATAAATATCATTTATAGTATGATACGTTTGTTTATTACAATTATATTCTGACCGTGTTAATTTAATTTTATAATTAGGTAAACCGCAAAAATGTAGAAAATATATATTATAAAACCATTTAAATAGTTTAGATCTATTTATATAATATTTAGATCTAATGGAATATATATCACTGTCTATAATTAACTTAAGAACAAACAAAGAAAATGCTTTGGCCACTAATCAGATTTATCTTAATAAATCTCCAGAATTTCAAAGATGTTATGAAGCGTGGGATGATAAACTAAGAACAAGGTTTATTGAATCTATTATTCTTAATAGAGCAACTAACCCTATTTGGACTGTATTGAATGAAGATAATGATTCAGAAGAGATATTAGATGGTATGCATAGAATTACAACAGCATTATCATTTTTAAATAATGAATTTAGCACTAATAAGAATTATTTATTGAGCTTAGATCCAGAGAAATATAATAAAAAAACATTCAATGACCTTGACTCAGATGATAAAGCTAAAATTAGAAATTATAACTTTATCTTTAATAAATTAGATTCATCATATAGAAAAGACTTAAATAAATTAAAAGATATGTATGAAATTTTAAACCGTTCGAGTAAAACATTAAATGATTATGAGTTTAACAAAGTAATATTAAATCCATTTTATGATATTATTAGCAAACATAAAGAATTATTTATAAAAAGCAATTTTTTTTCAAAAATTAAAGATGCTCGTGGAAACATTGATACTGAGTTAATAGAAATGATTGTGTTATCATTTCAATTACCAAATTGTTGGTCTTCAATTAATAGTTTAAAAGAGGAGTGGATTAAAAACTCATTTGGAGAAACATCAGAGGAGGTAATCAGTTACATTAAAAATAATGGTGAAAATCTAGAAAATAAATTACTCTATATGTCAAAAATTATAAGCATTTTTTACCAAAGAAATCTATTTTCAAGAGATACAAAAACCTTTAAAAAATTTTTCTTACCATACAAATTTATTGTTTCTAGATGTTGTTATTTAATTAAAGGATATCCCTTATTTAATAGAATATCAGATAATATAATTGAAAATTTTAGAAAAGAAATTCTTGTAGATGAAATACAATCAAACTTAAATTGTAATTCTAGAAATGCAATATTCCAAAAGAAACTTATTGAAAAAATTGATGGAATTATTGAAAATGAACTTAATACAGACGGAATAAAAAGAACATATGATAAAAAAACAATTCTAGAAAAACTATGTGAACAAAAAAATATGTGTCCAGAATGTAATTTAATAATCAAGGATTGTGATGATTACGAAGGAGATCATATTATGCCTTGGACTGCAGGAGGTCCAACAATACCAAGCAATTTACAAATATTACATAAAAGATGTCACGAATTAAAGTCTGCGTTCTAAAATTATTATTTGTAATATTATTTCTCTATAATAACTTCTTTTGCTATATTCCTTATAATTTTATCCTCTTTTTCAGAATCATTATCACCTCTTCCACCCATTGCTTCTATAACAAGCTTATTATAATGATCTGAATATAGAGATTCACTTTTCCCACAATCAGGATGTTGTGCTTTAAATTCCGGAAGCATTTTTGAATTTTTATGCGCAATGTGCTTTATTGCTTTTCTCAAATGTTTTTTTTCATCGTTTTCTTTTTCCCATTTATTCTCATCTTTTACATACATTACCTCTCTCTTGGAATCACTACAGTGAACAGGTCTCTTGTGAATATCTAATGCTTTTAAGTTTTTAACTATTATATTTGATATACCTTCAACAAACCCTAATTTACCAACACTTTCTAGGTCAGATAGTTGTAATTTAACAGAATCAACAAAGTCTGTAATATTCATTGCGTCTTTACAATGTTCATTTAAAAACACATTTAGGTTGAATGTTTTATTATTGATATTGTTTATATTATTATTTATATTTTGAACAGGTTGAATTTGTTTGCAAATCTCTAGTATAATTTCCTTGAATTCTTTATTTTGATCCAAAATTAATTGTTTTAAATCTAATGTCTCTTTTGAAAGTTTTTTATTTTTATCTATAAGAGTATTCATTGTATCTTTATCAGATAACATTATTGTGTCACATACTTGTAATTTGCATATTTTTTTATGAGCACATAGAGTTGACATATGTTTATATATTTTACCACATTCGCACATTAGTTTATTTTCGGCATTTTTTTCATTAGGATTTGTTAGGTTTTTATGTTTCAGTGTCATCAAATGTGTTTTATAATTACTAAGTTTGCAGCATTTGAAGTGACATATATTACATTCAAAAATCTGCATTGAATTAGGCATTTTTTCGTTAGGCATTAAATACTAATATAACCTAATAAAAAAATGCCTAAATGTTTAGTAATGTAAAATATAAAAAATTATCATAACAAATTGGGAATTATTTTTTTTGCGACCACACGCTAATTTTCAATTATGCAGTAAAACTACGTTTTTCAAGGACTGAAACTCCCTTTTTGGTTTTTGGACATTCCAAAAATGTCCAAAAATGAATTTCTGAAAAAACTTTTGGGAAAAATAATTCGTCGGTTTCTTTAAGTTATTTAATAAAATATATTATTTCTCTATAATAACTTCTTTTGCTATATTCCTTATAATTTTATCTTCTTTTTCAGAATCATTATCACCTCTTCCACCCATTGCTTCTATAACAAGTTTATTATAATGATCTGAATATATTGACTCGCTTTTCCCACAATCAGGATGTTGTGCTTTAAATTCCGGAAGCATTTTTGTATTCTTATGAACTATGTGTTTTATTGCTTTTCTCAAATGGTTTTTTTCTTCATTTTCCTTTTCCCATTTATTCTCGTCTTTTACATACATAACTTCTCTCTTAGAATCACTACAGTGAACAGGTCTCTTGTGAATATCTAACGCTTTTAAGTTTTTAACTATTATATTTGATATACCTTCAACAAACCCTAATTTACCAACATTTTCCAAATCTGACAGTTGAAGCTTAACAGAATCAACAAAATCTGTTATATTCATAGCATCTTTGCATTGTTCATTTAAAAATACATTCAAGTTGAAAGTTTTATTATTACTATTTACATTTTGTGAATTCACAATATTATTTAATGGTTGTATTTTTTCAACTACTTCTAATACCATATTTTTTAATTCAGAATTTTCTTTTATAAGAATCATTATAAGTTCTTTATCTGTTACATCTTCTACATTTATTTTATCATTATTACATTTTTTTTTATGAGTAAACAAGCTTTGTCTATGTTTATAAATATTTCCACATTCACATATAAATTTTTTGGAAGGTTCCGCGTCAGTATTTGTCAGTATTTCAATGAGTTTTTGATGTTTAGGTGTCATCAGATGTCTTTCATATTGACTTTTTCTACACGTAACATAGGCGCAACTTTTACAATTAAATATTTCGGAACTTTTTGTACTTTTTTTGTCAGTCATTTGTAAGTATAAAATACTTATATAAAAAGTTCCTAAATAGTTATTAATTAATATTACAAAAAATTATCGTAACAAATTGAAAATTATATTTTTTGTGACCGCACGTTAATTTTCAATTATGCAGTAAAACTACGTTTTTCAAGGACTGAATCTCCCTTTTTGATTTTTGGACATTCCAAAAATGTCCAAAAATGAATTTCTGAAAAAACTTTTGGGAAAAATAATTCGTTGGTTTCTTTAAGTTACTTTTTATATATTATAATATGTCTTATTTAGTTAATTTTAATTAACTACATAAATATTTCATATTATATAAGTAAAATGTCTACATATACTTGTGATAAATGCAGTAAATTATTCAGTAAAAAATCTCAGTATGATCAACATAATAAACGTAAGAGGTCTTGTGAAACACAAATAGATAAAAATAAATATCTAATTGATAATGCCATTGAAGAAAAAATAAATGATATAAATAAAAAATTGATTATAACTAGTGATGAAATAGTTAATCAAACAGAATATATGAATAATAAGAAAGTAATAACTAAAAAACCAAAACCTATATTAATTATAGAAGATGATGAACAACCTCAAGGTATAAATTCAGAAATTGGAGTAGATATTAATAAAATATATAATGAAGACTGTGTTTTAGGTATGAAAAAAATTAAAAGTGAAAGTGTTGATATTATAATTTGTGACCCACCATATAATATTGGAAAAGATTTTGGTAATGATAGTGACAAACAAAAAATGGACGATTACTTATTATGGTGCGATATTTGGATTTCTGAATGTTTAAGGATATTAAAACCAGAGGGAACACTCTATATTTATGGATTTAGTGAAATTCTTTCTTTTATAAGAACACGTATTTATTGTAATGTTAGATGGTTAATATGGCATTATACAAATAAAGTAACGCCATCACTTAATTTTTGGCAGAGAACTCACGAAAGCATCTTATGTTGTTATAAAAATAAGCCTATATTTAATAGAGATGATGTACGAGAACCGTATACAGAATCATTTTTAAAAAATGCAGCAGGTAAACCACGCAAACCAACAATTGGCAGATTTAGCAATGGTGATAAAGAAACTACATATACAGCTCACGAGGGAGGTGCTTTACCACGAGATGTAATCAAGGTTCCTGCTTTAGCAGGTGGTGCTGGTAAAAAAGAGCGAGTTGATCATCCAACACAAAAACCACTAAATTTGTGTGATATATTAATAAAAGCATCAATAAATAAAAACGCACAAACCTTATTGGTTGTTCCGTTTGTCGGTTCGGGGTCAGAATGTGTTTCGGCAAAAAAAAATAATATTAATTTTATTGGATTTGAAATAAATAGTGATTATATTAAAATAGCAGAAGAAAGATTATTTACATATGAAGAATAATCTTATGTAAAAGTATTTGTAATAAATTGAATTATTTCTGAATTATTTCTTACTCGGGTTAAAGAATCCTTTACATCTGAATAATTGAACCACATACCCTCAGAACTCTCGTTAGATTTATTCCCTTGGTTTGTTATTTTTTTGTCTTCAATTAATTTAACAAATGTATTTCTATTCATTAACCAAAACTTCACCTCTTCATAACCAATACCACATAGCAATAATATATTCCATTTATGTTTTATTTCTACGTGTTGCCATTTAAAATCATCGTCGCTCCAGTGTCCAGATGATTTTTGTTCTACATATATTGTTTCTCTTGAAGCTAAATGTATTTTATGATCATACCCGGTTTCATTTTTACCTTTGCTTCTTTTTTCTAATATTGAAAACTTAGATCTTGCAAAATCTTCAAGAGTAGTTCCCATTCTATTACCTCCACCAATTCGTATAAATTTTTTGATACTTTCTGGAGAGTTATGAATATTATATCTATCTATTTGAGTAGGTTTGTTTTTTTCATTATATTTTTCCCAGAATACATCTTCATCTGTAATATTATTAGATTCATTATGTGCTTCGTCATCCTCAATAATTAATAAAATCTTATTTTTATTCTTATATTTTTTAACTCGTGTAGTAATAGTTTGTTCTTCCATGTTTCTTCTATATTATTATAATACTTATTTAAGAATTTTAATTCAATTTTTTATAAAAATAACTAAACATATAATATACATATTTTATTATGAATTTAATCTTAGATATGGATGGAACTTTAATAGATCATTATTATTGTACAAGAAAATGTGACATTATAATAATCCCACGACCATATTTGAGTGATTTTTTGACTTTTGTATTTGATAATTTTAATCGTGTTAGTATATGGACAAATGCAGATGAAGATTGGTATAAAAAGGTTTACGAAAAAGTATTAAAACATTATATTCCAAAAAATAAATCATTTCATTTTATAAAAACACGAACATACAACTCTACAATTATTAAACCATTAACATTTATTTATAATATTTATCCTGAATATAATAGCTCTAATACAATTATTATAGATGATAACCCTAATACTTATGTTAATAATACTGATAATGCAATACCTATACCGACATTTTTATATTTAATTCACGATGATGAATTGTTAAAAACTATAACAGTATTGAAACTTTTTTTATTATTCCAGCCTACATCAAATGTATTATAAATATAAAATTGAAAACAGTTAAATACTTTACATAACATATTATTATGTTAGCAGTATTTGATAATTTTGAAATGAATCCTACTTTTATATTTATTGATGGTAGCTACTATTGTTTTTATAGATATTATGCTTTACATAATTGGTGGAAAAATGCATATCCAGAGGAGAAATTAGTAGACCCATTAATAAACCAAACATTTGTTGATAAATTTAAAAAAACATTTGTAGAAAATATAAAACAATTACCCAAAAAACTAAATATAAATAAAGATATAACCCCTATAATAATTGTAGGTAAAGATTGTAAGAGAGAAAATATATGGAGAATGGAGTTATTCTCACAATACAAGGGAACTAGAGTAAACAATGATGGTTTTTTGGGAGGTCCATTCTTTAAAATGGCGTACGAAGAAAACTTATTTGTAAAAGGTGGAGCAAAGGCAATTTTAAATCATTCTAAATTAGAAGCTGACGATTGTATTGCTATATCTGTTAAGCATTTAGTTAATAAATACCCAAAGTGCAACATTTATATTATAACAAGCGACAGAGATTATTTACAATTAAAATCAGAAAATGTCCATTTATACAATCTTGCTTTTAAAAATATAGGTGAAAATAAAAGTTCTACTGGAAATGCAAAAGATGATTTATTAATTAAAATTATAATGGGCGACTCAAGTGATAATATACCTGCTATTTTTCCAAAATGTGGTCCAAAAACTGCAGAAAAATGTATTAAGGATCCTGAATTCTTTAAAAAGAAAATGGCGAATAATGAAGAATATTATAAACAATTTGAATTAAATAAAAAACTAGTTGATTTTGATAATATACCAAGTGAATTAGTGGAAGAGTTTACGAATAATCCTACAAATACTAAATAGTAAAACCAAATAAACAATCTAGATAATAATATAAATATTTTTTATAGTATTATCATTATGAATATTACTAATTTACCAGAAGATAATAAAATGTTAAACATTAAAAATTTTTTATTAGATCCATTATCAGTAATAATTAAACTAGCGATTATAGGAAATAAACCAATTGGAACAAAATTATTAATACAAAACAATGTAATATATTTCCAAGAACCCGGTGTGTTTCAAGCAGTATGTAGAATATTTTTTAATTCAAACAGAAGTGATTTACAGTATATGTACAATCCAATACAATTAGCTTGTCAGCATTTTTTATCTAAGGATTTTATTCAAAAAACTCCTAGAATTAAGAATTTGTTTTTATGTGCGCAAAATGGTCTAAAAAAATTAATGGAAACTTACAAGAATTGTTCTATTATTACACTATGCTTGAATTATTATTTAGCTATTATTACAAACTATGTAGAGCAAAAATTTAATGATAATATATTTTACAAAGACGGTATGACAAACTTGTATTCCGTAGATATAACTAATGCATTATATGGACAATGGAGTGACGAAAAAATAAAATTAGTTTTAGATATTATTTCATTTTTAATGAAAGATACATTAGCATCAACTACTGTAAAATCATTAGAAAATATTATGGAAAATATAGATCAAGCAACACAAGTAATTTTAACTAGTGTATAAATATCCTTACATATTTAGTATTTGTATTTACACGGTTTAAACTAATTTTATTTTAAAGTTATATTATAAGTATGACTACTATTCCAAATGAATTAAAAATAACTATTAATACAAGCATACCCGGTTTTCAAAAAATTACTTATAAACCTAGTATGAGTATTCCAGATATAAGTAAAGATGATAATGTAGTTATGTTTAACCCTTTAATAAAATTAAAAGAATCTACAATAGAGAAAATTCCTGAAAATATGAGAATCAAGGAATTTTTTAACAAAGGATTGTTTGATTCTTTAATAAATTTTCACGGATCACAACCAAAAAAAACATTAGATGTAGCTACAAAAGAAGGTATAGTAGATAATAACATAAAAGTTACATTGAATACCATTTTACCTGAAAACAGTGTAATTTATATAAATAAGAAACCTTATGTAATCGCAGATGTTCAATGGACAAAAGGAGATTGGAAGATTGATACAAAAAAGAAAAAAGAAGAATATGATAGTAGTAAAATAACAGACCCGTACTTGTATTCAGCTGTTGTAAAAGATGAAATAATTAGTGGAGAAAAAGAATTAGGTAGTTTATCAGAAAATATATTATATGGTCCTAATTATGATGGTCCAAAAGATAATGTTATTTTAAATAAGACATCATCATTAGATAAAGGGTTAGGGTTAGGGTTAGCAACTGGAATTACAAAGCCAGTAGCAAGCAATTCTTCTTTACAAGATCAGCAAATACTTAATCCACCTAGTAATCAACAGGTACAACAATCAACGTCTACCCCTATACCTATAGCTATAGCTAATTTACAAAAGCAACATACATTGTCTATAGAAAATAACTCGCATACAAGTAATATTTCACAACCTCAACCGAATGTAGAAACTAAAGGAATAATTAATCCTACACCGCAAATTACAAAACAACCTACATTAACAATAACAAATAATAGCTCAAAATTTGAGGATTTAACGAATGAAGTAAATGAACCTATACCAGAAACAATACTAACATCTAATATTACATCTACAAAGAATATAAGGGCTTATTTTAAAAACCCAAAATATTATAATTTTATCAATTTATTATTTAAAAACTTTACACCATCCGAGCAACGAATGATAACGAGTGTATATTTAAATACTACTTCTATAAATGTGAAATTATACTCTAATAATATAAGTGAGTCGGCTTACACTGAAACTATAAATGGGTTATCCATTGTAAATAATACAGGTGAAGGTGATTGTTTTTTTATAGCTATAGCAGATGCTATAAATTACCATAATTATAAAAATCAAAATAATAAAAAAAATAGAATAACTAATGGAATTTATGGAAATGGTAATAACCTATTTACAAAAAATTATTTAAGATCAATTGTAACGGATTATTTCTTGAATCTTAAAGATATAGATCATTATTTAGAAGTTGCTGAAATAAATGCTGATCAATTAAATGACCTTTTTAAGAAACATATAAAAACAATAGAGAAAACAATGTCAGAAAATGGTCAAACTGGCGATATCGGAGAAGATGTTTATATAAATATAGTAAATGATTTGTATTTATCTTCTGACAATTTTTTAATAACCAAAACAGATAAAATACCTGTTATCATAGATAATTATTATAAACCATATACTGTTGTAAGTAAATCTCAAATATCAAAATATATGAATAGTTCTTATTACTGGGCAAATGAAGTAGCGTTTAAAGCTGTTTGTGAAAAATTGAATCTAAATGTCATTCCAATAGAATATCAAAATGGGCAAATGAGGATACCATTTATGAATTTAATGGATGATTGTGCAAATTGGAATAGATATGTATTTTTGTTGTATAAAAATAGTCATTACGAATTAATAACATTTACCAACATTTATAAAAAAATAAGCAAACAACCTTCTATAAGTAACAAACTCATTAAAGACAAAATCTCTATTTTTAATAAAAATTCTAATATAATTCCGCCATTTTACATAATATTTTTAATTTTCGCTTCATATTATATTAATTTAGATGATGATAGTAAAAACAAAATTGTTTTGTTATCACAAATATTTAATACTATAAATATTTCGTTTAACAATATTTATAAAAATCTTAACGATCCATTATATAAAAACTATCTTACTGAGTTTATAAAATATTTTCCAAATAGTAAAAATAAATTTACTACAAATGCATTACAAACAGCTGGAGAATACCCCCCATATTATAATCGTGGTTATTATAATAATCCATATTATTATAATAATCGTGGTTATACCCCTTATGTAGAAAATAGAATGATTAAAAGCGAACACAAATCAGGTGGACCAAATATTTGTTATTACATAACTATTGATATGGAGTTACAACCAGGTAAAAGCTTAACTCCAGGACAAATGAGTAATTTAAAATGTACTAGAAAATGGAACTCTGTAAGAAAAGCATATAGTGAGTTGACAGGTCAAAAATATATCATAAAACCAGTTTACAATCAAGAACCGATTAATTCTAATAACCGAAATATAAATAATGACAAATATAAAACTAGTAAAAGACGTCCGAATAATTTTAATAGAACTAGAAATAGAAAAGGTTAATAATATCAATACTTATATTTGAATTATTTACCATAAAATTTACGTAAAAATAGAGAAATAATTAATAAATAAAATGCTAATATAGATACAAAGATTAGAAATATGTACAAGAGAAAATTATAAAACGACATTTCAATTAAGTAACTATTTAATTTATCTTTAAGTTTTTATAATTGTTAATGATAACAAATATAAAAATTATTTATCATAATTGTATTTTTCAAAGTCAAATTTAGCAAACGCTTGTTTTTGCAGTAAATGTTGTTTTTCCCTTTTCGCCTTTTCTAATACAGCAATAGCCGATGCTAATTCTGTTTCACTAACAACACCATTATCATTCGTATCCATTAAATTCTTCAACACTCTATAATTATGTGGTACAATGCATAAATTACTATCCTCATTAAATAAATGTTCGGATAAAATAGTAAATACAGCAGTTAGACCTAGAGCAGTATAAATATCACGAGTACCCATCCAAGCCATAGAAAATACCAGTAATTGTTTACTTACGGTATATTTCATATACTCTTCAGTTGATTTGCTAAATTGTATACTAATAAATTTAGATCCAACGTTGAGTAAAATCATAATAACTCCTGCAAAAAACTTGCTGTTATTTAAATACATTACGTGACTGTTCATATAGCTAATTGCATTTATAATAGGTGTAAATATACTTGTTTCTCCTCCTGTTTGGATGATATTATTTTTTGTCATTATACTAAAATAATATATTATTATAAATTTTTATAAAAATTACATTATTCCAAATCTTTTAAACAGATTTGTTACATTATTTTTATGTTTATTATAAAAGCCCTCTGTATAAATACGCGCATTTCTTACGTATGGTCTATATTTTTCACGTATAAAAGGAGTAAAGGTCTCTTTTTGTGACGTATGATTGATTGTACCTATATAAGAAATACTAATTATAACTATAATAAGAAAAATGTAATAATATAAATATTCCATTGTATACTAATAGTTTAAAAAATATTATACAAAATATTGCAATAATTAATATAGAGAGAATTCTTCTGAAAATGATCCACCTTCATAAGGAGATACTGAGGTAGATTCCCTCATAAAATCAGTTACCGGAATAGAATTGGATTGTTTTCCCTTTTGTATATTTCGTTCTTTTCCAATAATATCAAACCCTTCTACAGGTTTATTTGTTTCAGGTTTTTCTACAAGTTTTTTTGTAGAAGGGGATGTAGTAGTTAATTTATTTAACGCAGGTTTCGTTGTAGTATCTAAAGATTCGTTTGAATTAACTTTAGAACTAACTATTGGTAGTTTATTATCACTAGGTTTTTTATCTGTATTTGAAGTATCTGTAAATCCTTCTAGATAACCAATATCACTATTATTAAACATAATAATAATAATTAAAACAGTTACAACTCCTAAAATTTTGTTAGTATAACTAATAACTAATAGTAAAGAAATTAGCAAAGCTCTCCCTAAAGGGGTATCTACTAAAAAATTAAAAAAACGCGATTGGCTCAATAAAATAACTAATAATAACATAGTTACTACGCCCATATTGGTTTTACTAACTAACTTAAAGTTCATTATATAAATATTCTTATATAATTTATTTATAAAAAATAATTTAACTATGTTTTAAAAAGCATTTTAATTTAACAAATTCAGTCTGTTTAACAAATTATTATCTTATTTTTTATTAAGAATGTCTTTAGCAATGTATGCAGCTCCATTTAATGATAATTCAAATAATAATGATGAAGCAGATAATAATTTTATAAATAAAAAAAAACAAACACATAATAAAACTCAAAAAAGGATCCCTAAAGAAAACTTTGATACAGATAAAGTAAATTCTGTTTTAGAAAATATACATAATAATTTAAAACCAGATGATTCTGATGACCACAATCATCTAGGAGATTTTAATCCGCCGCCAATGCCTCAATCCTCAGGTGTTACTAGAACGAATGATACTACAGAACATATGTCAAATATGACTAATAATAACAATCAAATTATGTTTAGAACATTGGGTAGAGCGCCGCAACCAAATTATGATAGTAATACTGATTTAGACTTGAATAATTTTACTACAAATTATGGTGACCACAACACTAATGAGCAATACTATAAAAAAATATTACCTGGATATAAAACTAACCCAAATACAAGTGCGAATAATAAACCATATTACAATGTTAACTACAATAATTCTACAGAGTCTCCTTCACAAGATATTTTGTTACAAAAATTAAATTATATGATTAATTTGTTAGAGGATCAACAAGATGAAAAAACAAATAATGTAACCGAAGAAGTAGTATTATATTCATTTTTAGGAATATTCATTATTTTTGTAGTAGATTCTTTTGCTAGAGTAGGAAAATATGTACGCTAGAATAATTATAAATATTTTATTACCTTTATGTATATTAAAATAAATATAAATTTTTAAAAATGACTTAAACTAATATTATTATAAGTATGTAGCATTCAGATAATGGTAAAATATGTTGTAGTTCATAATAAACACGAAGGATGTTATGATTATAAATCGTTTGAAGATGAAGTTAAAAAATTGCGTTTTACATCTATTGTTATAAATCCACCAAAACTCTTTATGTTTGACGATAAAGAACAAGCGCACGAGTTTTTCACAGATTATATTAATGACGTAGACGATATTGATCCAAAATGTAGAAAGAATGATGAAATAGAACATGTTGAATATTGCACGTGTGGTATAATTGATGTGGATGAAGACGATAATCCTATTTTGTTTTATAATAAAAGGAACCAAATTTTTCTAATGGAATTTGGAGGAGAAGTATTCGTAACCTCACAAAGTGTAAAACAAAGTATAAATAATGTAAATGTAACTAATAAACTTTTAAGAAAACATAAATTATTGGATGCAGAGCAGAAAAAAAGGTATATTGAACTTGGTAAGTTATGCGAAGAATGTTCTGATAAATAAACCATATAAAACGTATAAACCATAATTTATAAAACATACCAATAAACAAAGCTATTTAATTTATAATCAATACTTTTTCTGGTTTGAATGTATTATATGCAAAATTGTAAAAAAAATAAGCTGTTGGGCTTATTATAAGTGGTGTTGTTTTAATAATTAAATTATTTATTATAATGTAATTGTGTGATATATTTTCTATAGCTGCAAAGCCAAAATAATTTTCTTCTGCTATTTTCCAAAAACTTATTTTAAATCCTTGAATAAAAATATCATTATTATCACAATTATTTATAGATGCAAAACAGCTAAGAACTTCCATATTTGTTTCAATGTATGTACACGATTTTCTATAAAAATAAGCACATATTATTTCATCTTTAACAATAATAACATATACAAAAATATTCTTGGTCTTAATAAGTTCAATAATATTTGTTAGTTCTGTATTAATCACAATGTCAAAGTTTGCAGTAGTGCTTTTTATAAAGTTGTACAGATAATGAAAATTTTGTGGATTAATTTCAAGTAATTTATATTCTGCAGATAACTCAATGGGCTTTGTCCATTTATCAACTGAAAACCCATAGGTTGAATAAACACATAATGGTACAATTCCTGTAAGTTCATCTTCTCTCTTAAATAGGCTTACACATATATTTGTATTTAAATGACTTTGATTATAATGATGAGTCTGAATGATTTGTGGAGCAATACCTTTTTTTCTAAAAGATTTATCTACACATAAGTAATCAATATAATACGCATCAAAAACTGCATCTTTATCTCCATTATTAATCGTTATATGAATTGGTCTAGATGTTATAATACCAATTATTTTCGTGTCTTGTATTGTAGTGCTTTTTTTTAAGTCAATTAGAGTATTTTCTTCATTATAAAAAGTTACAAATGATTTTGCACTGTGTCCACTAAAATATGGGTTAATATTGTCTTTTGAAGGATTAAAAACATTATTTTTGTTTTGTAAGTAATTGATTTTTATAAAATTAATTAATTGATTAATTTTAATCTCAGAAAGGTCGGTGTAAATAATAGTATTAATGTTTTTAAAATTAGTGTATTTATTTTTTTTAGGTAATTTGTGATTAATTATTCCTGGAGGATAAAGCATATAACCTATATCGTAAACGTGAAATACTGGTTGAACTACCCAAAAACCATATTTAATACGAATATAAATATAACTAATTAAAATAATAATTGTAATAAAAAATAATATGTATGATATGTATTCAATCATATTATTAGATAACTTTTAAAAATTAAATATAAAACTCAATGATATATTTTATTGTTAACAATAAAGGGAAAATAATTTGTTATTACATTTGCCTTTTTTTTATAAATTAATGCGTCTTCATTTTGTTTAACTGCATTGTTATGTCTTTCCAAACTTTCTTTATATATTTCAATAGCAGAATCTCTTGACTTAAAGTCTCTTATTTCAACTTTTTTATTTTCCAAATCTTTATAGTGGGCAAAAAAATATTCAATCTTTTTTAATGTCATTTCAGGCAAATCGGTTAAATCATTTATATTTAAATAAGTTGGATCTACTTTTGCACAAGGACACATAATTAGTTTTGGGTCTATTCCTTCATCATCTTTTGTTTCTAAAACACCAATAAATTTACATTTTATTATTGACCCCGCTAAAAGTTCATCATCCATAACTACAACAACATCAACGGGGTCATTGTCTAAACTTATTGTACTAGGTATGAAACCATAATTAAATTGATATTTAAAAGGCGTGTGTAATATACGATCGCAAACAAGAATATTTTGATTCTTTTCATATTCGTATTTTATGTGTGAATTTTTTGATATCTCAATAAATACATCAGCTGTAATTTCCTTCATTGTAATTGTCTTATATAATATAATATTTTTAGATAGTTTTACAATACTATTACATTTTATGAGGGTTTAAGAAATATATATAAATATTGGTGTTCATAAGCACACTTAACTAAATCAACTTTTCCGTGTAAAATAAATCCACATTCTTGAGCTATGTTTAAAATATCGTCAACGGTTTCCATATACAATATTTGTTCTTGTTTACGCACTTTTCCATCATCAAATTTAAATTTTTCTTCAAATTTAGCAATATTATTATCTTCATCCAGGCTAAAATTAGAATTATAAACAAATTTATTAAAATTTATTTTTGTTTTAGTTATTCTTTCTTTTGCATACTTTTGAGGCGAAACAATATATAATGGGTTGCCTGGTGGTAATATTGGATCAAATTTTTTCCTATCAACCAAGTGAACCGTTAAATAGCCTCCAGGCATTAACCAATCCATACAATTGTCAAAGAATACACGTTTATCTTTTAAATAATATATAGTGAAATATAAGCATAAAATATGAGTGAATGTATTAAATGGAAACTCTTGTTTATTCAAAGCATCTCCTATTGAAAATCTATATTGTGGAAAATTTTCTTTAGCTTTTTTAACCATAGATGGTGAAATATCTATTCCTATTACATTTAAATCTTTTTCAGAAAGTTTAGCAACGTGATGTCCTGTACCAGATCCAATATCTAAAATAACACTTTCGCTAGTAGGAGTAGTTTTATTAATTATTGACATAGTTTCATAATCATCTTTTAAATTATTGTAAACTAAATAATCATATATATTCACATAAAAATCATCATAAATATCATCCCCTGTCTTAAAAAGGAACTTATTATTTTGTTCATATCCTTCTTTAGTTAGTGATTTACTATTTATAGATTTAAAAAATACAATAATAATCAATAGAACTGTAATAAATAATAATGTTTTTCCAAAATTAGACATACTTTTATAAATATTTGTAATGGATTTTATGGAGTTATTAAATTTCATCTATATGTATTGTTGTTATTTTTTTTGTATAATTTTTTAATATATGTCTGAATCAGAAATTAATGATATAAGAGATGTTAGAGAGTTTAAAGGAATTTCATTTTCAAAATTTAAAAAAACAGATGTTAAAAAAGAATTGCTAAATAGTTTAATAAATTCTAAAATAGAACCAGCTTGTTATTGGAGCGCTGAATTAATATGTGCTGGTCATTATAGTGATTTATGGGAAGCTATTTTATATTTTTATAGTAAGTATATACATTTAGGAAATCCTAAAATAGCAATTTATCTAGAATTAAGAATAAATAATTTTAAAAATATAATAATTAACGGTTATTCAGATAATGAATTAAGAATGAGAAATAATGATAAAATCCGAAAGTTGTTTTGTGAAATCATGTGTGTTTTATGCGATGCTAAAAGAAAACATAGTTTTGATAATATTAAAATAAAAAAAGACGATTTTGATATGACTCAAATGAAAGATAGGTTTAAGGCTCCAAATGTAAAATACGCAGAAGACTGTTATATGAAAGATGACCCCAAAGAACTTTTTGTAGCTATGAATGAGTTAGCATATAATATTTCACAGGATGGTAAAAACGTTATAAATGCGTGTTATTGGATAGAATGGATTAGCGAATATGAAACTATATGTAAAAACAAAAAAGAAAAATGTAAATGTGAAAGAAGAGATACTATGCCGGTTGAGAGCAAAAATCAAATGGATATAATTTGGATTGTATGGGATATATTTTTAAAAGAAGCATTAAAAAGAGATAAACTAGTCAATAAAGTTATACACGCTTTGTTAAGTTTATTTTGTTTAAAATATACTAGTGGATGTTATAGAAAAAGAAAGTATATTTTATATTTTGTTGTTTCATTGTTGTGTGAAAATATAACAACAGATGAAGAAATTATTAGAAATAATCAAAAAGACATTGTTACCAATGTCATTAAAAAGATAGATTTAGTATATAAACAAATAAAAAAGAATGAAAAATCGCCTGGAACTGATTATTTGTTTAAAGATGTAAAATCTTCTAATTTAGAAAAGACTATTGAGAAATTAGAAAAGATGAATACATTTGGAGAGACATTTATTCCTAGAATTTAGTAAAAATATGCGTAAATATTAAAGTAGATATTGTTGAATTAAATAATTAAATAATTAAATAATATATAATGTCAAAAACATATAGAAGAAAAAGAGGCGGAAGCACCCGTAAAAACAAAAAAATGATTTATTCTAATAGTTGTGTAAAACAATTTGAAAAAGAAGTTACTGTAGTATTCTTAGAAATGCTTTTATTAGTTAAACTATTTCACTGGAAAACACATAGTTATGCAACACATAAGGCAACTGATGAATTATATACAACATTAAATGAAAATATTGACAAATTTGTGGAAGTTCTTTTAGGTAAAACCGGATCAAGAATAAATTTACTTAATCAAAAAACAATTAAAATAGAAGACTTGGATTCTCAAGATAAGTTAAAACAAAGAGTAGAGACATTCAAGAGTTATTTAGTTGGTTTAACAGATAATAAAGCTATAAAACAGATGACAAATACAGATTTATTAAATATTAGAGACGAAATATTAGGTGATATGAATAAATTCTTATATTTGTTGACATTCAAATAATTCTCTGTTATGCGAATTTATAATAAAAATTTAATATATTTATTTTTATTATAATGGAAAATACCAATAATATTTCTACTTCAATATTACAATCAAGTGATACGTATAGTCTAGGCGAAAGTTTGACTCCTACAAATAGTGGAAACAGTTTTGTTGATGGAATTAAAAATATCAGTATTACAACGTGGGTTATTATAATACTTATTTTTGCTTTTCTTGGATTCAACATTTTCGTATATTTAGCAAAAGGAACCCAAGATATAACTGGGTTTTTTGGTCCTTTGTTGCAAAAAATTTTAGGATATACTGCTTCAGTAACTGGACAAGTAGTGGATGTTTCAGCCGAAGGAGCTAAAACTGTTGTAAATACTACAGCAGATGTTGCAACCAGCGGTTTATCAGAAATTCAAAACGTTGCGCAAGGAAATTCTTCCTTAAAAAGTCAACCTGTACAAAATACAATTCAACAACCAGATTTGTTAGCAAATAACACCTTAAATAAAAGTTTAAATAGTTCTCAAAGTAAATTGAACAACCAAGAGCAAGATTACGAAGCAAGCGAAGCATCTAGTTCACTTCATTTAAGTGGTGGAAAATCTGGTTGGTGCTATATTGGAGAAGAAAGAGGAATTAGGACTTGTGCTCAAGTTGGTGATAACGATATGTGTATGTCAGGTGATATATTCCCAAGCCAAGAAATTTGTGTAAATCCTAGTTTGCGGTCATAAAACAATATAACATTATTCTAGTTTAAATGTTATTGTTGACTCCGTATCGAATTCTATTGTTATAGTAGGTTTATTTATAGTAATAGCAGAGATAACTCCATCTGATCCTTGAGGCCATTTATCCAAACTAGTACTCATTGTATATCTCTGTCTAGGATACCAAGTTTGTAACTTAGGATTCCAACATAATTCTGTGATGGGTCCTGGTACATCCGAATAATAACTAGGGTAACATTGTGTATTTGTATTTGTCTGAATAATTTCTCCATTACAAGGATTAACATATGTATTACAAACTAGGTTACCTCCATCTTGTAATATATTTGTTGAACAATCAAATGGATTAGGAACATTTGTTTGATAAGGACCAGATGGGTTATTGGGAGATCCAACAATTTGATTCGGATAAGGAATATTATTATAATTAACTCTTAATAAACTAGAAGTATTAGGATTAGTGTATGTTTGACTTTGAGTTGCATAGCATTTTCTACGAGCTGCTCCAAAACCTTTTGATATTCTAGAGTATTTTTGATTTTTTGTTAAGTTTGCAGAATTTTTTTTATATTGTAAAATATTCCCTTTTGACATCATTTGTGTTTCTTCCTGAGCAGCAAGAGGAGTTACATATTGATTTGTTAAAGGTATATACACATTGTCGTTAGGATTATTTGAAGTATTTATATAAGTACATTGGTTTTGTACCCTTGTCCAAACCCTTGTAGGTATTGGGTTATAATTACACCATTTTGACATATTATATATAGATTATTTATTTATTTAATAAAAAAATAATCAAAATAAAATTATAAATAAAATTATACATTTCTGGTAATATTAATTATACATATCATTGGAATCATTAAAGAACCATCTTAAAGATAAATAACTTGCATCTTTAACATTCATACCATTAGTTCCAACCATTTGGGTATTAGGACCTTTTTGCACTAATCGTTGTATAGCAGCAGTTCCTAAAGCATAATTATAATACCATAAATTTGAAATATAACCGTTAAATCCACCATTCATAGCTAGATATACATCTCCGTAGTTTTGCTTAGGAACCCCGGATAGTTCTAAACTTCTAACAATCGTTCCATTTACATAAATATCTAAAGTTGTATTTTGACATCTAATAATTACATTAAACCATTTATTCAATGGAATATCTGGTATAACTACTTCTTCATTTATATCATTATATGTATTCATCAAAAAGACAAGATCATTTGTATTTGGTAAAATGTACAATCCAGGAGCATTATTTGGGTAATTTACTCCGTATGGCTGTAAATTACTATTCCCTTTATGGAAAATGTGTTTAAATTGATTTGTATTTCCGCTATTATAAATGTTATTAATATACAACCAAATAGACCAAGTGAATTCAATACCATCATTTGCATTAACAGATCTATATATAGTAACCGAACCATTATTACTAGGATCTTGGGGAAAAATAATCATTTGACTTGCATCAACCATACCATCAATTAAATGAGGCGATTGACTAGGTTTTAAAAAATAAGACAATACTGTAATTCCTACTCTTAATAATATGACAAAAGCGAAAACAATTAAAATTAAAAATGCAAATTTTGCTACTAAACTATTTGATTCTAAAAATTCTTTAGTTCCAAAAGTTCCTTTATTTGTAGAAAATGAATTAAAGGCTCCATTATCACTCATTTTATATATATTAAATAAATAAGAAAATTTTATATTGTAATACTACTTTGAGTAGTTCCATTTTCTACTAAAGCAATTTGAACTTGATAAGCATTAAACATACTAGACCAATTAGAGTAACCTTGTGTATAAATGTTCCATACTTGTTGAGGGTTTAATGAATTAGGATAATATTGAAATTTAGAAGTCCAACCATCGAAACCTCCTGCGGGTGTTACGTAAATATTAGCATTATTGTTAACACTAGCGACTCCTGGTAATAAACAAGTACGAACTAATTTACCATCTAAATATAGATCCATAGTTCTTCCATAAATACTAATAACCAAATTAACCCACCTTTGAATAGGTACATTTGCTACACTACAAGTATGAACCACCGTGTTACCTCCTGGAGTTGTAGGTTGGTCATTAATTCCTGGATAACATCCTAAAGAAACATTAATATTATTTTCTATACCACCTAAAACAACTGCAGGGCAAGGATCTAATCCATTTACACCTTGAACAGAACCTCCAGAAGTACCACTTTGCGCACCCATTCTACCAAAAATAACCTTAGGTTCTCCGTAACGATAATTCCAATCTTTTACGTAAAACCAAATGGAATATGCAAAATTACTTGATGGTGTATTAGAACCATTTGTTGCTAAAGAACTAGCGGATATTGTGGACGCAGTTTGACCACTTTGGATATTTTGCAATGTATATGGGTCAGAAAAAAGATATCTTAATAACATAAATATTAAAACAACTACGACAATCGTTATAACAATACTTAAAGGACTCATTGTATAATATAGATTTAGAAATTTTCTAGTATTTTTAGTTATAATTTATTTTTATCATTATTTGCAGAACTTTGTAAAGTATCTATATTGTTTTTAACTATAGTTACGTTTGAATCATCTATAACAGGAGGTGTTCTAGTTTTAACCATATTGTATAAATAATAAATATTATTATAGGTTAATGGTTTTTTAAAATAAACTACATTACATATACCTCCATTAATACCGTTATCTTCTCCAATGGTTAGGTTATCCAGCTTATAATAAGGGATAACTCCTATATTTGATTTTACTAATTCGCCATTTAAAAAAACATCTAAAACTCCTCCATTATAGTTAATTATAATATTGTTCCATTTCTGCAATAAGAATTTACTGTTTTTATATAATATTGTGTTACCATTCTCATCTAAATCAATTAACTTATTATTATTTTGATTTTCGTTAACAATAGAATCTTTTACATCACTTTTATCCATAGTAATTATTAGTGTATTTTTCTCAGCATTATACAGTACGTTAGGTTTATTACCAAAGTTTAACAATGAAGTAAATTTTGAATATGAAGCATTTGTATTAGGAGGAGATGAATCTATAAAAATCCAGAAAGATATAGCATATTGATAGTCAAATTGATCGCTTCCGTTCAGTTCGGCATATGTTCCCAATGGGTACAGGAAATTTGTATAAACAGGTTTATTAACCAATAATTTACCTCCTTGAAGATTTACAGCATTAAATAAATATGGTATAGCTAAATATGCTAGAACTAATAATATAGCTACGAATAACATAATAATTGAAGTCATATTCGTTGAATTATATTGTCCACTAGCAAAATGTAGTATAGAACTAAAAACATCATTAAATATACAAGGAATGTAAAACACAAAACTAGTAATTAGATCAAAAAACCCATTCTTTTTTGAATTGTTGCTTGGTAATTTTACGTTCATAGTTCTGTAAATTAATGCTAGTACAACAACTACAAGTAGTATATTCAATATTAGGCTTAGTATACTTGATTGACCAGATAGGTTTTGTATATTGTATACTATCCAATAAATAATTAACCCAGATATAACTACGCCTAACAACATTAGTAACGATTTTTTAAATAAAGTTATTTTTGTAATATTAAGTGATTTATTTGAAAATTCCGGAAATAGATGAACACTTAATATAGTTGACCAAAAAATACATGTTATTAGTAGTAGAATCATAACAGAAGTAGATGTAGTTTTATCTGAAAAAAACCCTCCAGGATAAGTTGAAATCGCAACTGTAATACCTATTAAAAATATTATAAAAAGAATGCTACCCCATACATAAAATTTTGATATATTTTCTAGAAAACTACTAGTTGTATTGTTTGAAGAATTTCCAGAAAATGTAGTCATTCCAGGCAAAGTTAAAGTTATAATTAGGTACAAAAAGGCAAATACAGATAGAAGAATTGTTAATAGCAAAGAATAGCCAAAATTTTTTTGAATAAATCCTCCAGGATCAGATACATAATAAACAATAAAAATAGTGATTAAACAAAGGAACAAAATAATTGTCTTTATTCTCTCATAATTTACATTAAAATCAGTAATATAATCTGTCTTATAACTTTTATAAAACGATAACCCTGTGAAAAATATAGTAATTGGTAGAATATAATTAGCATAATTATTTATTATGTCACTGGGTACTAATCTAAAAAATAAAATTAAAAAAATTGTATATAATATTACATACGTAACATTACTTATTTGCATAAATAAGTTTTTAAGATCTTTAAAATTAGGCAATAGTGTAATAGATACTATAATAACTAATAATGCAAAAAATACAATTATCATAACATTTGCTGCTGCTTCTTGAGAAGATCCAGATGATTTAGAGGACCCCCCTGTTATAGGTACCTTATAAAGTATTAAAAATGTTGAAATTATGAGAAATAATATCAAAATAGAGAAAATAATTGTAAATGAATTATTTTTTAAATTAGGTAATATATTTTCAGAATTTACTGTATTTGTTTTATCCATATATTAGTATAATACAATATTTATGTGATTAAATAGTAAATAATATAAAATAAAGATCTTTAAATTTTGTATTATTTTACATGTTTTCACTAGCTGTTTTTTTACCGTGACAATTACGACATAATGCGATTAAATTTTGAACATCATTACCACCTCCATATTCTAAACGAATGCGATGATCTATTTCAAAAGTATGATCTAATTGTGATTGACAGTGGCCACACTTCCATTCTTGCTGTGAAGCTACGTATTTCTTCTTTGTTTCACTTACAGATCTCTTTGTGCTTCCTTTTCCAGAATTTAGTATTCTTCTTTCTGAGCTACATAACCCTGGATCTGAAATTGAATCCATATTATTTAAAGATTCCATAAAACTTCTTTCATTATTATTACTAGTAAAATCAAACACTGGACTAAGCATATCCATCGATGTTTTGTCAATAGGCATAAACTTCACGACATTGTTAGCATATAATAACATATTTCTTCCTTGTTCTGGATTCTTTTTTAATAATAAATATATACCTACTCCTAATAATGCATAAAAAATCATCTTATAATATTTTTTAAAAGTCCATAACATTTTTGTATATTTACCATCATTATATGCATTATAAATAAAAAATGATGTTAATCCTAATACAAATATTTCTAATCTCATTATATATAATGTCAATAAATAATAGTTTGTAAATATTTTATAAAATATTTTATAAATATTATATTAATAAATAATAATATAAATAAACAAATATTCAATATACAAATGACTGTAAAATGTGTATATTTGTATTTATTGTTTTTACAGTGTGTATATTCTTTTATCAAATTTAATAACAATTGTGATAATAATAAAAATATTAGACAAACTAGTTTAAGATTAAAAATTAACTTTGAAAATTCAAATAAAAAAAATTATAACCCTTTTGGTAAAAAATATTATGAAGAGTATATTAAAAAATTAAATTCAAAAAACATCACAGTTCAAAATAATTATATTCTAAATCAGGAAGAAGAAATGGAAAAATTTAATACAGATTTTATTGATACTATAAATAAAATAGCATCAAATAATTATAATTTTACAAATAAAAATGCAACTACAAAATATTTTCCTTATAAAAAAAGTGTTTTTGTAATTAGAAATACAGATTTACATATGGGGTTTGATCCTAAATTATTTAATCAAAATTATAATAATCCACATTCAGGAGAGTATCCTGAAGATGATTATGACGATGATGAAAAGTTTGAATATGATAAAAATGGGAAATTCATAAGAAGTAAGAGAAATGAAGGCAAACCTTCCAAATCAGAAAATTTTGAAGTTGTATCAAAGTCTCCAATTAGCTTTATGGATATAGGTGGTTATGATAATGTTAAATTGGAGTTATCACAATGTATAGATATATTAACTAATTATAAAAAATATTCAAATTTCAATGTTAGGGTACCAAAGGGAATAATTTTAGAAGGACCTCCAGGTAATGGTAAAACTTTATTAGCAAAAGGATTTGCAGGTGAAACAAAAACGTCATTTATTCCAGTTTCTGGATCACAATTTCAAGAAAAATATGTAGGCGTGGGTTCATCTAGGGTACGCGAGTTGTTTGAATTAGCAAAGAAAAATATTCCTTGTATAGTATTTATAGATGAAATAGACGCGCTTGGAAGAAAACGATCTAGCGATGCGGAATCGTCAACCTCTGAAAGGGATAATACATTAAACGAATTATTAGTTAATTTAGATGGTTTTAAAACTAGTAATGGAATTTTTTTGATGGGCGCTACAAACCGCGCCGATTTACTAGACCCAGCTTTATTAAGACCTGGTAGAATTGATAAAAGAATATATATAGGCGCTCCTGATTCAAAAACTAGAGAAGCTGTTCTGAATATTCATTTGAAAGGTAAACCTTACGATAAATCACTCAATATTAATGATTTAGTAGACCTTACAGCAGGTCTTTCTTGTGCACAAATTGAGAATCTGTTAAATGAAGCGATGCTTAATGCTCTTAGGTATAATAGAAATGTTATGGAATATAGAGATATTGACACTGTAATTAATAAAATTATGGTTGGATGGCAACCGAATGAACATAAATTTTCTAATGATATTATAGAACGTATTGCTATACACGAAATGGGCCACGCTATTGTAGGCTTTCTATCAAAGCATCATTCTAAAGTGTCAAAGGTAATTATAAATTTATCATCCCCAAATAGTCCAGGCTATACTATGTTTGAATCTGCTACAAGTAATATATATATTAGAGAAGCTCTTTTTGAGCATTTGATGATATTATTAGCCGGAAGAATTGCTGAAGAAGTTTTTTATGGTGTAAGTGTCACTACAGGAGCAATTAATGATTTTGGCGAAGCATTTAAATTAGCAGAGAAAATGGTAATTTATTATGGTATGGGCAAAAACATAATTTACCCTAGTTCAAGTGATAAATATAAAGAATTAATTGATGATGAAGTAGTTAACCTTATTAATACTGCGTATGAAGTTTCCAATTTTATTGTTAAAAATACAAAAGATTTAATTTATGAATGTTCTGAAATATTACGCAATGATAAAATACTAAAAATTGACAAAATAACTGAAATAATAAACAATAAATATCCTGAGATTTTAAATTTGAAAATAGAAATGTAAATAATAGAAATGTAAATAATATAAACTATGATTTATTATATATTATTCATCTAACAACATTAACGCCATAGCCGAGTAATTATGCAAATCTAATAAAGTATCTCTAATACCTTCGTCATTTACTAATGTTACACCATTTTTGGTTATTGATAATGCACGTTGTATTTTATCTTCTATTCTCATTAACACACCTATAACTCCATATTTTGCAAACGCATCACCATAATCAATATTTTTTTTTGTAAATAATTCTAATGCGGTTTGTTGAATACTTTTCATTTGATCAACTCTATTCATTTGTAAATAATATAATCAGTATATTTTATATTATTTTTTTATAAAGTCATTAGTTAAATATAATTTTGATTAGTTTATTTTTTGCCTCTCATTTTAAGAGATTCTTTTTGTTGGTTTTTTTTCATATGAATAACGCCAAGAAATACAAGTAAAATCATAATAAATGGCAATAATACGAAAAACCAAGATACACCTTCAAATCCTTTTTTGCATAACCAATCTAGAATAAAAGTCCAAATAAATGCAAAAATGAGTTTTACAAATACTGCTAAAATCGTAACGTGATTAAATAAAGCAACAACGCAGGCAAGAACAGCTAGAACAAAATAAATCTTAGACGGAGTGCAAAGTTTACTGAATTCTTTATTCATTTATATATTTGTTAAATATTATTATTTTTTTGATAACATAAATAATTTCTTAATTCTTCGTGTATTATTTTTTTTATGTTTTTTAAAAATTAAACGCATTTTTTTCGGAATAAACGTATTACCAGTTATACCTCTAGAACGTTTTTTAGTTTTTAAACTATTATTTTTTTTCACTCCTTTAGCAATATTAGAAGAAATATTTGTTGATTTTATATTAATCATTTCTATTTTTGTTTCATTTTTTAATAATGTATTTAATGTATTTAATTTATCGTTTAATTCATTAATAGGAATAGGGGTTATTCTTGGAGAATATAAATATATAATAATTAATGATTTCAATAATTCAAAAATTGACTGTTGACTAGGTGTTAATTTATCATAATTATCATAAAAAAACTCTAACATAGGTAGATATGTCATAATAAATCCCCATATGTCAACAATGTTTATAAATACGGTATCAAGATATATTCTAAGATTTAAAGACCCATCTGGTCTAAATTTAGTAAAATGTTTAAGAATTTCTACAATATAATTTGTAATATAAAATAATGTAAAATCATTCTCTATTATATGATCTTTGAATTCTTTGCTTGTTATATTATCAAATTCTTTACTGAATAACATATACATAATTTCATTCAATAGTTTATAATGTCCTTCACCTCTTTCTTTTATCCAAAAATGTATATAGTCAATAACAAATGGTCTTAAGTTTATTTCATCTGTTTCTCCACCAGTTTTTATATATTTAGTATATTTATCCACGAATGAATCTGAAAATATTATTACAGAAAAGGGTACATTGTATTGAAACGGTCTATTTCTCCAGGTTCTAGGAAACGGGTCATCTTTAAAAGGTATATATTCAGTAGAAAGACCCCAATCAATTAATCTAGCTTTTAGAATACTATCTTCTGTTTTTAACAAAATATTTGAATCTTTTATATCACAATGATATATATTAGATTCATTCATTTTGAGAATTCCATTATTTAAAAGATTGATAAGTGATGTATTAATATATAACATTTTTTTTAAAGAACCATTATTAAAAATATAATCATCTACCGGAAGTCCTCCATCAGGCATATTTAATAACATTAATTTGTCCAGAGACTTATTAATATTTTTTTTAGTAATATTATTTTTAGGCAATGCTGAGCATTTTTTATTAAAATGTTTTAAATCTGCCTTTGTAATTTTAGCAGGTCTACAAATATTAATATTATTTAATAAAAAGTAATCATCAAAATTAGGTATATGTTTTAACCTATCTTTTATTTTTGTAATTTCTTGATACTCGCTTATTGTATATTTTTCAATCATCAATTTACTAATTTTATTAGTCTCTCTTTTGCGAGTACCTTCACATTTTAGCGCAGGTGAAAATGCACACCCAAACCCTCCGCTAGCGAGTACATTTCCCCCATTTATGTTTTTGTTTGTATTTTTTATTTTATTTATATTTTTTACCATTATTTTATAATATATAATATATACACATAATAAATTCAAATATATCAATGATTCTCTTTATTTATCATTTATTTATCATTTATTTATCATTTATTTATCATTTATTTATCATATAAATAATATGTAATTCCTACAATTGTTGAAAATATACATACATAAATTATTTTTGATCTTAACTTATAAAACTCCATTAATTTATAATTATCCTCTTTATATGCCTCGTAATATTTAACATAAAAGTCATTTAATGTCATTATAGGTTTTTCTATCTTTTCATTAATTTTATTATGAATAAAATGCGTCCAACGAATAAAAGATTCTCTATTATCCAGGTATGGTACTACTGGATATTTATCAATTAATTTACTAAAATACGAAGATATATTTTCAACTGGTATAAATAATGGTAAATTTTGAATAAACTCATAATATTTTTTTTTTGTAATAGAGTTTGGATGATCTGGATATGTCATAGCAACTGTGTGTAAAAAAAACCAATAATGAGGTCCCCAAATTTTTGGATCTAGATATTTCATTAATATTTTAAAGTAAAATATTAATTCATTTTAAACTACATTGTAATTATTTATTAACTGTTATAAATTTATTTATACATATAGAATTATTTGTTTTGTTGTTACAATATGTAAACATTCGTCTTGAAGATCCTTTACCTCTAGTAGAACCTAAATTGATAGATCCTGCAACTATTTTATTATTACCTCCAAATTTCTTTTGAAATAAACCTAAATTGAAAGTTTTTGTCATTTTATATAATATAACAGAGTAAAATAAATGTTAATTAATATTTAAACATATTATTTGTTACTATTATAAATATGATTATGAATATGAATAAACCTATAAATTTATGCAATAATTGCGGAAAACAAGGCCACTCTTTTCATCAATGTAAACTACCAATAACCAGTTATGGAGTAATAGTATTTAGATCTAGTGAAAGAGGTATAGAATATTTAATGATTAGAAGAAAAGATAGCTTTGGGTATATAGATTTTATACGAGGGAAATATTCTCCATATAATATTTATCAAATACAAAATATCGTAAATGAAATGTCTACTATAGAAAAATATAGATTATTAAATGAACCCTTTGAGAATCTCTGGAAAAAAATGTGGGGTGAAGCTTGTAACTCACAATATAAAAATGAAGAGATATCATCTTGCAAAAAATTAGATATAATTAAAAATGGTGTAACTATTGATAATGTCACTATAACTTTAAAAGATATTATTGAAAATAGTAAAACAAGTTGGTTTGAAACAGAGTGGGAATTTCCTAAAGGAAGACGTAATAATAGGGAAAAAGACATAGAATGTGCATTGAGAGAATTTGAAGAAGAAACTGGTATATCTAAAGATAAAATATTTGTTATTGAAAATATATTACCTTTTGAAGAGATTTTTATAGGCACAAATCATAAATCATATAAGCATAAGTATTTTTTAGCATATACCAATGATTATGAAGAATATTTGGATAATTTTCAAATAACAGAAGTTAGTAAACTAGAATGGAAAACGATTGATAAATGCTTAGAATCTATTAGACCATATAATTTAGAAAAAAAGAAATTAATTTTAAATATTAATAAAGTATTACAAGAATATAGATTATATTCATAATATATAGTATTAAATATGTCAAAACAATTACCCAAAAATAAACTTTTAGTTATAGAATCATCATCTAGCGTTAAAAGTGATGAAAACATAGTTGGTTCAAAAATAGAAGACCCTATAAATATTTCTAAAATGGATTCGGAAATGGATTCGTCTTCTCTAGATAATTCTAGTACTTCACAAATTATGCAAAGCGAAAAATCCAATGAAGATTTTTCTTCAGATAGTGAATTGAATAAAAATAATTTAGAAACAGAATTTAAAAAGCTTAATTGCAGTGATGAAAATTATTATTCCAACGAGTGTAACAAATTTTTATTAAAGAAGGAATTAATAGAAGAAAACTATTTGTCTGAACATCCAGATTTAGATCCATTTTTGTATCCTAACTTAAGTGATAAAAATTTTAACATAAAAATTTCTAACAAGAAAGAATTTAACGATACAAAATATGAAGGGACGATTCATAAGAATATTAAGGAACAAGCAGATATATTAGCAAAAGCAGATTTTGAGTTACAGCCACATCAAGCATTTGTTAAGAATTTTATGTCATCCCAAACACCATATAATAGTTTATTATTATATCACGGATTAGGCAGTGGAAAAACGTGTAGTGCGATAGGAGTGTGTGAAGAAGCAAGAGATTATATGAGACAAATGGGAACTACAAAAAGAATAATGATTGTTGCTTCTGAAAATGTCCAAGATAATTTTAGACTACAATTATTTGATGAGAGAAAACTGAAACTTGTAGATGGAATATGGAATATTAGATCTTGTACTGGAAATAAATTACTTCAAGAAATAAATCCAATGAATATGAAAGGAATAACTAGAGAAAAACTTGTAAGTCAAATAAAAAATCTTATAAATACATACTATATTTTTTTAGGCTATGGTCAGTTTGCAAATTATATAATTAAAACAATGAATTATACTCAAGAAGTAGAAAGAATTGTTAACAAAAAAACTTCTGTAGAAAAACGAAAATCAGGAGAAAAAACAAAAATTCAAATGCTTAAAGATGAGAAAATAGTATTAAATTCTAAAATTATACGCAGATTAAAAAATGAATTTGATAATAGATTAATTGTTATTGATGAAGTACATAATATTCGTAAAACGGATGATAATGAAAATAAAAAAGTAGCAATTAATTTAGAATTGCTTGTAAAATCTGCAAACAATATGAGGTTCTTACTATTATCTGCTACACCAATGTATAACAGTTATAAAGAAATTGTATGGTTATTAAATCTAATGAATACAAATGACCGACGTGGCAGAATTGAAGTGAGGGACATATTTGATAAAAATGGTAATTTAAAGAAAAATGGGGAAGAATTATTGATTAGAAAATCAACAGGGTATGTTTCATTTGTAAGAGGGGAAAATCCATATACTTTCCCTTATAGAGTTTATCCAAATGAATTTGCAAAGGAGAATACTTTTAATTATATAAAATATCCTTCTTATCAGATGAATTTAAAAAAAATACCCGAGAAGGATAAAAACCGAATACTGAGTCTATATTTAGATACAATTGGTAATTGTAATAAATGTGGTGTGTGTCAGGGTTGTGTTTATAAATATATTATTCATAATTTAAGAAATAAAAGTTTTTCTATAACAACTAAAACAGGTTCAGTTAGAAATATGCCTAGTTTTGAAAATATGGAATCATTTGGATATACTTTATTACAAACACCTTTAGAGTCTTTGATTATTTCTTATCCTATGCAAGGATTGAAAGAAATTATAGATAAGATACCAAATGATAAATTATCAGATGAATTATCAGAGAGTTTTTCAGAAACACCTGTTATTGATGAAGAAAATAAAGAAGAAGATATCCCCGGATTGGTTATAGAATCTGAAAGTGAACAAGAAGAGTCTATAACAGAACCAAAAACACAATTTAAAACCCCATTAATAATTGAAGATAGTGATTCTGAAATAGAATCTGAAAAATATGGAGGACAACCAAATGTATCACTAATTGATCGTAGTTTTATAGACCCTCACGAACTTACTGGTAAAAAAGGATTAGAAAGAATGATGAATTATGTTGATAATAAAAGTCCTCCTGAAAAAGGCAATTTTGAATATAAAAAATCAACATTAGATCAATATGGTAAAATATTTAATCAGTCCATTATAGGTAGTTACAGCTGGAAAATTAAAAAAATATTAGATAGCATTCTAGACCCAAATACAGGGAAAGTTTCTGAAGGAATAATATTGATATATTCACAATATATTGACAGTGGATTAATACCAATGGCTTTAGCTTTAGAAGAAATGGGGTTTACAAGATATGGTGAAAATGTAAAACCTTTATTTAAAAATAGACCTTCTGAGGTAGTAGATGTAAGAACAATGAAGCCGCCTACTGATAAAAAAAATTTTATGCCTGCAAGATATTCAATGATAACGGGTGATCCAAGAATTTCTCCAAATAACGACTATGAGGTAAAAGGATTAACAGATGATAATAAAGAAACAGGAAATGTTACAGGTAATAAGGTAAAAGTTATTTTAATTTCTAAGGCAGGTTCTGAAGGTATTGATTTAAAGTTTATACGTCAAGTACATATTTTAGAGCCTTGGTACAATATGAATAGGACTGAACAAATTATTGGTCGTGCGGTACGAAATTTTTCACATAAGGATTTACCTTTTGAAAAGAGAAATGTTCAAATTTTTATGTACGGGACTATAATTGGCGATGAAAATAATGAAGAAGCCGCAGATTTGTATGTTTATAGAGTTGCAGAGTATAAAGCTATACAAATGGGTAGAGTTAGTCGTATTATAAAAGAATCCGCTGTAGACTGCATTATAAACCACGATCAAACTAATTTTTCGCAAGAAATTATGAATGATATTTTAGATGAACCCGTTACTCAAGAGTTATCTAATGGGTTAGTTATGAGTGATTTTAAAATAGGAGATGCACCCTTTTCTCCTGCGTGTGATTATATGGAAACGTGTTATTATTCTTGTAAACCAACCAAATCAATAGATGAAACTAATTTAAATGAAGATACTTATAATGAAAATTTTATTATGATGAATTCTGAAAAAATTTTACAAAGAATAAGGGGTCTTATGAAAGAAAGTTATTTTTATAAAAAAGATGTATTATTTGCTTCTATACAAACCCCAAAACAATATCCTTATGTACAGATATATGCTGCATTAACACACCTCATTGAAGATAATAATGAATTTATTACAGATAGATATGGACGTAACGGAAGACTTATAAATGTGGGTGAATATTATTTGTTTCAACCTATAGAATTAAATGAAAAAACTATTTCTATATTTGATAGAATGGTACCAATTGATTATAAGCACGATATGATCAACTTTGAGATTAATAAAAATATAGCAAAAACAAACGATACGAATAAGGGTAATGATGGTATATCAAATGTTAATCTTATACATTCTGATTTTAGTGAAGGAGAAAAAATTGTAAAAGAATTAAAATCAAATTTTGATATTACACGAGAGTTTACAAAGACACAAAAGGTACCTAGAGGTGATGATAATTGGTATAAACATTGCGGGATTGCTATGAAAAAACTATCAAAAGATTACCCAGATATTAAAGAATATTTACTTGAATTTTTAGTTGATCATATGATTGAGTTATTGATGTTTAAAGATAAAAGAGAACTGATGAATTATTTATATTCTATAGAACGCATAGAGAGATCATCTTTTGAATGGTACGCAAAAAAATACTTTGAAGGGAAAAGCATAGTAACAAAAAATTTTATTGCAATTATATTATATAATTTAAATAAAAGAGTAATATTATTATTAAATAAAGAAAATAAATGGGTTGAATCTGAACCAGAAGATCAAATGGAATTAGCTGCTTCAAAAGAAGCAAAACAAATTTTATCATTTGATATAAAAAATTATAACAAATTGGTAGGTTTTATTGGTTATGAAAAAAATAATAGATATTTAGTTTTTAAAACTAAAGATATGGATTCATCACGTGACACAGGCGCTAGGTGTGATGAAGCTGGTAAAGATAAAACATTAAAAAAAATAAATGATATAATTGGAGATATTAGATATACTAATGAAAATACAAAGGTTAAGAAGGATTCTGATGGAAATGTTATTAGTGAAGCTATTGGACATACAGAATTATGTGTAATACAAGAATTATTGTTGAGGTATTTTGATAAGATTAAGAAAAATGATAAAAAATGGTTTTTATCTCCTGATATGGCTATATATCATAAATTATATAAGGTTATATAAAATTAGTAAACTCTATTTGTAGTGTAATTATAATGTAATTATAGTATAATTTATTTTTAAATAAAATTGAGAAAAATATAGTTAAAAGATAATATGTATATACAATATAATAATGGAAATAGTATCAAAACAGCCTGACCTATCTTCACAAAAAAATAAAAAAAGAGAAAACAGAGTTAGTTCTATATATTCAAGATGTTTGATTAGTAGAAATATAAATTTACCAATTGTTTCTATTGGTAAAAATATTAAAGATACTATTGAGAAATGTATTGCGCATAATTTTGAAGGAAAATGTATTATAGAAGGATTTGTTAAGCCAGGATCATCTAAGTTGGTATCTCATTCTAGTGGATTAATTAATAGAGGTACAGATATATCTTTTGAAGTTGTGTTTGAATGTGAAGTTTGTTTTCCTGTTGAAGGTATGTTAATATCTTGTGTAGCTAAGAATATTACAAAAGCAGGTATAAAGGCTGAAGCAGAGAATGAATACCCGTCTCCGGTTGTTATATTTATAGCAAAAGATCATCATCATAATGTATTGTATTTTTCTGAAATTAAAGAAGGTGATAAATTTAATACCAGAGTTATTGGACAAAGATTTGAATTAAATGATAATTATGTTTCTGTAATAGGAGAATTAGTTAAACCTAAAAGTGATAAATATGTTATGAAAAAAAATTTCACAAAAGCAAAATTAGTAATAGAAGACTAATTTATATATTTAAAATATTTCCATATATTTTAATTATTTCTTGAAAATTTTTAAAACTATGACAATCACCATTAGACATAATTATTTTATAAGGATACTCACAAGAGTCGTCTATTTTATATAAATCATTATATATAATATTTTTTATTTGAATAATATTATTATTATATACTAAAAATTTTCCTATTAAATAATCATAGGAATCGGGTTTATGTACAGTAAAACTATTGCGTAGTGTCTTTTTTTTAGTTAATGTGTATTGTTGAGAATAATTTATATTTATTATACCGTCTTCCATTATTCTAAAATATTAGAAAAATAATTATAATTATACTTATAATTATAATTATAATTATAAATTTAAAAACATATTATATAATTATTTAATGGAAGCAGAAACCGTTGTTTCAGATGATGTTAATAGTTTTTCTATTAATGAACTAAATTATATTCGTGAAACTATTGAAAATATGAATAAATTTAACCAGATTGAAGTTCTTAGAATATTAAATAACCATAAAGAGGTTACACTAAATGAAAATAAATATGGAATACATATTAATTTGTCAGATTTGAAAAAAAATATTATAGATGAGCTAATAATTTATATTAATTATGTAAATACACAAGAAGATACTTTAAATAATGTAGAACAACAAAAAGAAAATTACAAAAATGTGTATTTTACAAAAGATATTAAAGATATTAACAAAAAATAACTAATGTCTTTTGAATATTCCAAATATGAAAATTATAATAATTTATTATCTGAATTAGAAAATTATATATTAAATAATGAGAATATACATAAATCAATACAAATAAAAATGCAACCACAAAATATTTCAAAAAAAGAAAAATCAACTATTAATAAAGAAAAAACAAAACTTGATAATATCTTTATACCTAAGGAGCAAGAATCATTATTTTGGTGTCTTTACATTATGAAAAATGGTTATAACAATTATGAGATGATTAATTATAGAAATTTAATTTTTGAAAAAAAAGTAAAAATAGAATATATTGAACGAATAAGGAAAGAAAAACAATTAATAAAATCATATAAGTTTGCAAGTGTAATAAATGTTGAGAATAATTTATTAAATGAACAAAAACTCTCTATAAATAGTTTTTTAACATTATGTATTATAGAAAATTTAAATGTATTATTTATCAAAAATAAATGTTATTTTGAATTAATAATGAATGACACAGACGATTTACATATTATCTATTTATTAGATAAGGATAAAGGGAATTATGGGTATGAATTGAGTACAATAACCAAATCCGATATAAAAAAATCACAATTATATAAGTTAGATAATATAGATAAACCTGTAAAATCTATTTCATCTTATAAAGTTCAAGAATTGGTTGATATATGTAATAAATTAGGTATTGAAATCACAAATAATGACACTAATAAAAGTAAGAGTAAAAAAGATTTATATGAGTCTATAATCCAATATTTTTAAATTTATAAAAAAAATGAACTATAATTTAAAAATATGTCTTATTTATATATAAAATGAGTTCTATTGAAAAATCAAATAATACTAATTTAGTTGGTAATATAAGTTATCCAGATTTTGGTTCAGACGAATTAAATAATCTATTTAAAAGTTTGGACTCTGAAACTCAGGGTAAAATAACCAAATATTCTAATAAGAGTGTTCAAATAAATATTTTAAAGTCTATGTTGGATCCTGAATTAACCAGCTTTTATAATAGTTTGAATTCAATAGATAAACAAATATATGATGCAGTGGGATTGCGCGATAAATATTTATTATTAAAAAAAGCATTACAAGAACATAAAAAAAATAAAGAAAATGCTCCAATAAAAACATTGCCTATTCTTCCAGGGTTTACACCTCCTGATAAAGACGATTCTAATTTATTTAGACAAGAAACCCAATCTAAGAATTATAAAGAACCTCCAAAAGAGATATTTGAAGGTCTAGACGAAGAAGAATACGAAACCCATAAACAAGTAAAAACAAATGACTCGTCTACTTTATTACAACAAAAGTTTGATGATTTAGTTAGATTGTTTTATGGTGCTAACCCATTTATAAAAAATTCTTTATCTGATCCGGAATTTGAAGTAAGGTTTGGTACAAGAGGCATTAAACCTTTAACAAAAAATGACTATGATAATGTTATTAAAAAACTTAAGTCATTAGGTTTTACAAGTAATAATAGTGTAGGAGAGTATTATTTGCGTGCAAATTGTGAATTCCTTGATAACACAACTGGTAGATTCAAAATGTCTGATATAAGAGCAGAAATATCTGGATTACATAATATTCAAAGTTTATGTGAAAATAATGATCTTAAACAACTGTATAATGCAAATTTTAGTTGTGTATCATTTATTAAAAAAGTGCCGCCAGTAATAAATAAACAAAAAGTGTTTCCAATAAATTTTGACGATTTTAATTTTAGAGTATCTTATGTAAAAGAAGATAAAGTAAATACAGGAATACAAAATTTTATATTAGAAAATTTTAAAAAATCAAAAAAAGAATTCCGTTTTATTAATCGTGTAACATTTGCGCATAAAGATTTACCATTTAATGTTGATATTAGTATAGTTAAATACGGCAATAAGGCACCAGATAAATATGGGCGTTTAGGTCGTGGAAGAATTATTCCTGTATACACTATAGAAGAGTCAAATGTCTTTAATAATGAAGAAACTTATGAAATTGAAATAGAAATAAATGGCGTTAAATTAGGACCAACCACGAATTTTACCGATCCCAAGGTAATTGCTGATTCACTTAGAAAAGTTATAAAATACGTATTGTGTGGTTTACAGGGCACAAATTATCCAATTTCATATCCAGAACAAAAAGAAGTTTTAGAATCATATATGAGAACTATATGGAAAGATGAATTTGATTCTAGTAAAAGAATTGATAATAAATATTTTATTGGTCCAAATTCAATTACTCTTCAAACAGTAAATATCGCCGATATAGATGATAACTCAAGTGACCCAAATATTAGGAAGGATTTTGTTGTAACAGATAAAGCAGATGGTGATCGTCATCTAATGTTTGTAAATGCAATTGGTAAAATATATTTAATAAACACCAATATGGATGTTATCTTTACTGGCGCAAAAACACATAATGATGATTGTTTCAATACGCTTATTGATGGAGAGTTAATTATTCATGATAAAAATGGGCGTTTTATTAATTTATACGCAGCGTTTGATATTTATTATCATAAAAAAAATGATGTCAGACAACTTACATTTATGCTGTATGATCAAGAAAAAGATCCTTTAAAATCAAGATATGCTTTATTAAAAAAATTTATAAATGAATTAAATCCTCTCTCTATAATGGATAATAATAAAAAACCTGCATCTACTTTAAAAAATATTTTATCTAATTACAAAGAATCTAATGGTTTGTTAAGCCCTATGCGTTTTTCGTGTAAAGAGTTTTACCCATTTAGTAAAAAACAAACTATATTTTCAGGATGCAATGAAATATTATCAAGGGCACGTGAAAATAGGTTTGAATATGAAACAGACGGATTAATATTTACACATTCTTATTTTGGCGTAGGGTCTGATAAGATTGGTCAAGCAGGACCAAAAACCAAAATAACTTGGGAGAAATCCTTTAAATGGAAGCCTCCAAAATACAATACAATTGATTTCTTGATTACGACAGAAAAAACTGCTAATGGTGAAGATGTTATCAAACCAATATTTGAAGACGGGATTAGTTGTAATTTATCAACCCAATTAACTGAATATAAAATTATTTCACTTAGATGTGGATTTAATGAGAAAAAAGATGGTTATATAAATCCGTGTCAAGACATAATAGATGATAAATTACCTCAGTTTGTTCAAAGAAATGAAGATAATTATTCCAATGATTATGTTCCGATTAAATTTACCCCTACCTCTCCTTATATGCCTAATGCAAGTGTGTGTAAGATTAAATTGCGATTGGATGACTCTGGTGTGAAGCAAATGTTTTCAGAAGAAAATGAAGTTTTTACAGACAACACTATTGTTGAATTTAGTTATGATCTTACTGCAGATGAAGGATGGAGATGGATTCCTTTAAGGGTTCGTCACGATAAAACATCTGAATATAGAAGAGGTCAAAAACAATTTGGAAACTCTTTCAAGACTGCGAATGAGAATTGGAAGTCAATACATAATCCAATTACAGAACAAATGATTTGCACTGGTATTGGTATACCTAATGTAAATATAGATGAAGATATTTATTATAATAAGCCAGCTGGTAAAATGAAAACAGAGGCAATGAAAAATTTCCATAATTTATACGTTAAAAAAATGCTTATAAGCTCTGTATCAAAACCAGGGGATAACTTGATAGATTATGCTTGTGGTAAGGCAGGAGATTTACCAAAATGGATTGGTGCACGTTTATCATTCGTATTTGGTATAGATTATTCAAACGATAATTTAACAAATAGACTAGATGGTGCTTGTGCTAGGTTTTTAAATTCTAGAAAAACAAATAAAAATATGCCGTATGCATTATTTGTAAATGGTAATAGTTCATATAATATTAAAAATGGTTCTGCTATGTTAAATGACAAGGCAAAACAAATAACACAATCTGTTTTTGGTATTGGTACAAAAGACCCGGAAAAGATTGGTAAAGGAGTCGCAAGACAATATGGAGTAGCAGATAGTGGGTTTAATGTTTCTTCTTGTCAATTTGCTATGCACTACTTTTTAGAAAACCCAGATACTTTACAAGGATTTATGAGAAATTTAGCAGAATGTACTAAATTAAATGGGTATTTTATTGGTACTGCATATGATGGCAAATTAATATTTAATATGTTAAAGAAGGTTAAAACCGGTGAAAGTGTTCAAATAATAGAAGATGGTAAAAAAATTTGGGAAGTTATAAAAAATTACGGAGCAGATTCTTTTGAAGATAATTCTAGTTCAATTGGTTATAAAATAGGTGTTTTTCAAGAATCTATTAACCAAACAATTACTGAGTATTTAATTAACTTTGACTATTTTGATAGGGTTATGTATGATTATGGTTTTAAAATTATTTCAGAAGATGAAGCAAAAGATTTAGGACTAACGTCCGGTACTGGATTATTTAGCGAGTTATTTATAAATATGTTGGAAGAAATTAAGAGAAATAAATACAAAGAAAAAGATTACGGAAAGTCAATTAATATGAGTGAATTTGAGAAAAAAATTTCGTTCTTGAATAGGTTTTTCGTATATAAAAAAATAAGAGAGGTTAATGCTGTAAACATTGCGATTGAAATGAGTGAATATAGTGAATCTGAAATGTTAAGAAGTAATAAAGACACACAACACGCAGTTGAGATAGCTAAACAAGAAGAACATACTTTAAAACCTAAAGTTCGTAAATTAACAAAGAAACTACTTTTAGTTCAAGCAACTGAAGCATATGATGATGTTAATAAAATAGATGTTCCTGTAAAACCTTCAAAAATTGTAAAGCCAAGCGAAAATAAAAAAACAAAACCAAAGAAAAAATTATTAATTATTGAGGATGATGAAGAATAACTAGTATAATTACTTAAATAAAAAATACAATATATAATAGTAAACCAATGAGTTATTATATATTACCAAAAAATAATAATACTATTTTAATAAATCCAACTTCTAGTGAAGATCCTATAAATGTTTATATGTCTAATACTCTTTTAAATTATTATAATGAAATTTTCTATCATGTAAACAATGCTATAATGGAAATAGATTCTTCATATAATTCTAGTTACAATTCGGATGATCTGTTTAAAATAATTAATCCATATGAATATATTTTTTCTACAGTACCCGGGTCTAAATTTTCTGTAAGTAAATTAAAACTTCAAACAAATTTATTTTATGATTTTTTAGAAATTATGTCAACAATGAATATTTTAGATTATTTTAAAGATAGAAGTGTAAATTTTTTAAATATATGCTCTAACTTTAATGATACAGAATATTGTTTAGAGATGCTAAGAGAGAAAAACAACGACAAGATTTATTCTTTTAATAAAATTAATGATGTGAATCTTATTTTAAAAGAAGACCCATTTGATTTTATATTTTTTGATTCTTTTGATGATACTTGTAGAAACAATAATAATAATTATTTTATAAATTTAATAAAAATAATTATGATTATTTTTAAACAACAAAAGGAAAAGGGTATTTGTATTGTAAAAATAAATCATATATTCTACAAACCAGTTGTAGATATAATATATTTACTGAGTTCTTTATTTGAAAAAATTTATGTAATAAAACCAAACACTAGTAACATTACTAAATTTGATAAATATATTGTATGTAAAGGGTTTCAAAAAAATAATGTAAATTTGTACGAAGAAAATTTTTTGAAACTGTACGACCTTTTAATTAATTTAAATAATAAAAATATTAAATCACTCTTTGAGTATGATATACCTTACTACTTTAGTAATAAAATAGATGAATTAAATAGCATAATTGGTCAGCAACAATTAGAATCTATAGACCAGATAATTAGCCTTTTAAAAAATAAAAACAAACAAGAAAAAATAGAAAATATAATAAAATTAAATATACAGAAATGTGTTTTATGGTGTGATAAATTTAAAATACCTTGCAATAAATTTACGGAAAAAATTAATATTTTTTTACCAAATATTAAGGATTTAGAAATATCAGAAGTTATTATTAATGCAAATGAGAGTTAACCTTATAGTGGGAGGAAGTTAATGTGACACATAGTCATACAGTTATACAGTTATACAGTGATATGATATTAGGAATTATTCATCAATTATAATAGGTAGATGTGTTACTGTAGTTGATCCATTATCTGTTTCATTAATTTCATTTGATGCATTGGTAGTATCTGTTGATTTAGAAAAACTATTACCGCTAAAAACAGTCCCAATATAGTAACGATATGGACTAGGCTGTGATTTTGGTTGAGAATTATAGTAATTATTGAGTCTGCATACTTTTTTATTTGGATAAGGCATAATTGGAGGATTTTGACAATTTGTATTAGCTTTATTTTTAAGCAAATTCATAACATTATTATTATCTCCTTGATATAATTGGTTAGCAGATACTAATTGACTTCCAGTATTATTATAATTTGTAATTGAGGCAGAGTTAGTGGAAATAGTATCAACATTTAATTTAAGCATTCTTGTACTACTAGAAACTGCCCCTTGTTTCGCATATTGATAATTATTTGGTTTATATACAGTGAGTTTACAACCATTTGGATTAGATGGACCTGCATAAGGCACTCCCCAATATGGGTTACTAATGAATTCGTTAAATCTATTAATCGCTTCTGTATTTACAGGGTCTGGTAATGATTTTAAATAATCAAACAATGTATCAAAATTATTTGCATTATCCATTGATTGATAATCTAAAATTTGTTGTGGATTGAGTATTCCATTAGTTAATAATATGTTTAATAATTTTATTGTAAGTGCATTTTCAGTTGCGTCATATACCTGTGCATTAGGAAAACAATTACCTACATAAGTATTAAATGTTGATAAAGGTGCTCCTGGTTTAGAGTTATTTATCTCAGATGTAGTAACACCTGATTGTAAAAACGCATTTGTTATTTGTACAGGCACAGGGTTTTGAAAATTAAATGCTTTTTGTTCATATGTTTTGCATCTATTTTGTAAATATTGTTTTGTTGTTGTGTAATATGTTTTACTTAAATTTGTATTAGCATACATTACACGTTGTTTGGCCTTTTGTTCAGGATTGCAACACCATACAGAATTGACGGTTTGTGGTACAGGATTTTCAGTTACATAAGTATTGTTAGGGTAATATGATGAGACTATTCCAATACCTTCACACGTAGTACAATCATTATTTAGTTGTTCGGATTCACTAATTTCATTTAGTGGGTTCTGTTTTATTATAACACATCCTGGTTTATCCATTAAATCATTTAATAATCCGCTTCCGCCAAAACCACCTCCTAATGATGCTCCCGTGCTGGATTTAACAACTCTGTTCATATTATAATTTATTAGTGCAACTTCATTATACTGATTAGGGTTATTCGGATCAGGTACAGTTACAGTAATTGGAGTATTAGGTATTACACGTCCCTTTCTAAAATGTTTAATTGGTCTCGGAATAAAAACTCTTGTATTTGAATAAGTTCTTGATGGAAAAGAACCAGATTGAAAAACATTTCCTGAATCATTATTAGTTAAAGGTCTAATATGTGTAGGAGCGATACCTGTGGGATTACTTAAAGTACCCGAGCCTTTCCAAGGTAGGTATTTTTTTAAGTAATATGTACTGTTATGGTTATAACCTGATGCAGGCATTGATCTCATTCCTTGTGGATAATAAGCTGTAGACATTATATTATTATTAAAGAAAATAAAAAGATATATATAATATATTAATGTTAACATTGGTAAACATACTTATATTATTCTTTCTTTTGTTAATATGTTATCAAATATTTTTAGCATATTTTAACAATAATTTTCTGGAAGGATTAACTACACAAGATACAAAAGGAAATACTGAATATAAACCATACGATACAAATAATCCAGATAAAGTATATGCATTAGCTCAACAAAATGCAGGAAATATTATTGCATTAAATAAAGAAGTTCAAGATATGAGTTCTAATATTGTAAATTTACAAAGTCAGGTAAATGGTATAGTTCAAGCACAGCAACAGTATGCACAACAGGTGACGCCTAGCTCTCCCCCACAAATAAGTGGGGCTGTACAAACAGACTCTTCTACATCTACGGCTACAACTACTAGTAGTTGATAAAATTCAATATTTATATAAAATAAATATATTTATATAAATTAAGTACGAATATGTCTGACTCATTAGAAGATATACCAGGATCTAATATATTTGAAAAGATATTAAATGATGCAACAGCTGTTGAAGAAAAATTATTAGGACCTACTTATCCATATTATAACAATATTAAAACACCTAGAGAAATTGGTATGAGTGATGAAGGAAGTATGCGAGCATTAGGTGGAGATATAAATGGTTTAATTCAATATGTAGAGATTCTTGTAACTGGTAAGAGCCAAGCATCTGCTACGGGAGGCCCTTTAGGAAACAAATTCTTTTTAAAGACAGGTGCTAAATGTATGGACACTGCTACAAATCAACAGGTTGATAGATATATTTATGTTGATAATGTACCTTCTGGAAATATTCCTTTTATTTCTCAAGGTCTAGGAGTAAATTTCTCTGAATTTGAAGGTCTTATTCCAGGTGCAATGGGTAATTTAAATGTGTTAAATCCATTTGCAATTATGCAATCGTTTCTTTCAGGCTCAACACCACCTTGTCAAGAATTAACTATGCAAACAATTGATATTAATAATAATAAATCAAATCAAACTCATTTTGTAACATTAACTGATATAAAAAATATGGATCCTTGTATTTTTCAAAACGGTTATAATCCAGCTGCAAATACAAATTGTAAACAAGCTTTTACAACGGGTGTATCAAAAGAAGCTGAACCAATTTCACTGCCTGACGATCCTATAGATCAATTATATTTTGCTAGTTTAGCTGGTTTAGGAGTTTATATTTTATATAAATTTATGGAAAAATCCAATTAAATATTTTGATAATTGAAGATTTGTTATAAAACCAGTATATTGTAATTATTTTATATTTTATATTTTATTTATGGATGATTAAACAATATATATTTTTAGTATATCTTGTTTATTAAGCTTATGCAAAAAAAATGAAATACTTTTTAAACTTTAAATAGTATATTAAAATTAACTGAATCAACAATTAACAAAATTTAATACTAATAAAATGCAAATGTTAAAAAGAGGACCTCAACCCTTGAAGAGATGCAATGCGCTGGATCCTAATTTAGATACGGAGGATAGTGCTTATATGAACTACCCGTTGTTGTTTAGGTTTATAAACCATATTAGCATAATACACGCAAACCGAATTGAAAATCCAGAAAAATGGAGGGAGTATGCAGGATTTCTACCGAAAGAATACATTCCTGCAACAACATTCACTTGGGACCAAGAAGCCGAAGATAGCTTTCCAATTGTGGTGGAAAAAGAGGAAGAGGATGAGGAATACGAACAGTGGCCGACACAAATAAAAAACCAACCTGAAAGAAACGAACAACTTTTAGATGAATGGGTTCTTTCACATCCACCTAAATGTAGGAGGCAAATTTGTTGCGATCCCTTAGAAGAATGGAATGACTGGGCGGATAAAAAACTTGACTGGCTGATGTTGTCTGTAGAAGAAGAGGATAATGATGAAAAAAACAATGAAACTTTTGGACTATAAAAAATAATAACTATTTGTGAATCATTTTAATTGTAATTTAATTTAACTACCAACCTTTTTTTAATCCTTACGACGACCTTTTATTATTTTACACTTTACCTCATACCTCATTTAAAATATCCATTTTATATAGAGATTTTATATAGAGATTTTATAAATAAAGATTTATATTTAGTATATAAATTAAATGCCGAATTTACTAATATATGAAATGTAAATATCTTCTTTATAATCTTCCACATTCCAGATTTTCCAACCATTTTCAAAATATTTAATGTAAAATAAATAAAAATTCGCCATTTTAATTTCCCTTATTTTCCAATATTGATAGCAAAAATCATCGTAAGATGATATTTTAATACCATAACCATATTCTTCACTACAAAATTCATACATAATCTCTATTATATTATTAATAATATTCTCATTTAATTTGTCTTTTTCACTTGAATAATAACTAGTGTCTATATTACATTCTTTTATATCATCACTTGGGTTTGAATGTTCAATAACATAAGGTATCATTTGTAAATTATATATAACATTATATATAATTTATTTAATAATTTTGTATTTTACATACTTTATCATTTACACCTTTTCTCATTTAAAATGTCCATTATTTAAGTATCATATAAATACATAACAACTTCATTAAATGATATTATAATATCCATTTTTTCTTCATTTGACATATTCTTAATATTATTTATCATTTCTTTATCTAATGCTCGCATATTCCTCCTTATAATGTTTATATATTTCTTACATAAATCATTAGTATTATGATTTATTATTTTGTCTTCTTTACAATCTTTATCTTCATCTTTATCAAGGATCAAATTTAATTCTTCTTTGTTATTTTTGTTTTCATTAAACATTTATATAAATTGATAACAATTATTTAAATACAAATAATAATAATAATAATAATAATAGCATTTACTAAACTGTGCGTTTTAAATGAGAAAAGGTGTAAAATACCTACAATTTATTATAAAATTGAAATAAACTACATAAATATAAACAGATTAAATATATATAAAATGTCAATTTATGAAAAAAACTTATCTGAACCTTGGTTTTCTCTTATGCATTGTGGAATCAAAAAAGTAGAAGGCAGATTAAACAAGGGTGATTTTGCGAATATGAATATAGGAGATTTTATTATATTTACAAATAATGAGTTAGGATTTGAACGCAAATTGAAAATTAGAATCAAACATATATCGTATTATGATAATTTTGAAATATATTTAGAAAAAGAGACATTAGATAGATGTCTTCCTACCTTATATAATATAGAAGACGGATTAAAAGTTTATTATAAATTTTATAGTAAAAGTGATGAATTAGAATATAAAATAAAAGCATTTACATTTGCAGTTTAATTTGTGTATTTTCACAAGTTATGAAATGAGAAAAGGTCTAATATTATTTAATGCTTCTTATGTTTGCAAGATTTTGAATGTTTGTGTTTTTTATTATGTCTACGCTTTGATTTCTTTCCACCAACATATGTCTGTGGTTTAGCAGTGGATCCTGAAAATGAAGATGCGTGAGAGGCTAAATTATTTAATGATGAATTTGCAGAATATCCTCCGCGTTTATTTTTTTTACTTTTTCTTTTACCACCAGTAGCATAATTACTAGTAGAACTAGAAGTAGGTGAATAACTAACAGTTGTAGATGTAGATCTAGATGGTTCAGAACTACCTACTGCAGAATTATACGCACCAGATGTAGCAGATTTAGTTTTATCCCACGCACCTTTGGCTGTATTTGATAACGAACTACCCCAACCACTCAAAGTACTACCAATAGTATCTAAAAATCCACCTTTCATTCTTTTATGTGATCTTGTCATTATATTATAATATAAGAAATTATAATATAATTTTAATAGAATTATGTTTTAATTTAATTTTAATTTTACATTACTTTTTTGTATGCATAAACTGCAGCTAAAGCACCCAATATTTCAACAATAATATAAGGGATTACATCAGGTTTCGCTAATTTACCTGCAGCATAAAGAGAAATAGTTACAGCTGGATTAAATGAACCTCCAGAAATAGAGCCTCCCAATAATACGCCTACAGCTAAAGCTAAACCAATAGCTAACCAATTACCAGTACTTAAAATAACAAACATAAGGAACATAGTTCCCAAAAATTCAACTAAATACTTGTTGAGCATATTTATATTAAATGTTTATATTTTTTATAATAATTTTTTTATAATAATTTTTTATTATAAAAAATATAATCTAATTCCAAACTAAACCTGTCCCATTTTTATTTAAAAAATAAGGCCCAAATGTTGCGTTTTTGAAAAAGTTTAATGCATAAGTATTTCCTTTTGTTTGTTTCAAATAAGCATATACTCTTAGCGCAGAACCACTACTAGAACGAGGACCGCTTAGAGTTACAGCACCAATAACTCGTCCATAACTGCCTAATCCATACATAGGAACCAAAGCTGGATAAGAAGGCATTATATAAATTATACATATTTTATTTATAAAATTCAATATGTTTGTCTAACAATAGATCCCCATCCACAGGTTCTACCATTTGATAAACTATTATTTTGAATAGCTCCTTTCTTTGCAGGTGCGACACAACCGCCTGAACGGGCACGTCTTAAACTACTCCTTGTTCCACTAGGATAATAATTTTTAGTTGATATAGGATCACTAACAGGTAAATTAACTTTGTATCCGCTTTGTCCTACAGCATTACTTTTAACTACATTTATGTGCATAGAAGATGGTATAGGAGCTATATAATTCATATGCGTAGATGTAGCACATTGTCTATTAGAAGATGCAACGTGATACGACATTGGTTTAGAAAATTTACCTAAAGCATTTTGTTTAGCGGCAAGTTGTGAAGGCACATAAGATCTTAAATATTGATGTCTAGCATTAACATTCATCTCAGAATAAACAGGTTCTTGCATAGGGTAAAATTGTGGTGGTGTAGGTCTTAGTCCAGATAATGTACCATAATTATGATACGGAATTGTAGAGGGATACTGATTGGTGCTTAATGGTCCAGTAATAGGAGCATTCACATAATTATTGTAAGACATAGAACCTTTTGATGTAGAAACACTATATGGAGTAGTCATCTAATATACAAACTGAAAATAAATATATATTATATTAAGTATTTGCATTTATAAAATAATTTTATATTTTAATGAATTATTTTATAATATTTATTAGCAATAATCATACCATAATTTTATTTTTTTACTAATTTTTTTACTAAATTAGGCATCCCACAAAATGCGCACATTTGTAAATATATATTTGCCTTGTAATGGATAACATTGTTTTTTTTACATTTACTACATCTAAATATATTTGGAAGCATACATATCAATGACGAGTTGAAATCTGTTTTCTGGTATAATATTTGTGATCTGTTATCCATATACTTTATATACACTTCCAAAATAAAATATATATATATAAGAAATTTTAAATTAACATATTCATTTTGTAAAATTAAATTAATATCTTCTTATAGATCTAAATACAGATTGACTACCGCTACTATTATTTCCACTATATGATAAATCATTATAATTTAGATTAATAGCTTTTTGTTTTAAATAAGTAATATAGTCTGAACTATCATACACATATTTTACATTGCAAGTAGCAGAGGGAATACTTTTATTCAACTGTAGACTATTATAAGCAACAGAAGGTTGACAATTTGAACTAGTAGAACCAAAACGTTGGCTAAGACCAAACATTCCTGGTCTACTTTGAAATGATTGACAAGAACCACCACAAGAGAAATTTTCGCGACCTAAAAGGTCTCCTGCATTATTAACTGCACGAAAAGGAGTTGTAATACTTTTAGTTAATTTATTAGCTCTCAGTTGACTTGGATAAGTTGTATTCCACGCATTTTTTAAAGTAAAACGTATTTGTTCAAATTCAGGATATCTATTATCGTTTGTTTGAACTTGTTTAGTCATAAACCCATTTATAGCACCACCTTTATTTTTTGGATTAACAATATATGGATTAAACGTCCCATAACTTCCATTAATTGAGCTTGTATATCCTATAGATGTCATTTATATAATACTATAGTAAAAAAAACTTGTAGAATTAGAACTTTATCTAAACTTAAGAAAATATTTAATTAATATATAATGTTTAACTTTTTAATGTTAGTTAGTGCAATAATATTTATAACAATTGATTCAATTTATTTGAATGTTATGAAAGATTATTTTCAAAACCAAATACAAAGAGTTCAAGGATCTTCTATTAAATTTAATTTTTTAGGAGCTGCTATATGTTATCTATTTTTAATAATTGGTATTAATTATTTTATCATTAAGCCACATAAAAGTGTAAATGAAGCTTTTTTATTAGGTATAATTATTTATGGTGTATATGAAACAACCAATTATGCATTAATAAAAAATTGGTCTATTTTAACAGTTATTATTGATACATTGTGGGGAGCTATTTTATTTGCAACAACTACTTTTATAGTGAATCTTTTACGTAATGTTATTCGTAATTAATCATATAAGGGAAAAAATATAGTGAAACTATTAACGTAATTATATTTGAATTCGTATTTAATGTAGCAAAATAAGAACTTAATAGACACGTTATTATCATCATTAAACTATCACCAAATACAGCACCAATCCCCACTTCTTTTGCATAATCTTTGAAGAAATCTAACATTGCATTATACCCAATTGGTGAATTTTTAAATAATAAATAAAATAATATGTCGTGTGTTATTTGTATACAAACCGCTAAAAATGTAAATTTCCAAATACTAAATTCATTAAAAAAATATTTATAAAAGAATCTTGCTAAAATAATTCCAATAAATAATATCAATACGTCTGCAATTACTGCTGATAATTGATATTTTTTATACCATTTTTTCAAATAGAAAGAATTAAAAATTCCGTGAAATAATAAAAATAAAATAATTAAATCTGCATTTATACAACCGTTCAATATAGGCAAATAATCATTCACATTACTAAAGTTGGATATATTTTTAAATATTTTGTGAAATACCATTTATATATTAAATTTACAAAATATAAATTTATAGTAAGTTTGAAAAGATTCTTAATTTAAAAAAAATGAAATGCTTTTACTCAAATAATATAGAGTAAATTGTATACAAAGAAACGATTTCTAATCGCAACCAAATCAAGACGAATAAAAGCAAAATGTCCAATATCTTATCTATTTACATTCCTCGTATGTCAGCTAATGTGACTGAGGAATCAATTTATCACGAATTTGATTATTCGGTTGGTTTTATTGAGAGAATAGACTTTGTTCCCATAGGTAAGAAGACGCCTGGTTTCACCGAAGAAAATACGGACGCAAAATACAAATCTGCATTTATTCATTTTTATAATTCAATACCTGAAAAAATATCAGCGGCATTTGAAGGAGGAAAATCATATAAATTTCAGCCAAAATGCACTAAAGAATATTGGTTTATTCTTCCCAACAAGAATCCGATCAAAACAACAATGATGAACAAGACACAAATCGTAGAAAATTGTCGCTACTTGGAGAACAAGATAGAAGAACAACAAGAAACCATTGCGGCGTTAGAACAAAAACTGGAAGGTGTTCACCAAGTAGTCTATCAGCTTCTGGGAGGAGTATTCAATCAAACTACACAGGCTGCTACACTATCTACTTATTTAAACGAATTGTTTCCTTCAGTCGTGCTTCCTCCAAATGAAGAAGAAGATATCAGTCATTGGAATGCGTGGCCGACTACACGCCAAGGCGATGAATGTGAACGCCGTATTGCAGCAATAGAAAAACAAATGCATTCTATGATGACAAGTACTAAGCAACCAGATGTAGTTTCACACGAAGAAAGCATCACTGACAGCACTCATTCAAGTATGCCAGGATTGATTGAAGAAGCAGAATACGAGCAAGAGGAAGGCGAAGAAGAATACGAGGAAGAAGAAGACGACGAAGAAGAATATTTATATCAAGGTGCTCCTTCAATAATAATAGCTGCCAACCGTAAAGAACGCAACCAAGAATCCAACAAAATATGGTGGTGGTACTAAGTATTCTGAATTTATATGCAACTACATTATTTTCATAATATATATTTATAGTTTTAATTTGTAAATTCTTTATAATTATAACCTTTTTTCTATATAATTTTCAAAATTATCTGAATAAATTAATAAAATACTATTAATATTAATATTAATAGTAATATTAATAGTTATACCTTATTATCAGAAATAGCAGAATCCGTTTCTTTATTTTCTGAATAAACATTGTATAAATTTTCTTCTAGTTTTTCCATTTCTTCATTTATTGTAATTCCAATATTTTCTTTATTTTTGTCAATTTCTGTATTTTCTTCTAGCTTACTTACATCTAAATTATTTCTAAAAAGGTGTCTTCTTGTAATAGATTCAAACGGCAATTCTTGTTCTATGTTTGTTGATTTCAAAAAAATGTTTTGTTCTTTTATCCATTCTTCTTTTTCTTTACATAACCATTTTTGTCTTTCGTTTTCATTTGTATCTTCAATTTCTATTATTAGTTGTGTTAATACGGTATTTAACATAATATTTGACAATGATAATGATCTACTATTTTTAACGGTTATAGGTAAATAAAGTTCGTTCGTCTTTTCCTTCAAATTTAATTTTTTTAACGCTCTTTTAACATCTGCAGTTGATACTTCAACATCATTCTTAAATAAATCTAAATATTTTTCTTTGTTTTCTGCAATAATTATTTCAGCATCCCTTCTAAGTTCTTTAGGAAGTTGTAATTCAGCAGTTATAGATGCACTAAATGCTATCCAATTTTGTTTTAATTGTAAATATTCTTCCAATTTTTCTTGTATTTGAAATGTTTTTATATATCCAGTAATAAATGCTATATTAAATGACATAAATGTGAAAATTAAATTAAAAATAAATCGCAAGTTTTCACCAAAGTTACCAAATTGAGTGATACTAATAGATCCTGATATAGTAGATAAAACAAGACCAGTTATTACACTTTGTTGTATTATAATTCTATTTTTATGTATAGCAGAATCTAAGCACTCTATTTTATACGACGCAACTTGTATCCAAGTAGAAAAGGTTGTCAGGTTTTTTGGATTCCAATTAATACCTAATGTTTTTTTAGGTTCAATTATTTCTTCCACTGTAGACATATAATAAATCAACTTATTATTATTTATATTATATAAATAATAACATATTATTATTCTAAAAATTTATTTCTTTAAACTACGCTTAGTTTTTCTATGTTTCATAGTTTTTTTCTGTTTTAACTTTTTATTGGATTTTTTATTAGATTTTCTAGATTTGTTACTTTTTCTTTTTCCTTTTTTACCTCCTGCAGGAGGCATAGATTTCCAAATACTTTGTTTGGGTTCTTCATTTTGTACTACTGTAAATTTTTGTTGAGGATATCCAGGAACCATTCGTATGCTAGGACCAGCTGGTACAGCCAACTTTTGTTTTTTTGAAAGTGGTTGTACTGATTCCGGCAATTCAGGAGTAGGCTTTTCTAATAATCCACAATAATTATTCAATAAAACTTGTAAATCTTCTCTAACAACGGTTCTGTATTCAATCGGTTCGCTAGAACACAACAACTCTATTAAAAATAATACTTTTGCATTTTCATCCGGTGGAGTAAATTCAGAATCAGATCTTCCCATCATTTTGTTCAACATATAAAATGCAAATGTGATTTCATTTGAATATTTATTCGCAACAACATTCAAGTTATCATTCTCTATACAATCATTGTCTGTTGCATCACAATCTTCTCTTAGACGCATAGTAATATTTGAATGTAACTTATCGTATAATAAGCCTTCCATTAATAGAAGTTTATTTGTTAATTCTTCCTGCTTCGCAATATCTTCTGACATCCCTTCTCTAATAAAATAATCTTCTAGATCTTTATTTAATTTATCATATGTACCTGGTTTAAGAGTTTGCTTAATAAATGTATCGGTAAATTTACCCTTTAATTTATTAAATATATTTTGTATTGAAACGCTTGCCGAATTTAAATATTGAGCCATTTATAATATATCTATATATTTTTACAAAAAAATGAATTTTTTATTCTTTTAATATAGTTCTAAATTAACTTAAAAATCTACAATAAATAATCCTCAATAATATCTCCTTTATAAACAACCGTACTTTCTTTCAAAAGTTCTGAAAAACTAATTAACTTATCCTTGTTTTCTAACAACAATTGTTTGGCTTCTGCATAAGCTTCTTTTACTAATTGAAGCGATTCTTTATCAGAAATAAATTTGGTATATTGTGAATATTTATCTGACGTTCCAAATGTTTTCCCCAAGAAAGGACTAGAATCATCGCTTACATCTTCATTAAAAAACACTTCTAATTTATCTCCCATACCAAAATTACCTATCATTCTTTGTGCTAATTTATTTGCTTGACGTAAATCTTCAACTGCACCTAAAGAGACATAATCATTACCGTAAATTACACTTTCAGCTGCTTTACCACCCATTGTAACCATTAATCTCTTTTTAAGTATATCTCTTGTATATAATCCACCCTCTTTAATTTCTGGTTTTTCAGTAAAAATTGTATATCCACCTGCACCATTATAAGTAGGTTGAATAGAAACTTTTTGAAAATCAAAATATTCTTTAAATTTTAAAACTAATAGTGTATGACCACTTTCGTGAATTGATACTCTTGTTTTAGTCATAGGTGCTACAGATGCATTGTTTCTAATTAATCCAACAATAGATTTCTCAAATGCATCAAATATATAATTTTCTTTTATAACAGTATAATTATTTCTAGCTGAAATAATAGCAGCTTCATTAATCAGGTTTTTTAACTCTGCTCCCGAAAACCCATCAGTTAATTCTGCAATAGAAGAAATATCAAATGGTTTTTCTAATTTCTTACTATCCAAATAAAAAGATAGAATCTTCTCTCTAGAAGATTTATCCGGAACTGGAACACGAATGATTCTGTCAAATCTTCCAGGACGAAGTATTGCTTTATCCAGCACATCCCTTCTATTTGTTGCTGCTAGTACAACAATATCTGTATTATTATTAAATCCATCCATTTCGTATAACAACTGATTTAAAGTTTGTTCCCGTTCATCATTCGCCATATTAATACCTGCACCTCTTTGTCTAGCAACTGCATCTATTTCATCAATAAATATAATACAAGGTGTGTTGTCCCTAGCAGTTTCAAATAATTCTCTTACTCTGGCTGCTCCCATACCAACAAACAATTCAACAAATTCAGAACCTGACATAGAAATAAAAGTGGAATTTGTCTCTGTAGCAATTGCTTTCGCTAATAAGGTTTTGCCTGTTCCTGGTGGTCCTTCTAATAATATGCCTTTGGGCATTTCAGCACCAATTTCTTTGTATATTTCTTTTTTTTCTAAATAGGAAACGATCTCTTTACACTCTTCAATTACTTCAGGACTTCCAACCCAACTAGTTAATGATACATTTGGCTTAACTAATAAAGCATCTATGGCATCATCATTTTCAAAAAAAGACATACCACCACTATTTCCAAATCCTCCCATCATATTACTTCTAGAACCTTTTTTGTTGAAATTATTAGGTTTGGGCATACTATTAACGCCTCTATAAAATGCATAAACAATTGATATTAAAATATATGCTGGTATTGCATATGTTGCTAATACAAATAATTCACTTAATAAGTTTTGTATATTTATTATGCTAGGAGGAGTAAAATCAGCGAAATATATAGGTACGTGTAATTCAGATGTTTTTGCAATTAGGTTAGGAATAACTGCAGGGTTTATATTTGTTATATGATAATGGTTATATATTGAATCATCTTGTATACTATTCAAATTGGTTAATTTATCAATACTAACTAGTTGTTTATAATCATTATTAATATACACTTTTGAAATTTTATTATTAGTTAACTCATCTATAACTTGATTATAATTGTCTTTTTGAAAGTAATAGTTAAATTTGTGTATCAAATTTAAATCATTGAAATAATCATCATTTACTAATTTTATTCTGCTATACATAGTGTATTTCTTTCTAATTAAAAAAGAATTTGAATTTTTACACATAATAAATAATAAAAATATACTTGTCAGCATTTTATATTCCAATATATTGGAAATTCTTTAAATAAATATTGTAATACAATTTAAAAGTAAAATATAAAATACTATTATGTTATTTCTTCTATTACTATTTTTCTTAATAAATGTTTACGGATTTAAAATAAGTATATTGAAATCAAATGTACGAAACACAATTAAAAATATTCGTTTTGGATTTGTAAAAAATATATTGCAATTTAATAAATACACAAATAAAGAAGAAAAAATAAATCAAAAAAGTATAGAAATATATAATAAAAATTGTGATAAATTTTTAAATCTAGCATATAATCCTACGTTAGAAGGTCCTAATGATAGAGGTCAACTAACTTGGTATCCAATTGGGTTTTCAAATGATTTCTCTGACATACCAAAAAGAGTAACAATACGTGATATAAATTATGTGGTTTGGAAAGATTCGCATAACTACTATGGACTAAGGGATTGTTGCAGTCATCAAGGGTCGTCTTTTATTGGAGGTAATACTTTAAAAAACACTATATCTTGTCCATATCACGGATATGTATTTAATGGTGAAAATGGAGAATTAAATGAGATACCAAAATTAAAACATATACCATCGTGTAAGCAAAACATAACTTGTTTTAAAGTAATTCAACAGGGGGATGTTATATATTTGAATACAGTTCCACTTACTAATGAAATAATTAAGTATCAATTAGATGAAGATTCCATATTTACTGAACCAGAATATTTTTTACCAGACCACAGGGCAGTGTATTTATCAGAAGATTTTGACCATTATGCAAAATTTGTAAGTGTAAACAGTTTAGACATATGTCATATCGGGTTTGTACATACATTTGGAAATAAAAAGAGCCCAAATCCAATTACAAATTCTAAGGTTTTACAAATAAATGATACAGATCATCATTATAAAATAATTTATGAGTATAAAGCTGGAGAGAATTCATTAGTAAATAAAATATACAATTATGACAACATAACAGTTGAGAACGAATATATTTTACCACATACTACAGTAGCAAGAGTAAAATTTGGTTCATTGTCATCAACTATCATAACTCACGCATTACCAATATCTAAATTTAAAACAAAATTATTTGTAAAAGCATATAGAAATTATTGGAGTTATGATCTAAATAAAACAGGTATTAATCTTTGTTATCCTTTTGAAAATATGGTAAATTATATAGGTGATAAAATAACTTTTAATACAATGTATGAAACATTGAAACAGGATAAGGCTATTGTAGATAATATTGATAAAACTGATTATGAATCAATGCACGGAAAGTTTAGTATTGCTTATGATATGTTTTCAAATCACTACAAAAGTATGTATAAAAAATTTTATGAGCCTGGTGAATTTTTCATTTAGCCTGGCAAATATTTAGAGCAACACACCTATTATAAATGACGGATTTTATTTATTTTTTATTTATATAAAAAAGACATAATTATATTAAAATTTAAATATTAAAATTTAAATATTAAAATTTTAATATTTAAATTTTAATATTTAAAAATAAAGTTATAGATGAAATATAATTATGGAAGAAGACTACATAACAGTTTACGAGTATGAAAAGAATGTAAACCCAGATTTAATTAATGTTCCTTTTTATGAAAAAGATATAAAAACTTGTGATTATGGAATTAATATTATAGATTTTTCAAATATATTTAATGTATCATATAAATCAACAACACCGAATTTGTTAGCTTCATTTATAAAATTAATAAGCAAAGATTTTATAGAATTAAGTAATAGTGAGTGTATTGAATTTAACGCTACGTCTCATCTGTTTTATATAATAAATGGTTCTTGTTCTATTAATATTGATACTTGCGAAAATATTGTTCATTCAGGTGACATTTTAATAACACCTTGTTTTAATTTAGTTAAAATACAAAATATATGCGAAGAAGAACTACAAATTTATTATGTTAATGATAGTCCTTTAGTAAATTACCTTGGTAACAAAGCCTACAAAAAAATATTTAAAAATACTATTTATAGGAATGATTTCCTTGTTAAAAAACTAAACGAATTATCAAATCCAAATAACAACAGAAAAGGCATATTATTAAGTAATAAAGATACAGACGCATTAGGCATAAATACAGTTACACCCGTATTATGGGCATTATATAATGAACTACCTCCGAATACTGTACAAAAACCACATAAACATAATTCTGTCGCTTTAGATCTATGTATAAAATCTAGTGTTGATGAAAATATTTATACATTAATAGGAGATGAATTAGATGAAAAGGGAAATATAATAAATCCTAAAAAAATATATTGGAAAAAGGGTTCTATGTTTATAACGCCACCTGGTTTATGGCATTCTCATAATAATGAGGGAGATACATACGCGTATATTCTTCCAATTCAAGATGCTGGACTCCTTTTATATCAAAGAATTTTGGGGATAGTTTTAACAAATTAATCAATATTTTTGTATTTTATAATAAAAAATTTATTATAAAATAATTTTAACCTGATCAACTTAATATATACACAATATTTATACAATATTATTTATTTTTTATTATTTATTTTTTATTTTTAATGGTCTGTTATTAATCTTGGTGCTATATTCATAGTATTTAATTCTTGAAATAACAACTTGCACGAATATGGTATTTCAACATAAGCAAAGTCTACTCTGTTGTCACAAGTTCTGCAATGATGAATATGCATTTTATCATTGTATGATGCAATTAACCCGCATTTTTTACAAATAAATACTGAATATTTATCAGACGCGTCATACATTCTACCTCTAGTAAATCTAGCTGCACCGTGTGAGATCATACAATTATGAGATACTATACCATTTGCTAAAAACGAATGAGTGTTTTCTACTTGAATATCATAAACCTTTTGGCTTCCTGCAGATCTAATATCTATTATTTTTAAATTCATACTTGGCAGTCCTGGTTGTTCTCTATTTAATCCATAAGCTGTTTCTTTACAGAATGATTCATCGTTGTTTTCTGAACTACTTATAGCTTCTTTTAGTTGTTCAGATATGAACCAATCTAGAGCTCCAACCTCTTGTAAATATTGTTCGGCAGTGGGGAATTTTTTACACGAAAATTTACCAAAGGTAGTACCTTTAATTAAGTTATAGGTAATATCGTGTGTTGTAGGAATAGCATATTCGTGAATAATAGGTTCAACAAGTTTTAATTCATTCACAGCCTGTTCAATCGCTTGTTTTGTTTTTATAATTTTTTTAGGATTTGCGGATTTTAATTTCACGAAATTAGTGATTTCGTCTACGCGATTTACTATCCAGTTATGTTGTCTAATAACTTCATTACGCATACGTTTATACGATACTGCTGCCTCCAAACGCTGTGATTTATGACAACAATAACGGAAACCGATTTTATCGTGAAATGGTATAAGCTCTTCCACATCTAAATGGATGGTGAGTTGATAATTGCGAATATTTTCATCAGTATTTGTATTTTTAGAATAGCTCGTTTCTTTTAAATTTTGAATAGTAACCTTATTAATGCCGCATACAGATAATAATTTTTTAATGTGATCCATCATAGTTATAAGCGATTCTAAATGAATTTTATTTTTTGTTTGCGAAAATGAAATGGAAGATAGAATATCACACTTTCCACGATGCATACCTAGAACACAAGACGTATGACCATCGCCTCCAAATAATGCGCCGATAAATTCTCTTATAATAGGTCTTGGACAATTGTTATCAAGAATAAATCCAGGAAGACTAGCTGGTTGTGATACTTTTTTCCCAATTAGTAACCCATCCAATTGAACAATATTATTTATTAATTCAGAAGGTATATAAACAGAATATAAATTATTACATTTAAAATTTATTTCACTTGTATTGCAGAGTAATTTGAGATCATTCAAGAAACTATTCACATCAATCATATGTCCCAAGACAACATACGCATTATTAACTTTACTAGTATTACCATCCGTAATTAAATAACCAATCAACTTTGCTAACACGATAGTCTTTTTATAATTTTCAACAGTATCTGTCTTAAATAATAGTTCTCCTACTTGCAAAGACCAACCATCACATTCTTTTATTTCTTCTCTAAAATCAACGACTGGACACGTTAAACCCGATTTCACTTTTTGTTCATTCATTAGCAAATCTTTGGCTTTAATCCATTGATTATCTTCAGTTAGAATTGGATGGTCTGGAGTACAAATTTTACTGCGTCCATCTTGAAATGTAAGCTTAATGCAATCTTTTTCTCCTTTATATAAGAAGTCTACTTGTTTAGAAGGAACTATTGTATTTGTTTTTTCATCCCATCCCAATACTTCGTTATTACAATCTTCCATATTTTTAATATAAACACTAAGACCATCTGTCGTAGTAATTTCTGTGTTTTCATATTCGCAGTCACGCTCCATTTCGCCAAATCTTAGACCTCCATCTCTTGATCTACCTTCTGCAGGTTGTCTAGTGAGATTGACCATTGGACCAATAGATCTACTATGAGCCTTATCATTAACCATGTGTTTCAACCTTTGATAAAACACTGGACCCATAAATACACTGCATTCGTGTTGCTCACCAGTTAGTCCACTATACAACAATTCATTCCCGTGAGCTTCATATCCTAGTTTGATTAATTCACTGCAAATATCCTTAACATCAAATTCACCAAAAGATGTTCCATCGCCAAATAATCCTAATTCCAACAATACTTTTCCCAAGACAGTTTCTTTTAATTGACCAATTGTCATACGAGACGGAATCGCGTGTGGATTAATAATGATATCTGGTTTTACCCCTTTACTAGTGAAAGGCATATCACATTCAGGAATAATATTCCCGACAGTACCTTTTTGCCCGTGTCTTGAACTAAATTTATCTCCAATAACTGGTTTTCTAACAGTGCGAAGACGAACTTTTGCAAATGTATAACCTTCTCCATTTCTATCAATGTAATTTTTATCAATATACGTTTCTTCTACCGTCTTATATATCTTACTTTCATCTTCATATTTAATCACCTTTGTATGGTCATTGCGGTTTTCTTTAATGGGTTTTACTTTAGCAATAATAACATCTCTATTCTCTACAATTGTATTCTCTGGTATTACACCTTTTGAATTTACCTTATTGTAATTACCCATCTTCATTCCTTTCGTTTTACTAGAATCTGGTTTACAACGAATCTCTTCATCTCCATTAATTTTTTGTTTGTCTTCGTCTTTTTCCGTATGATAAACGGTAACTAACGCCATACCTCTATCAATAGATCCTTTATTAATTAGCAACGAATCTTCTTGATTGTACCCAGTATGTGTCATAATTGCAACAATAACATTCGTACCAGAAGGGATTTTATTTAATTGAATCATATTCATAATTCGTGTATCAACTAGCGGACGAGTTGGATAATTTAAAACATATGCAGTTTTATCCATTCTGTTTTCGTAGTTTGTAACATAGACACCCATCGCTTGTTTGCCTTGTGCACACTGATATGTGTTTCTAGGGGATTGGTTATGTTCCGGAAACGGGATGCACGATGCAAGAACACCAAACAATGTACTTGGGTGTATTTCGCAATGTGTATATTTATATATGTTATCATTTTTAGATACAAGGTCCTTGGGTTTTGTAGCAATCATAGCCCAACTTTGTTCTTCTGGATCAATATATTCTAAGATTGAATGATCTATTTTACTATTGGTTAATAAATTATCCCAATTAAGTTCAGATGTTTTTAATTTATTTATAATTCTATTAGTAACCAATATATTATTGTTTTTAACTCTCAACAAAGGTCTGGTTAATCTTCCGCTGTCATTGCATACGCGTATTTCTTTCATACGATAATCAAATATAATTGATGTATAAATGTTAATAATACCCCTATACTTTTTATCTTTTAGCATCAAATATAATTCTTCAGGTTCATCACTAATTCCAACCCAAACACCATTTATAAAGACTTTTACTTTTTCATACATATTATATGGTGTCAACTCAGAACTATCAATAGCAATAATATTCGGCATTATATATTCATACAAAGATAGTGAATTAGAATATATTGTTATGTGTGACATATAACTGAGATTTTTAACAATTCCAACAGATTGTCCCTCTGGAGTTTCAGCAGGACACAAAAACCCCCAACAGGTGTTATGCAGCTTGCGCGGTGGGATTAATTTTCCACTTTTATCACTTGGTGTTGAAATTCTACGAGCGTGACTCAAACTAGAAACGTATGTTAAACGATTTAAAACTTGAGCAACGCCTACTTTATTAGAATTTGTGTGCTTTACACCAAAATCCCCTGTAGCTAGTGCTCGTTTAATACCATTTTCAATTGTAGTAGATTTAATTATTTTATAGATATTAGTTAAATTAATTATATTTTCATAATTATCAGATGATTTCCAAGATCCGGTGTTTATCTCTCTGATTACTTGTTTCTCCATATCCTTAACCAGTTTGTTGAAATAATTTCTAAAGAGATTATTTAATAGTGTACCAGTAAGATCAACTCGCTTATTCAAATATGAATCTCTGTCATCTTGCTTGATTATTTCAAAAGAGGCCAAGAGCAGTTTTTTTGTCATATATCCTAGGAAATATATTTTCTGACACATTGTTTGACAATGAGGAAATAGATCATTGTTCAATATGTCCATAGTAAATTCTAATTTCTTTTTAGATCCAGTTTCTTTGTCCATATTTATAGGAGTGTACATTGCGAAACTAGTAATATATTTAATAGCATCTTCTTGTGTAATAAATTTATTCGCGTCAATAATTGACGCTTGAAGTGCTTCAAGCATTGGTTTGTTTGTAATATCATTAACATCCAGCAAGATTTTTTCACAAATATTCTTATCAGATAATATACCTAATGCTCTGAAAATAACAAACAAGGGCAACGGTTGTTTAACACGTGGTAGTTGTATATAAATTCCATAACCAAATCCATTATTTTTTGAACTAATCATCATATTAATTTGTTTGGGAGAAATACATTTGAAATCAGGTACCGATTTTATTTCAGCCATCCAACTATATTTAGTATTGTTTTTAGAAACATTAAAACAGTATACTCTATTTTCGGCGGCGCGCTCCTGTCCTAAAACCGTTTTCTCAGAACCGTTAATAATAAAATATCCTCCAGCATCAAATTTGCATTCTCCGGTTTGTGTATTTTCAAAATGTTTATATTGATTTAGTACACAAATATTTGACTTCAACATAATTGGTAGCTTACCAATATGTATTTTAGAAAGGGTTTTGTAGAAAGTTTGAATGTTTTCTAATTCTTTTCCCGTTCTTACAACATATTTAATGTTAATATCAATTGTCATTGCAGAAGCATAACTGAAATTTCTAAGCCTAGCTTCTTGTGGAAACATTAGTTTAATTGCTCCGTTATTTTCGTGGATTTGAGGTCTATAAATCTGAAAATTTTCAAAGGTTATAAAAATTTCTAGTGAATGTTTTTTACTTACCGGATCGTAATCTTGTTCAGATGCGATATGAACAGGATTGAACATTTCTATTGTTTTAATAATTTGGTATCCTACAAAATTATTATATGATTCTAATTGATGCCTAACTAATCTTTCCAAATGTTGTCCCTTGAAATAACTTTCAATAATATTCCAAGGAGTTTCAATATATTCATCATTATTGATATCAAACATTTCATTTACTTCGTGAGAATTCATTTCTTCTTTACTTGTAATTATAACACTTGACATCATTATTTCGGTTATTTTATAAATCAATTTATTTTTAAATTGTTTTATAAAATAAATAGTAAGGTAAATAGTACGGTAATTAGTAAGGTAATTAATATTTTAAATATTATATGATTTGTATTGAAATACTTAACTTATAAATTATATAAAATAATATAAAATTATATAAAATAATATAAATGATTTTTTACTAATTATATAGTAATTCAAATGTTAAACAGAAGAAAAAGATCATCCATCCAATTATCTCCTTCAAAAATAGATTCTTACAATAAATTTTTAATCTGTATGGATAAAAATGCGTATAATGAAAATAAATTGCCTGATAAAATAAATAATAATGCAATAAAAGAATCTAATATAGCTGAAGAGTCAAATGTATTAAATAAATATGAATTGGATTTACTATTAGAACAAATATTGAACAATTTTAAATTAAATAATATGTATAGTTCTAAATTTACTGGTAAAAATTTAAAAGATGATTATGTATACGATAGTGATAATTATTATTCTTTATATTATAATAAACATTTTAATAAATCTTCTAATAAATCAACTGATAATACAAAAGAAATTAAAAAGGAAATTATAAATATTGACGTGGAAATAAATAATATAAGTGATATATTAAAAATTATTGAAGACTTTAAATTAGATGATTCAGTTGAATACAATATAGACCTTGAAGCTTTGCATAAGATAAAAGAACCTCTTAAAGAATTGAATAATATGATTGGTATGAAGGACTTAAAAATGAATATAGTTGATCAAATTTTGTATTTTATTCAAGGATTACATAAAAGTAAAAATAATACAGGTGATTTTATGCATACTGTAATTTATGGACCACCTGGTACTGGTAAGACAGAAATAGCAAAAATAATGGGTAAAATATATAGTAAAATAGGATTGTTAAAAAAAGGTACATTTAAAAAAGTAACCAGAAGTGATCTTATTGCTGGTTATTTAGGTCAAACAGCACTTAAAACTGCAGAAGTTATAAAGCAATCAATTGGAGGTGTTCTTTTTATTGATGAAGCTTATGCATTAGGGAATTCTGATAAAAAAGATAGTTTTTCAAAGGAATGCATTGATACTCTTTGTGAAGCATTAAGTGATAATAAAGATGATTTAATGGTCATTATAGCCGGTTATGATACTGAGTTAAAAGAATGTTTTTTCAATTACAATCAAGGTTTAGATTCTAGATTTACGTGGAGATTTAAAACAGAAAAATATAGTGGTGAAGATCTCTACAATATATTTTTAAAAAAAGTAAATGAAATAGAATGGAAGTTACAAGAAGATTCACAAATAGTTATTAATTGGTTTAATAAAAACATTGATTATTTTAAATTTTTCGGTAGAGATGTTGAAACATTTTTAGCAAAAACAAAAATAGCGCATAGTAGAAGAGTTTTTTATAAACCAGAAAATGATAAAAAGAAAATTACATTGGATGACTTAGAAAAAGGTTTTAAAATGTATGTTAGCAATAGTGATATCACTAATAAAAAAGAAACTGAAAACTTAAAAAAATATATCTTAGATACAATGTATTGTTAGTTGTTTATATGAAATAGTTTTTGTTTGATATTATAATACAATATGTCTCACAAAACAATAGATATAAACCCCAGTTTATTTAAAATAGGATTATCAAAAACAAAAAAAAATAAGGACAGAAAAATACAACAAATATCAAAACCGTTAATATCTCCAAATATTTTAAAAAATAAATTATTAAAAAGAATAAAAGAACACAAAATAAGAGAAACATCTAATCTAGAAAATAATAAACCAAAAATTTCAGATAATTACTCAGATAAGATTACCACGTCTCCCCAGTTGGTTGATCTATATTCTTATACAGATGAATTTAATGATTCTATAAGTTATTTAGAAAATTTATCAAAACAGAAAAAAATTAATGACGAAAAAGATAAATATAACAAATATAAAGAAAAAAAACTTATGGAGTTAGAAAAAAAAACACTTAAAAATTATAATTCAATAAATTACTCTACTCCATATGTTAATATAGATTTACCAGAAGAATTAAAAGAACCATTTATTCATAGTGAAAAATTAAATACTAATGGAGATCCCATACACCTAACATACAATAAAGATAATGTCCCATATGGAATTTTAAAAGGTGGGACTAAACCCACTTATAGAGATTGGACAAAAACACAAAAAAACTTAATTGTTACGAACCCTCAAAACTCTCTAGTATTACAAAACAATATTCGTAGTAATACTATCAGTGAAAGAGAACAAAGATTAAATGCATTAAAAAATAAAATTACCCAGAAACAAATGACAGAATCACAAGAGAACAATAATTTAGAAAATAAAATAATCAGTGGTAATGATATTTATAATAAAGAAAATAGTTTACTCAATACAAATGCATATGACAACATAACTAACAATTTTAATAAAGAATCTGATGATAGAGAAAGTATTGATATAATTATGACCCAAAATCTAATTCAACCTCCTGTTAATAACAAATTTAACGATGAAATTAATAAATCAAATACACAACAAAATTTGCAAAAAAATCATACATATATTTCTAAAAACCGAATGATAAAAAAAACAATACGTAGAAAATATACACTAGGTAAATCTAATATTAAAAGAAAAGTATCTATTTTATTAAAAGATAGAAACACTAGAAAGAATGTATTGGGTGCTATTAAAGATTTAAAAAATAAATCAATAAATGATATAAAAACATATTTAAGGGATCATAATTTAATTAAAATTGGTAGTAGTGCACCAAATGATGTAATCCGAAAAATGTATGAACAATCTATGCTTGCAGGTGAAATTACAAATAATAGTACAGATATATTATTACATAATTTAATGAAAGATCATTCAAAAGAACTATAATATTATCTTTTATTAGAATAGTATGGAAACTACAAAAAATAATATGTCACCTTTTGCTAGTGATTTTTTCAAGAAACTTAGCAATTATTTAGATACAAAAATATATTTTTATGGTAGCATTCAACGTATAGATTATTTTCCGATGTCAAGCGATATAGATTGTGACATATTTACAGATAATGAATATACAACACTCTCCCAATTACAAACCTTTTTAGGAGTTAAACGATATGAGTTTAAAAAATTCGTTTATAGATTACATAAAACAAAAACGATGGTAAATGGATATAAAATTAAATATTCAGATGAAAAAAATAACTTTTCTACTGAAATATCTATTTATAATTATAAATACAAAGATCTAGTTTTGACAGAACATAATTCAAAAACAGATTTACCTATTTACGTTTCAGTTTTATTAGTATGTTTAAAAACAATATATTATAATTATAATTTTATATCTAAACCAATTTATAAATTTTTTAAAACTATTATAATGAATTTTATGGTTGAAGGTGAAGATGTTGAGTTTATAACTACAGAAATACCAAAACATAAAGATGAAATATAATTGTTATTATTTTAGTTTAAATAATGATATTTTTATAATTTTTAAAATAAATGGAGACATCTAATATTTTTTTACATAAAAAATTAAATTCTTCTATAGAGAAAAACGCAAAAATAACAAATAATATACCAAATGACTTTAATTGGAAATTATACATATCATTACTAAACAATTCACAAATAAATACTAATATTAAAGCATATTATCATTTTAACAATGTTGGCTTAAAAAATGAAAATATCTATAAATTATACTATAGAACAGTATATAATGTACCTGATGATTTTATTGAAGAAAGTTACATCAAATATTTAGATATAATATATAATGTAAATTTGAATTGTAACAACTATACAAATTACAAACATTTATACACTTTTTACAATAAAATAGGTAATAAATTATATCCATTAAATGATACGTATTATAAAATTCGGTTTGACATTCCTGAAGAATTTGATAGAAGTGTTTACATAAAGTTATACAATAATTTAGATAATAATTTAGAAGAGTTAAATGATTACCAATTGTATAATTATTATTATAATAATAAAACTACAAATTATTTAACAGACGAGTATTATAGAATTAAATATAATATAACAAATGATTTTTCTACTGAGATATATAACAAAATACATAACTTAGATTTCAATAATAAATTGGAGTATTATAAATTTTATGATTCTATAGGAAAACATACAAAATTACTAGATGATACATATTATAAATGTTTTTATAATATTGACGATGATGATTTTTATTGGGATATATATTTAACTGTATATGATGAAGATTTTATTGAAAGTGATAAAAATATATCTGGTGTTTATAAACATTATACTTCAAAAAAATATGAATCAATCTCTCCATACAATTTGAAGTATTATAGTTATTATTACAAAATTAAGTATAATTTTAATTATGAAAATTATTATATGTACAATAAATGTTTCATTTTTAAAAATAATGACGTTAAATATGCTTATAAAATATATAACAAAGAAGTTTTATTGCAAGACATTTATAATAATTTAATTGATATAGAAAATACTACATTGGAACAGAAAGAATTTATAGAAAATTATCAATATCTAATTAGTAACTTTTCTGGTATTATAGATGAAGATGATAAAAGATATTATATTTATTTAAAAAAATTTATACAGGATTATTATTTAAATTCTAGTAAAAAAGAAACATTTAAACTTATTTCAAAAAATAAAACATCAATAACAATTAATTATGAACCTACTGAAAAAGTTTTAAAAAAAGAAAGAGTCGTTTTTAATCAAAATGAAACAATGATAGAAACATATGAAGAAAAAATAATAGAATATGTTAAAAAAAATATATACACCATCACTCCTATAGAGGTTTATGAAAGAATATATAATAGTTTTGATTTTTATTTTGATAAAAGTAAGATTAATGATATATATAAGGATTTAATGAGTGATACCAATAATTTATATTTTACTTATAGATTAAAAGATTATACAGATGAATACTTTATAACTAATAAATTTGATGTTTTAAAAACAAGTGATAAACACGCTATTTTTTTTACATTTGACAATTATCCGCATATACCTATAACTTTTAAAAATAATTTATCAAAATTAGGTAAAGAATGGTGTCATACGATTGTATGTTGCGAAAAAAATGCAGAATTTGTGAAAAATTTTTCTAAAACTATTTCAGAAAATATAAATGTACATATATTACCTTATACAATAATAACACATAATATGTTAAACAATTTATTGTTAAGCACCGAGTTCTGGATGAATTTTAACAGTGAAATAATAATTATGCAAAATGAAAATGTGTATATATTAGACAAAATAACAGACTTTTTAAATGAAGATTGTTTAGGATATAAATTACCAAATATATTTTCCTATAACAATTTTTGCAATGGTTATGGAGATTTTAATATAAGAAAAAAACATCTTATTTTAGAATGTTTAGAGAATATCAATAATATTTATATTCATCATTCACTATGTAAAGATATTATAACACATTATACTTTAGATACACTTCCAGAAGATATCATTTATTCTTTTTATATTTTTAATATAGCAAATTCAAGTAAAATAGATCCTTCTATATTCTTTGACAAAATAAATGATTTTAATGATAATTTATTATTAGTTAATTATAAAATTGCTAATATAAAAACTGATTTAAATGATGATATTAATGAATTCGTTAAAAAAATGTGTTTTAATAAAAGAAAATATTTAGAAAAAATTTTTTCTGTTATAAATGTATAATGAGTACCTATCCTGCTATTACATCTCCATCAACGACAGATTTACGGCAACTAGACTTATTTTTGTTATATGCATCAACACTCTATGGAGATGCGTCTCAAAATAGTCCAAAACAAAATGCTCTGTATTTAACTGAATTGATTGAGGAGTTTGGTATTACAAACGTTTGGAACAGAATTCTAAATATGGGCAAAATCTTTAGCAAAGTATACAGTAGTTTTCCTATAGAGGTATTTGTAAACTCAATTAGTCTAAATTATAATGACGGTAACAGTAGTGTAATTGATGATTTGTTAGCTCTTAATTCTTGCACTACAAAAACTGTCAATGGTCTAGTTCTCGTTGATAATATTTTTAGAACACCCGTAATTAAAAATATACGTCACCTAGTTTATATTTCTCACAATACTAATTTAGGTATTACTACTAACGTTGATTTCAGAGATATTTCTAAATGGAAAAATATAACAAATGGAGGTTCTTCAGGTGTGCCAAGTTTAGATATTGCAGATCTAGTCTTACTCAGTTCAGCAGTAAATAATGTTAATAGTACTTTTGGGTCTCGTATAACTGTTGATGCAAGCGGTGTTTATAAAATAGATCCAACTGGAAGAACTGCTATTGGGAATAATCCATTTCCTACTTTACCTGGTACCTATGGTCCTACATCTACTGAAGAAGACGAATTTACAACTTTTGAAAGAATTATAGCTAATAAGGGAATAAATGAGTATGTGAGTGCACTAATTCCATTTCAAGCTTTAATTGCAAACGGTAGGTTTTTAAGTACACTTAGATCTTCTTATGGCAGCAGCGGCGTTAATGCAGTTACTATAGATTCTGTAACTGCTTTTGTTGGTAAACAGCCGGATCTCGTCACAAACCATCTCCCTTTATCATACACTTCTCCTTCAACACCTAGTCCAACTTCACCTTCTGAATCAACTTCTTATGTTCTATTCCAAATTTTGTATCTTCTCGGGTATTCTGCAACAAATTTAAAAGCAAATTCTACTATTGATGGTTTATTAACTAGTGCTGCTGTTGCTAACGATTTTGATGCAGTTTTTGGTGGAGTTTTACATAGTGCTCCATTAACTGAAAGAATATCTAAATTTGGTCTTTCTAATACTCCAGACGGGACATTTTTAAAGAGCACTGATACAGCTGTAGCAGTTGCAAATGCTATTGTTCTTGATACTTCTGGTGGTGTACCTTTCCCAACTGCTAGTGGTTCTGGTAACGAACCTCTTACAGTAAATGCTAATAGCATATCAGCGAGTTCACCCAGCCCTTTTATTCTTATATCAGGTGGACAAATACCTAGATTAGAACCTTATGATCTTCAATATGGAAGAGCTATGATACAAACTGTTAATTTATCCGGCGCCAACACAAATCCTGCTGCATTTGGAGCTCCAGCTTATACCTGGGATAGTTTCTTTTATCCAAACGCAGGTATGACAGTTGTTGATGTTTCTTCAACTAGTGTTGCTATATTTGCAAAGTATTATTACTTGGATCCATCTAATAGTTATGCACTAACTTCAAAGGTAGTTGACCCCCTTAGTGCTAGTTCTGCACCCCTTGGTCCTGTTTCTGCAGATAATACATATTTAGTTGTTAGATATTTAGCACGCGATGACCCTGCTATACTAGCAACCTATGCTACTGGTAGTGCAGCCGCAAGTAATAACATAGAAGACGCCACATCTAGTTTATATAATCTATTAAATTTAAAAAGTCAACCTGTTTCTGGTTCAGACTTAGATTCTATATTGAATCTTGATCCTAAACCGTGGTCTTACAATTTACCTCCTGCTTACCTATATTTAAGAAATATCTTATTAAAAAATTTAGATTTAACACCATTCTTAAATTATGCTTCATCAAATTTAACAAAAGCAAGACAAGCCTTTTACTTGTTAGGATTTTTCCTACCTGGTAACGCAACCTATGGTAGTCTTGCGTATGGTCTTGGGTTTCAAGATCCAGGAGTAGCAGGAGGTTTTCCAGGCAATAAATATCGTGATATTAATAATACTAAAGTATCATTTTACAACATTTATAATAAGCCTGGAAGTTCTAAGTACACTCCATTACAATCATTATTTGTTTCATTAATCGGACCAAAAGGTTATAATGCACCTACTGCGTATAACATTATGAAAGTAAGCAATGTTAGTGGTACTAGTAGTGATCAAACGGCAATTCAGTTGTTACAAACAGTAATGGCTGGTGACGATGGAGAGAATGTCAAAAATTATACATCATTAGTATCAGCTGCTCTAGATAAAAATATCTCAGTAGTAACTAGTGTATTTGGAGAGATTGATTATGCACCTGGTTCGGGACTAGCCCCTGCAGCAGTATATGCTATTGCAGGAAATCCTAATGCATCAGAAATATGGTTTACAGCTTTAAATGATCAAGCTGGCGTAAATTTAATAGCCAGTAAAGGTTTAGCAACTCCAGATGTATTATTTTCATATTCAGTATCACTTATTCCAATTAACAGTAGTAGTGGTGTTTTAGGAGGTGGTACTCTTACAAAACAATTAGTATTTTCAGTTCATCGCGTTTATAAAGCATTTTACAGTTATCCACCACAATCCGCTGTTGGTGATCAATCTATTTTTGATGCATTACGCAAAGTTGGATATAATATGACTCCTAGCGACTTAACAGCTGCTTTATTATTACCATAAATATAATTTTTTACTATAACATAATTTAGTATAATACAATAAATATTATACCAAATATCATAATGAAATATAATTAAAGAAACATTATTAAGTTATAATAATGGCTCTAATAAAAGAATATTTTGATTTAACAACAAAATACAACCGTGATTATGGAGACAACATTATTTTGCTAATGCAGGTTGGATCCTTTTTTGAAGTATATGGAATGAAAAATAAAAATGTTATTACTGGTAGCAAAATATTAGATTTCTCTCAAATATGTGAGTTAAATGTAGTTGAAAAGAATGTATGTATTGGAAAAGAAAATGTAGTTATGGCTGGTTTCAAAGATATACAAATTGAAAAATATATTAGAAAAATTCAAGATGCAGGCTACACTGCAATTGTTTATACACAAGATGAATCTGTAAAAAACACAACGAGATCATTGGCTGGTATCTTCTCTCCAGGAACATATTTCTCCAATGAATCTAGTAGATTAACAAATAATATAACTTGTATTTGGATAGATTTAATAAACAATACAATTTTATTAAAGGGTAAATTTGTCGTTGTTGGTATTTCAAACATTGATATTTATACAGGAAAAACAAGTATATTTCAATTTAAAGAATCATATATTAATAATCCGACCACATATGATGAATTAGAGAGATTTATATCTATTTATAGCCCAACAGAGGTTATTATTATTTATAATTTACCAGAAAAAGAAGTAGATGATGTTATTAATTACGCAAATATAAGATGTAAGTCTATTCATAGATTCAATATTTTATTAGATTCAGAATTACAAAGTCAATTTATTAAACGAGCAAAAAATTGCGAAAAACAAAGTTATCAAAAAGAAATTTTGAATAGGTTTTATAATGTAAATTACTATGATACATATATTCAAAATTTTTATGAAAATAATATAGCAACACAGGGATTATGTTTTTTACTTGATTTTGTTTATCAGCATAACCCCCATTTAGTAAATAGAATCGCTGAACCTGTTTTTGAAAATTGTTCCGATAGACTTATTCTCGCAAATCATTCTTTAAAACAATTAAATATAATTGATGAAGATTCTTATGGGGGAAAATATTCATCCGTTTTAAAAATGTTAAATGAATGTTTAACTCCAATGGGAAAAAGGAAATTTGCTTATAAATTTTTAAACCCAACAACAAACATTGGCTATTTACAAAAAGAATACAACATAACTGAATATGCAATTAATAATTGTGAGAAATACAATGAATTATTTAGAGACAATTTGTCAAATATAAAAGATATTTCAAAATGGAAACGTCTTATTTTGTTAAAAAAAATTTCTCCAAAATCTATACACAATTTATATAATAATATTTTAATTATTCAAAATATACATAATATTGTTTCAAAAGATAATACAATTATTGAGTATTTTCATTCATTAAGTAATCAATTTGAAAATATAGGAGAATTCTGTGAAATAATTACTCAATTCATTGACAAACATATTATTACTGATATAGCTATACAATTTGATCAATTACAAAATTTTGAATGTAATTTTATAAAACCTGGTGTTGATTCAGTTTTAGATTCTAAGAGTGAATTATTAAAGAACTCAGAAGAAAAACTGGAGTCCATACGTAATTATTTTAGTAGTTTATTGGAAAACAAAGAAAAAAAAACAGCAAAAAACAATGATTTTGTAAAAATTCACGAAACCGAAAAAAATAATTTTACGTTAATATCTACAAACAGACGATGTAAACTGTTGCAAGAAATGCTACCAACCGAAATAACACAGGTAAAATTATTTTATACTTCTTTTTTGAATGAAAAAACCGAGTTTGATTTTAAAATATCTAAATCAACCTTTAAATTTGAGAAGCAATCTGCGTCAAATAATTCTATTGATGACGAGCAAATTAAAGTATTGTGCAAAAATATTTCTAACATTAAAGTAACGTTAAAAGATGTTATTTTAAGTGTTTACAATAATTTTTTGCAAAAATTTGAAGAATATCAAGAAAAATTAGATTATATTATAGAGTTTATTACTGCTATAGATTTATTATATTGTAAAATGACAATTGCACAAAAATACAATTTTTGTAAACCACGCATTGTAGAATCTGATAAATCATTTGTTTCAGCAAAAGGTCTACGCCATTGTTTAATAGAAAAGATTCAATCCAATGAATTATATGTTACAAATGATATAACTCTAGGTAATGATGGAGTAGATGGTATTCTGCTTTATGGAACAAATGCAGTCGGTAAAACTAGTTTTATAAAGGCAATAGGTATTTCTATAATAATGGCGCAAGCGGGACTGTATGTACCTAGCGAGGAATTTGTTTATAAACCATATAATTACATTTTTACTAGAATTTTAGGAAATGATAATATTTTCAAAGGGTTATCTACATTTTCTGTAGAGATGTCCGAATTGCGCAATATTTTACGTATGGCGGATAATAATAGTCTGGTTTTAGGGGATGAATTATGTTCTGGAACAGAAAATGTTTCTGCAATAAGTATTTTTGTTGCAGGTATTCAGCACTTATATAAGAGTAAGAGCAGCTTCATATTTGCAACTCATTTGCACGAGATTGTAAACTATGATGAAATAACTTCTTTAGAAAGTATTGTTTTAAAACATATGGAAGTTGTATATGATCTAGAGAAAGAGATGCTAATATATGACCGTAAATTGAAAGACGGACCTGGTAATAATATTTATGGATTAGAAGTATGCAAATCATTAAGTTTACCAATAGAGTTTTTAAATGCTGCCTATGAAATACGTATGAAATACCATCCTACAGCAGGAAGTTTTCTCTCTTTAAAAACTTCTCATTATAATAATAATAAAATAATAAGTCTTTGTGAAAAATGTGGGAAAAATATGGGAACAGATGTTCATCATTTGCAACATCAAAATGAGGCAGATGATGATGGAATTATAAGAAAACAAAATTTAACATTCCATAAAAATAATTTGGCGAATTTGCTCACATTATGTGAAATGTGTCATATAGAAATTCATAAAAAGAAAACACAGCATAAAAAAGTAAAAACAACAAAAGGTTATATAATTCAAGAAATTAACTAATATTAGTTAATCAATGTTTGTCTTTGTGTTTATACCGTTTAACATTTGGAATACAGATTATTTGATGATATAAATATTATATAAATATTAGATAATATATATAATTAGTAAATATGGAAAAATTACCATTTGATATTATTATAAATCATATTATTCCATATACTTATAATATTCAAGCAAAATTATTATTAGAAGATATCAAAAATTATTATGAAATTAAAAAAATATTAATGGATGATAAATATAATACAAATATTATTAAACGTGAATTATTATCAGTTTTATATTCAAAAACAAAAGCTACTAGAATTTGGTCTAGACGTTTTCAAGTTAATTCAAAAGAATATAATTACAAAATATTATATAAATATTCACAAAATACAAGATTTAATATTTTATTTGGATTATTTTCAAAACAAGAAAGAATTTTTTTTTCAGAATATATTAAACAAATACAACAATCCATTCTTAAGTAATCATCATTCAGAAGTTTATAGTTTACACCTTTTCTCATTTCAAACGTCCATTTTTATATTAATTTTCCATTAATGTATATTTTATTATCATAATTACAATAAAAATCAAAACATTTTATTTCATTATCAGTTGAATATGTCGGAATAATGTTGTTTGATGAAAAAGATAATATACCTATAATAACTTTTGTATTTAATTTTTGAATATTATTTTTTTTTCTATACTCATTTAATCCTTTTATTAATATATATTTCACTTCATTATCTAACCCTTCGTGGTCATCTGAAATATCATCAAAACAATATTTACCATAATATGTCTTATAGTTTTTTCCAACTTTATAAATAAAAGTAATAAATGGCATATACATTATTTATTTACTTATATTTAAGTAATTTTGGGCGTTTGAAATGAGAAAAGGTGTAATATTATTTTAATGTTTTCTATGTCTTTTTTTATGACTCTTGTTATTATGAACGCGCCTTTTTTTTGATACACGTTTAGCTATACCTTTAGCACCTTTAATACCCATATCAAATCCTGTGGCCAATGCACCATAAACGGTTGAAACACCTTCTTCTACAATAGGAGCACTTTTTTGAGCAACTATTTTAGCAGTCTTTCCCACAGACTTTAATCCAGATGCTACAACAGGCAGAGCCTTTTTTGTAGTTACTCTAATATTATGTAAAATTTTTAATGGTTTTCTACTTTTATGGCTTTTTTTACGCGAGTTTGTCATTGTTATATAATTTGTATATAAAATATTTAGATTTCTTATATTATTTTCTTATATTAAATATGAATAAAGAAACAATTGTAAAATACACACTAAATATATTTATTGTAACTATAGTAATTTTATTTATTATTTTTTGTATTACTTATAAACCTAGTATAACGGAAGGTATTGATGATACTTTAAATATAAATACTTCTGATTCATTTTGCAAAAGTCATACAGGATCTAGCGGAACATTAAATGAATCGTGTGGTAAACTTACAAAAAGCAACTGTGTAAGTACAACCTGTTGTGTTTTTTTAAATGGAGATAAATGTGTAGCTGGTACACAAGAAGGTCCTACTTATAATACAGATGACAAGGGTAGAACTAAAGATATTGATTACTATTATTATCAAAATAAATGTTATGGTAAAAAATGTCCTAAATAATAGTACAATATTTCTTACATTATATTAGTTACATTGTATTAGTTACATTATATTTCTTATAATATAATGTTGTGTGCTTCTATTTGATGTATTAAATTATCATCATACATAAATATTTGTATTTGCACTTCAAAATTTGCATAAGTTATATAGTAATCTTTTTCATCGTTTATACTTATGTAAACAAAAGTTACGTCGTCATTTGGGTCATATTCTTTATATGGAATTGATAATAACATTTTATACCTTTTATCATTTTTTTGTATTTTGTTTATTCTGCGAAATGTATAGTCTTTTATTATATCAACTACATCTTTTGGTAGTATAAATTTATTCATAATTAGCTTTTTACACAGAGTTGTTGTCATAATATGTTAAATTACAATATAATTAGCAGGAAGCCTCATTTCAATTTTATATAATAATATTTTATACAGTTAGCATATAATATATTTGTGAAATTTATTACAAAAATTTTTATTATTTTATAAATAATAAAAAAAATGAATTAATTTTAAAAATATATAAGAATAATATAACAACTTTATATAGAGATATGATAATCCCAATTAAATGCTTTACGTGTGGTATGGTTATTGCTAATAAATACAGATTTTATCTTCAAGAAGTGCGCAAAAGAAAAATGACAAAAAGAAATAATGACGAGTCAATTGATGTAGATAAAGTCATTTATCTTACAAAAGAGTTTCACGAAAAAACACCGGAAGGTGATGTATTAGATGAATTAAATATGACAAAAATGTGTTGTAGAAGACATTTCCTTACACACGTTGATATTGATTAATTTCTTGCTATAATATATAGTTATGGGTAAAAATTTAAACAGATTCGGCAGAAAATCTAAGAAACTTGGAGGAAAACACCAAAAATATTATAAAATGAAGGGATGTTCAAAAACTCGTAAAAACTATTTAGGTGGAAAAACAAATCTAGCACTTGCATACCCTTCTTCAAGTATTCCAACAGTGTCTAACCCTTTTTTAGCTTATACAGGTAAAGGAGGCGCGTCTTGCGCCAACGAGATAACCTCGTCTAATTTAGCATATACGCAAAATACAAATGGAGCAAACCCTGCATACCCCTCAACAGGACCAGTTTCTACAGGTTTTAATTTTTTAAATCCACAAACACAAAAAGGGGGATGTGGATGTGGAATTCAATTAGGAGGAAACAACAATCATAGAGTTGGATGCAAATGCAGCTCTTGCAAACTTTTATCTATGGCAGGTGGATCATATCCAAATGGATTAGTTGGAAGTCATTGGACACCTTCTGTAAGTGGATGGCCAGGTGTAGATGGTATTTCAGGCGATAGAAACAGTTATTCCTTAAATACTTATTCACCAAATGACGTATCTAGACAAATGGTGAATGTTGGAGCAAATCCACCTTTTTCTATTGGAGGTACAAAATCAAGAAAGAGTAAAAACATTTATAAAAAACATAATCATAAAGATAATAAAAAAAAATCACAAAAAGGAGGAACACTATCCAACTTTTTGGGTCAAGATTTAATAAATTTAGGAAGACAAATTCAATTTGGTGTAGGTAGTGCTTATAATGGATTAGCAGGATATCCTTCGCCTGTAAACCCTATGCCGTGGAAAGGTCAATTGAATAACGCACATACTTTTTAATAATTTATCAATTTAATTTCTATAATTTGATAAGTTAAAATATACATAATTTACAAAGTTTTTTTCTATATATAATTCATAATGTCATTCCCAAAAAAATTAAAGGACTTATGTACTCCAGCAATGGTTTATTTTGTTATTTCTATTGTTGGGTTGTCTATGGTATTATTGCAAAATTTGGGAAATGTGAATAGTTATCACGTGGGGTCTTTCTCTTGCCGCGTTCCTAGCACAATTTTAGTTTTTGTTGTCAAACTGTTATATATTCTTTTCTGGACTTGGATTCTTAATTTAATATGTAAAGATGGTCATACTGGTATTTCTTGGTTATTAGTCCTTCTACCTTGGATACTTTTATTTGTTATGATGGGATTATTAATTTTAAATATGTAAAATGAAAAATATTATTGTTTAGTAAATTAATATTTTTATAAATTATTACTTTTCTAATTATATATATAATAATGAAAATTAAAAATGGGTTATCATATGAAAAAAATGGATGGAAATATATATCTATAAAAGGAAACCCCAAAGAAAGAGGTTATGCATATGGATATATTTGTGCAAATGATTTTAAAGAGATTCAAAAAATGTTAGGGTTTTTAATGATGGAATCTTATGGTATTGATTGGAATTATTTTATTATACAAATTTCAAATGATTTTAAGGAAATGACCAAAATAAATTTCAAAGAATTTTATGATGAAATGGAAGGTATATCTGAAGGATGTATAGCCGGTGGATGCAAAACAACTATTGATGAAATTATTGCTTGGAATTTTTATTGTTCAATTCCTTACTGGCATACATTAAGGTCAGATTCCAAATCTGGTAAAGAAGGAGGTGCTAAGGACCGTTGTAGTGCATTTATTGCTGTAGGAGAATGGACACAAGATGGAAAAATAGTAATGGCTCATAATTCATTTTGCGACTTTATTGACGGTCAATGGTCCAATATAATTTTAGATATTAACCCTGCAAATGGTCACCGAATGATTATGCAAACATCTCCTTGTTGGATATGGAGTGGAACAGATTTTTTTATAACATCTAAAGGTATCATAGGAACAGAAACAACTATTGGAGGGTTTGTTCCATATGAAAAAAAATTTCCAATTGGTTATAGAATTAGACAAGCTATGCAATACGGAGATTCAATGGACGATTATGTGAAAATATTATTACAAGAAAATTCAGGTGATTATGCAAACTCTTGGTTGTTTGGTGATACTAATACCAATGAAATATTACGAATTGAATTAGGATTAAAATTTCATAATATAGAAAGAACAAAAAATGGTTGTTTTATTGGTTTTAATGCTCCTTATGATGAACGAATTAGAAATATTGAAGTAGTTAACTCTGGTTTTTACGATATTAGAAGACATCAAGGCGCAAGGATGGTACGATTATCTGATTTAATGGATGAACATAAAGGAAAATTAAATTTAGATATAGCTAAAATAATAATTTCTGATCATTATGATGTTTATTTGAAAAAAGATAATAATCCTTGCTCAAGAACTGTATGTTCTCATTACGAGTTAGATGCTAGAGAATATATGTCTCAAAGTGATAGACCTAAGCCATATTCTCCACACGGAGCTATAGACGGTATTGTATGCGATTCAACTATGGCAAAAAATATGTCATTTTTTGCAAGATTTGGTAATTCTTGTGGTACTCCATTTATTGCATCAGATTTTTGTAAAACTCATCGTCAATTTGAAAAGTTTTGTCCTTACTTAAAAGATAGACCATCACAACCGTGGTCTGTTTTTTCTATTACAAAAGGTAAATTTAAACTAACCAGAAGAAATAGAAATAATAAACATAAAAATACTAAAAGAAATTATATGTCTCGTGAAAAATTAATAAAATGATTCTTCTAAAATCATTCACTTATTATTTATTCACAACTTTTCTCATTTAAAACGCCCATTTTATATGAGGTAAATTATATTTTACTATATATATATGCCATTTATTAGTAGTTATAATGGAGCTATGAAAATATTATCGGCAATAGGAAATGGAAATTGTAAAGAAAGGTGTAAAACATCATGGATACGTAATTTAAAATATGCATTAAAAACTAAAACAAATCCTTTAGGATTAAACAAAAAACAACGTAAAAATATGACTGAAAAACTTAAAAGTGTTTCTGATAAAAATGCTATAAACCGACATAGCAAAACATTAAAAAAATATAAAAATAGAAAATCTCCGCCATACCCAGCAAATGAAAATTGTAATAAAACAATTGTTGGTAATGATGGGAACAAATATATATCTAAACCAAACAAAAATAACGTTTGTTCTTGGAAGAAAATATAATCGTTCGGTTTAAATGATAAAAGGTGTAAAATGTTATTCGTTAAAATATATAACTTTATTTAATATACTTTAATATATTAAATGACAGTTATTTACATATCAATAGGATGGAATTGTGCTCCGAGATCATATATAAAAACACATTCAATTTAAGCAAATCAAATGGCTATAAATCTTGTCCATTTGATTTATGTATGACTGATTATAATGCTCTTTATAATTGTTTAAAAACTGATTTTAAAGATTTCTTTGATCTAACTATTATTCCTGGACAAAATGCAGATGGAGATAGATCCCTTTGCGGAGAAGGTAAAAGAAACATTACAAATAGTTATGGAATGATATTTAATCACGAAGGATCTACTCATTCACATATGTTTAATATAGGTCAAAATGATGATGATTATTATATACGTGACGACTTTAATAAATTTAAAGAAAAATATTCTTTAAGAATTTCTAATTTTTATAATTATATAAAAGAAAATGACGAAATAGTGCTTGTTTATCATCCTCATAATGGAGATGAGAATATTAAAGAAATTTGTAATATTCTAAAAGATAGATATCCAGATAAAACATTCAACTTCATAACAATATAAAACATATAATATATATTTAATCTTTTGAAGTTACTATAATTGTAAATGGATTTATAAATAAAATATTATAATAATAACATTTTAAAAAAATATGATTATTATAATATAAAATGGATAACATATCTTGGAAATTAATAGACAAATATTTTAATGATAATCCGAATAATTTGGTTGATCACCATTTAGAATCATATAATGATTTCTTTAAAAATGGTATATACCGTATTTTTCGTGAAAATAACCCTATTAGATTTATTGAAAGAGATGAAGATGTAGAATCAAACAATACAAGGAACGAATGTTTGCTTTATTTAGGTGGAAAGGACGGATCAAAAATATATTACGGCAAACCTATTATTTATGACGATAACCATATACATTATATGTATCCAAACGACGCGCGATTAAGAAATATGAATTACGGTATAACGATTCATTATGATGTTGAAGTAGATTTTATTTATTATGTAAATGGAGAGAAAAAAGAACACAGTATTACATTGGATAAAATTTATTTAGGTAGGTTTCCAATTATGTTACAATCTGATTTGTGTATTTTGAAATCTTTATCTAAAGAAGTACGCTTCAATATGGGTGAATGTCGTAATGATTACGGAGGATATTTTATAATTGATGGAAAGGAGAAAGTTATAATACCACAAGAAAAGTTTGCAGATAATATGCTTTATATTAGGGAAAATAAAAAAGACGATTTGTATAGTCATTCTGCAGAAATTCGTTCTGTTTCTGAAGACACATCAAAAGCTATAAGAACTACTTCTATTAAAATAGTTGCGCCATCTCCTAGTTTAACAAATAATCAAATTGTTGTTGCGGTACCAAATGTTAAAAAACCAGTACCACTTTTTATTTTAATGCGTGCATTAGGTGTAGTATCTGACAAATCTATTATTAAAATGTGTTTATTAGATATTGAAAAAAACAGTGATTATATTGATTTATTTATACCATCAATTCACGATGCAAACAAAATATTTACCCAGCAAACTGCGTTAGAATATATAGCTACTTTTACAAAAAGAGGCACTGTTTCTAGTGTTATGGAAATTTTGTCTGATTTTTTCTTACCACACATTGGAGAATTAAATTTATTGGATAAAGCATATTTTGTTGGATATATGGTATTTCGGTTATTAAAGGTCTATACAAAACAAGAAAAACCCACAGATAGAGATAATTTTAGATTTAAAAGAATTGAACTAACTGGAACATTACTTTATGATCTTTTTAGAGAATATTATTTAATACAAAAAAAATCAATAACTCAAAAAATAGATGAAGAATATTATTATCATAAAGGTGAATACAAAGACGATGATACATTTACAAGAAAAGAAAAATCACAAATTAAAAATAAACAAACTGAAACAAACAAATACAAAGATAATTTTATAGGCTTAATTGAAAGTAACTTTAAATCTTTTTTCAAAGAGAGAATACTTGAAAATGGATTTAAAAAAGCATTTAAAGGAAATTGGGGGTCAGAGGCACATACTAAACGTCTTGGAGTAGTTCAAGATTTAAATAGACTGAGTTGGAATACTTTTATTTCTCATTTAAGAAAAATAAATTTACCATTAGATTCCAGTGCGAAAGTGGTAGGACCTCGTTTATTAAATAGTTCCCAATGGGGATTTATTGATCCGCTTGATACTCCTGATGGCGGAAATATTGGGTTACATAAGCATTTAGCGATTTCTACGTTTGTTACTAGTGGTTCATCCGCTAAACCAATAATTAATTGGTTAAGAGCAAATACACCAATGAAATTAAAATTGGAATGTAGTCCAGAATATATTTCAAATAGTTCTAAAATATTTGTTAATGGTAATTGGGTTGGGGTTATTGATAATCCTATTGATCCAAAATCCAATCCAGATTTTATAGGGCTACTCAAATTATTTAGAAGAAATGGAATTATACCTACTTTTACAAGTATTTCGTTTGATTATGAGCATCGTGATGTATATATTTATACAGATGCAGGAAGACTCACGCGACCTATTTATTATATTGAGAATGGAAAAGAAAGTTTTAATAGAAAAGAAGTAATAGAATTATTAGATAATGGAAAAATTAATTGGGAACAAATTGTATCTGGGTTTAAAAGTAAATCAGATAAACAATACTCATTTAAAAAAAATAAATTGTACAATTTACCTGAATTATATAATGATATTGGAACAAATCAAGAAATTGTATTTAATACTTTAAATAAGAATAAATCTGTTGTAGATTATATTGACACTGCGGAAGAAGAATCCGCGTTAATTGCAATTACACAAGAAGATCTTAAAAAAACAAAATACTATACACATATTGAAATTGATCCATCGCTTTTATTAGGAGTTATGGGTAATCAAATTATTTATCCTGAAAATAATCCATTTCCGCGTAACTCATTTTCTTGTGGGCAAAGTAAACAAGCTGTTTCGGTGTATCATTCAAATTATCAAATGCGCATTGATAAAATGGGAGTTATTTTAAATTATGGTCAAATTCCTTTAATAAAGTCTAGATATATGGAATATATTAATAATGAACAACAACCATATGGTATAAATGCGATTGTTGCAATTATGTCTTACACTGGTTATAATGTAGAAGATGCTATTTTAATCAACGAAGCATCCGTAGCACGTGGTATATTTAGAACAACTTATTATTCAATGTATGAAGCAAGAGAAGAGAGTTCAAAAGTAACCGGATTAACTAGTTCTAAGTTTGCAAATATACAAAAAAATAATGTAGTTAAACTCAAGAAAGGATATGATTATAGTCAATTAGACGATTATGGGATGATTAAAGAAAATACTGAACTCACTGATAAGGTTATTTTAATTGGTAAAATAAATTCTAATTTGGAGAATAAAGATGTATGGATTGATGATTCAGTCAAGCCTAAAAAAGGCCAACTAGGGTTTGTAGATAAATCATTTATAACAAGCGGTGAAGAAGGATTTAATGTAGCCAAGGTAAGAATTCGTGAAGAAAGAATACCTGCAATTGGAGATAAAATGGCGTCACGCGCTGGGCAAAAAGGCACTTTAGGTCTTATTATTCCAGAACAAAATATGCCGTTTACTGAAGACGGAATACGCCCAGATTTAATTATTAATCCACACGCGTTACCATCTCGTATGACAATTGGTCAAATAGTTGAATCGCTTTTTGGTAAAATTTGCACAACATATGGAGCATTTGGCGATTGCACTGCGTTTCAAGTTAAAGGTTCTAATTATTCTACTTATGCCCCTTTACTAGTTAAATCTGGTTTTCATTCAAGTGGAAATCAAGTTTTATACAATGGTATGACCGGAGAACAATTAGAATCCGATATTTATATTGGTCCAACTTATTATATGCGTTTAAAACATATGGTTAAAGATAAAATTAATTATCGTGCACGAGGACCAAACACTGTATTAACAAGACAGCCAGTGCAGGGACGTGCTAATGATGGAGGTCTTAGAATCGGTGAAATGGAGCGTGATGGAGTTTTAGCTCACGGAATGTCTTATTTTTTGAATGAGTCGTTTTTAGTAAGAGGAGACGAATATTTTATTGCAGTTTGTAATAAAACTGGTGCAATTTCAATTTATAATGAAAGCAAAAATTTATTTTTAAGTCCTTATGCAGATGGTCCTATTCAATTTGTTACTAATCCAGACGGTTCTCAAAATATTAAAAACTTAAGTAAATTTGGTCGGTCATTTAGTATATTGAGAGTCCCGTATTCGTTAAAATTGTTAATACAAGAGTTACAGGTTATGAATATTCAAATGCGTATAATTACAGATGAAAATGTAGATCAATTATTAAGTATGTCTTATTCAGATAATATAGGTAAATTATTGAAAATAAATGCTTCTTCCAATGATGAATTAAAAAACGCATTAAATAATTTCAATCAAGAGTTGAGAATTTCAGAAAATAAACATAAGGTACTTAATATTCCTATACCAAATGAAGAACCTGTTTTACCAGAGCCAGTTATAATTGAAACATCAGATATACCTGAATCACCACAATATGTTCCGGGGTCGCCGACTTATCCCTCTCAAGAGTCGCCGGCATATGCACCAGGATCACCTGCATATGCTCCAGGGTCACCCGCATATACACCAGGATCACCCGCATATGCACCTGAAGAGCCTCAAGTGTCATCGTCAGAATCATATCCTCAATCAAATCAAGAACCTATACAAAAACCTAGTATTTTAGAAATAGAACCTCCCAAAGAAATAACTATTAATTCAGATGAAAATAAAGATGAAACTCACGATTCCCAATCTAATTCTCAAGATAAAAAAATTGTTATTCAGGATTCTAATAATACAGAAGATACATCTTCAATTTCATCATCTATTAAAAAAATAACAATATAAATAATATTATAAATAAAATTGAAATATAAATAAATCATTATGTATATAATATAATATATATGTCGACCTCTCAAAGTACAAATCTTTTAATTTCATCTGTATATAAATCTAGAAAAAATATATTGGAATTAATGCAAAAACAAGGGTATAATGTAGATGATTACAATAATTTTAGTGTTAGTGAAGTAAATTATATGAAACAAAATAATCAACTTGATATGCTTTTAGAAAAGATTCAAGAAAACCCTGTAACTAAAAGAAAAAATAAAATTTATATTAGGTATCATTTAAGCAAACCAATCAGAACAAACATTCATCTTCAAGAAATGATAGATGATTTGTTTAATTTAGAACAAATATTAACAAAAGATGATACATTATTCATTATTATTAAAGATGAAGTTAATGAAACATTAACTAATGAGTTAAAACATATTTGGGAAAAAGATGGAATATTTATTGTAATTGAAAGTATAAAAAGATTACAATTTAATATATTAAACCATCATCTTGTACCTGAACATCGTATAATGAGCGATCAAGAGGTTGCTGAAATAATGCAAAAATACAATATTACGGACAAAATACAATTTCCAGATATTTCCCGATTTGATCCTGTCGCCCGTGTAATTGGATTAAGACCCGGTCAAGTGTGTCATATAATTAGACCAAGTAAAACAGCTATTACAGCGAATTATTATAGAGTGTGTGTTTAAAATACTATATTACATTTTATATAAAGAATTAATACCATAATAATTTACATAAATAATTTACATAAATAATTTACATAAATAATTTATATAAATTATTAATTATATAAAGATTTTTTTATTTAAATTATATTAAATGAATTTTGAAGACCCTTGCAATAAAGGTTTTACCATTTACAGTAAAAGCGGATGTCATAATTGTAAAAAAGCTAAAAATATATTATCAGAATTAAAAATTAAGTACAATGTAATAGAGTGTGACGAGTATTTGATTGAGAACAAAGAAGAATTTTTATTATTTATGAATAACAAATCAGGTACTGAATGCAAACAGTTTCCAATAATATTTAATGATGGATTATTTGTAGGCGGATTTATAGAATTTAAAAAATATATAGATACATTTTTTATTGATAATTGTTTTGAATAGAATTTATATTGTTGAAATGTTTAAATATAGTTATAAATTATTTTATAAATTAAATTACTTATATATATTAATATATTAATGACTTCATTACAAGAATCGCAATTTAATACTAATTTTATCAGCTCTTCTGTTTTTACACAAAAATTAGAAACATTACAGAACCAGTTACCTGCTATTTTAGATGATTTTATAACATATTACAGATTTTATAATAAAAATCCAAATTATGCAGAATATCAACAAATGTTTGAAAACATTAAAAATAATTTAAATGATCTTAATACACAATTATTTATGCTTATAAATAATGTTGAAAGCAATACTCAGGATTTAAATAATCGGTTAATTAATTTAAATGAATTAATTCTTAATTCCAAACAAAAAAATAATACTTTAAAACAAAAATTAGGTATAATTGAGCAAAAAAATAACAGTGCGACTGAAATGATTCATAATTATACACAAATATATGATATAGGATATGTTAGAAATTGGGGATTATTTTTTAGTATAATAATATCTAGTATAGCTTTATCTAAAGTTTTCAAATCTACATCATAATTAAAAAATAGTAGAATGATATTTTAGTATTATTTATATATGAATAATAAAATTCATTTTTATGAAAATTTAATTTCTAAAAATACAGAAAATAAAAATATAGAAAATATAATCAAAACTAATAATTATCATTGTAGTACAAATATATACACTCCATTTTTACAAAATTTTATAAATAAAAATAAAATTAAAACTATTGTAGATTTTGGTTGTGGTTATTTGACAGAAAACTCAATATATGAAAATCTAAATATAGAATATACTGGTTATGATAATTGTATGCTAGATTTAATTAAAAATACAGTTAAATACCATACACCGAAATACACATTTATTGTGTTAGATTTTTATACTAATAAAGAATCTATCAAAAAAGCAGATATGTGCATTTTAAAAAATATTTTAGAATATTGGTCTTTAAATCAAATATATAATTTTTTAGACTATTTAGTTTATAATAAAATTTATAAATATATTTTGATATGCAATTCATATAATACATTAATAGATTATCGTGATATTACAGAGGATACCCGCGAAGATAGTCCTTTGCAATTAAGTTGCAATTTTTTACCTTTAAAAAAATATAATCCAGAAAAAATTTTTAAATTTAATTATAATGAATTATCGGTTATAAAAACATAATATTTTATGAATAAAATTGTCAATTACAATTTTCAAATAAATAAATAAATAATATATAATATATTATATCTTATATATTATATAAATGTCAGGAATTATTCAAAATAATCAAGAAACTACTAGTGAAATAGAAACACGAAATGTAGTTTTAGGTTTAGAAACATTAACTGCTAGATATGACTATTTATTAAGACAATATCAACAAATTTCATTAAATTATACAAATTATTTAAGTCAATCTCAACAAAATGACCGTACATTTACATCTATACAAGGCAAATCATATTGGGGTACAGGACCAATAGCAGGTCAGTCTGTATATTCAGACATTAGTGCAGTTAATTTATGTCAAGCGATGTGTGCAGAAAATTCTAACTGTTCGGGAGCTACTTATAAACCAAATGTAAATGGTGTAGCACAATGTTTTTTAAGAAGTGGTGAAAGTGAAACCATACCTTCTGGTGATAATGATTACGCGGTTGTTCCCTTAGATATGTTTTATTTAATTCAATTAAAAGATTTAAATAACCAATTAACACAAGCAAATAATCAAATATTAAACATTATAAAAACACGAGGAGAAGAGTTATATTCTTCTCAAGTTAATAATCGGTTTATTCAATCTAATTCGCTTGAAGAAAATTATAATCAATTGATTCAAGAGAGAGAAAAAATTGAAGCACTGATGAGAAATTTTAATGATTTAAATGAAGAACAAAATGACACTAATATATCTATTAATCAAAATTATTATTCTTATATATTCTTATTATTAATTGCTATTTTATGTGTTTACATTTTAATACGTGTTTCTTCTGGATCTTCAGAGAATAGTTATATTCAAAGTGGAGGAAAATTAAGTAACCAAACTTATTATATAATCTTTGTACTTGTGATCCTTACCTTATTAATGTATTATTTTTTAATTAAAAAGTAATTATATTATTATTATTATTATTAATTTAGATTTAATATAAATAATACTTTTTTAGTATATATTTATATTAAGTATGTCAGGTATATTAAATTTATTTTCAAGTACTAATGATTTAACAAAAAAGAATTCTATTACAAACAGTGCGAGTGATTATACAAAGACAAACATAAATGTATTTAAACCAACTCCTGGGCTAAGTCAAGGTGATAAATTCAAAAAATATCAAAAAAAAATAAGACAAAATTTAGATAAAACTGTAAAAACTTCTAACTCAAAATCAAAAGAAGGGTTTTCTTCAAAAAATACAAATACTGATTTTAGTTTAACAAAAGAAACTAGAAATGTTCTTTCAGAAACAAATATTATTCCTGAAGAACGTGATATCACTTTTTTACAAGAACAGTATAAAATTACTTTAGACGAATATGAAAATTTATTAGCTAAATTATCTGGAGCTACAAGTGGTTATTTAAATAGAGTAAGTCCAAATAACCCTTATTTAGGGAAGAATATTAAAATAGGAAAAGAAATAATGTACGTTACCCAACAAGGTATCGCAAAGTGGTATCCAGATTTTTGGGCTATTTACTATACGTGTGGTAGAAACGGATGCCCTCCAAATGGACAATTTATAGATACTAATTTACAGTGGTCTATAAATTATGAAACACCTGGAGCCACTATACCTACAACTCCTTCTTTAGTTACAGGAACACCTATGATCCAAGGACAAAGTTGCGGAAATGAAGGTAAAAATGTTTATGTAAATAATATGTTAGATCCTAATTTACAAATTACACCATTTTATCACGGTTGTTTTCAGGATAGTATAACTTCACCAGCAATGGATTATATTGGTAATACTCCTTTAACTTCCAGTAGCGGCACATATAATATTGACCAATGTAAACAAGCAGCAATTGACAATGGATATAATCTGTACGCTCTACAAAATGTAGATGAAAATACTTCACTAGGTTATTGTGCTGTATCGAATTATATGACAAATGCTGCTATGTATGGCCTAAGTATGATACCTACAGCTATGGTACCGCTATGGAGTTCAGGAACTTCTGGACAATCTGGTAATGTAGCAGTATTAACGGATCAAGGCGCTTTAGCTGTTTATAATTCTAGCGGAACTTCTGTTTTTAATACAGATTACTCAAAATCACAACCGAGTAACTATTTGGGTTGTTACGTCGACGCTCCTAATAGAGCAATGCCTTTATATAATGGTGGTTCACAAGAATATAATAATGCACAATGTCAGCAAATTGCTCAACAGAATGGTGCCGCATTTTATGGTTTGCAAAATTCAACATCTGGAACTACAGCTCAGTGCGCTATTAGTAGTAACTGGCAACTAACCTCACAATATGGAAAAGCTGGAAATTGTACTCAAATTGGTGACGGTTCATATTCGGGCGGCGGATGGTCTAATGCTGTTTATAATACAAGTTTACCTCAGAGTAATTACTTTTTAGCTTTACAAGATGATGGTAATATGGTTATATGTAGAGGCACATCCCCTTTGGATAATCAAGGTTATATTTGGGCAACTGGTGTAAAAGTGCAACAAGCAAATCCTGATTATGCTGCCGCAAAAGGAAAATATGGACAAAATTATATAACACAAGGTTCTACACTTGCTGCAGGTGATTTTATTGGTTCTCCTAGTGGTAATATGGCTTTAATTATGCAAGATGATGGAAATCTGGTTTTGTATAGTTTTAGATTTGAAACAAATTGTAAAAAAATTAAAGATAGTAATATGATTGGCGGGGGTGTTGGTGCAAACCCTGTATACGAGTTGAACATAGCAGGAACAAAATCAAATATGGGAAAATTAGCTTACATAGATCAAAATGCTGAATTGCACGCTTATCCAGATGATAATAAACAATCTATAAATGAATATACATCTTTTATGAATATGGATAGTGGCGGTAATGATATACCTAATGCAGCATCTGCAAATTCAACTATAGAACAATGTCAGGCTGTTTGCAATGATAATACAGACTGTTATGGGTTTGTTTTTGATACCAGAAATGGATCAAATATTTGCTATCCAAAAAATAGCGGAGTTTATCCCGTTGGAGATAAACAATTATTATCAGGAGTTAATCTATTTATTAAAAATGTACAACCTGAATTTGTACCTATAGGTGTTTCTAATAACACAAATAATAGTGATACAATTACATATCAAAACTATGTTAATGGAGGAAATATTGGTAATGAATATGGCTTGTCTAACGCTACGCGTCTTCAAAAACAAGAATTAACACAATTACAAAATCGTTTAAATTTATTAGGTAGTCAAATAAAAAACCAAACTAATTCTTTTATAAAAGGAGATACTATGATAAATAATCAAGGAGTAAGAAATATGGTTGGCCTAGGTAGTTATTTAAATGAAATAGATAATACAAATAATAAAATAAAGGCAACAACTGGTGGGAATTTACAAAATATTTTAAATGATAGCGATATAGTAGTTTTACAACAAAATTACAATTATTTATTTTGGAGCATTTTAGCAGCAGGAACTGTGTTAATATCAATGAATATTATTAAAAAATAAATTTAATTTATATTATATAATTATCTTCTTATAATTTATACAATATGTCTCAACAATTGCCCAATATTGAAGAAAATAATGAACAATTACTTAATGATATACAATCTTTACAATCTATGGAACAAGAATTATTTAATAGTTTAGAAACAAATCCTAACTTAACTTCTCAGCAACAGCAAAAAATTGTTGAAAAAATAAACCAACTCTCACAAATGCGTATTAATTTATATAAGACATTAAGTGGAGTTAATAGTTATTATCAAAATGCTTTGGTAACTTCTCAGGGTACTTTACAAGAACAATCCTCTGCTATACAAATTGTTGAAAATGAATTAAACCAGGCAAAAGAACGTTTAAGAATAATTGAACAAGAAAAAAATAACAAAATACGCCTTGTTGAAATTAATACTTATTATGGAGACAAATATGCTGAACACGCATCATTAATGAAAATAGTTATATTTATGTTAGTACCTGTTATTATTTTAGCATTATTAAATAAGAAAGGTATTTTACCTACCACTATTTATTATGGATTAATTTGTATTATTGCTGTTATAGGAGGTTATTTCTTCTGGATGCGCATAGGTTCTATTATTATGCGTGATAATATGAATTATCAAGAATATGACTGGATGTTTGATCCTAACTCTGCACCAACTGGTTCTTCTAATAGTAATGATCCTTGGTTCAATTCATCTATTAATATTGGTACTTGTGTAGGGCAACAATGTTGTTCAGAAGGTCAAATATATGACACTTCTTTAAATATGTGTGTTTTAGATACAACTACCTCTGCAGGTACCGTATCCGAATCATTTATTACTGAAACATTAGCAAATCAAGTTTTAACAAAAACAAATGTAACAAATAAGTACAAACATCAAAATATACTATCACCTTCTCCTAAACCAAATACTTCTGATGGTTTTACTAATTATCTACATATTTAGATAAAATTTTCAATAAGATTTTTATAAATTTGTAAAAATCTTATAATTGTATAATATAGTATAGTATATTATGACTGATCAATGCAATATTAGTACTTTGAATAATTTTAATTCTTTTATTCAACAAGCAACACAAACTATAGTTTGTGGCCCAGAATGTCAAAAACAAAAAAAAACCGAAGAATTGCAAAAATTATATTTAGATGCTCAAGCTAATGTGCAAAGTGCTCCTAATCAGCTTGATATTTCTAGAAAAAATTTTTATATTTTTACAAAAGGAGAGAGTGGTTATAATGAATATCTAGATTCTACTCTATCTGAAAAAGGAACTGAAATTGCAAACTTATTTAAAGAAAATTTTAACGAACAAGTAATAAAATGTAATACAGAAATAGATACATATAATAGTTTATCAATTAATTATAAAAATGTTCTTGAATTATACTTAAAATATGTAAAAGAAAATAATGAATTATTAAAAAAAATAAAAGATGAAACATCTGATGTTTTAACAAACGAAAGGAAAACTTTTTATCAAGACCAAGGTATTAGCAGTTTAAAATTTTATTATTCATATATTCTTGGTTTTATTTACATACTTACGGTGGTTGTTTTTGTGGTTTCAAATTTTATATACACATCGCAATACAGCTGGAAGATCCGTTTAGTAATATTTATACTGTTATCCGCATTACCTTTTATTTCTACTATGGTATTATCTTTTGTTATTTATTTAATATATAAATTATACAATTTATTACCTAAGAATGTACATCTAACCCTATAATTTTATAAATAAAAATTATATAAATAAAAATTATATAAATAAAAAATAAATATTTATACAATTTTCCTATAATTTCAAGTTATATTTTTGATTTATTATTTATAATAATTATATATCATTTACTTCATCATTTTCTTCTTCTGGTTGATTAAATTGCAACCCTAACCAGCCTTTTGATGTATGTATACCGAATTTTTTATCCATAAAATCATACAATTCCTGACCTTTTGGTACCTTTCTTGCGCCTTGCTCTTGTTGAAACCATATCTTGAATTCTGTGTATAACCCATTTTTACCAATTTTATCATTCTTATTCCCTGTTTTAATAATTTTTTCAGAAATGAATGCAGCAATATGATCTTGTCCTCTTCTATACTTATTTGATGCGTTTATCACAGTCTCACAATCAACAACAATACCATCTGTTTCAAAAGCACGTTTCACAAGCATACTAGCAAACGTTGGTGCTAGTAAAGGTAACCGATCTTTTAATGTCTTGTCTTTTGTAAAAACATAAGGCGTTTCATCATTATATTCTTCGCCTTCATCTATGAATTTTGACAAGAAATCATCTTTCTTAATACGTCTCCAAGTTCCATCGTCATTACTATCAATGTCAAATAAATTATTTGTACATACTACCAAGTTAAACTGCGGCTCAAATATTTCGGATTCAGAATATAATCCTCTTGCTTGAATAGGGTCTCCTCCAGTTAATTCCTTCATTATACCTTCATTCAATTTTACTCCTTTACTAGGTTCTTGCATAACTGCATATCTAACGCCTTTCAATTTAAGGACTTCATCGGATGTACCGCCAATTAATCCTCTTTTTTCTGTAACAAGTGTTATAGGAACTGTGCCTTTATATTCACCCAATGTTACCGACATTAAATCTGTTAAAATAGATTTACCGTTACTGCCGCTTCCGTGATATACATTAAAACACTGATTTTTCCCTGATCCAATTAAACAAGAAGCTAAGTGATCCCACATATATCGGTTTAAATCAGGAATCGGAAATAATTTTTCCATAAATGTTAATAGTTCTGCTGAAGTTTTAGATATTTCAGGATTATCTAAATTATAAGGAATATAATTAATTTTAGTAGTTTTTGTTATGTAATCATCTGGATAGCCATCTCTAAATATTTTTTTATTAAAATCAACTACCCCATTGTTAAAACATAATAAATATTTATTCTTATCCATTTCCTTAACAAAATCACCATCATAAAACAATTCCGCTGCTTCACGCATAATATTATTTTTGTCGTTTGTTCTTTTTAATGTTAACATTATTTCACTTAATATTTTAACCTTTTTCTTTAAGAATTCTGCTCTATCATCATCTTTGTCGTAATGTTGATACTCGTGATCTAACTCATCTCGTCTAGATGAATATAAATCGTGCATTTGTTTTGAAATAGCCTCTCTAAGACTAAGACCTTTATCAAATACCCATCTATGGTTTTTAAATACATACCAGCATCCTTTTTTTTCATAACTTACACAAACATATTTGTCTTTGTACATTTGTTTTAAAACAAGTGCTTTATCATATTCAGTCTGTGAATTAATAGATTCTTCAATAAAATAATCAATGGTTGATTTCTTTACTCTCTCATATCCCTCAAAGTTATCTTGTTTAGCCCAATACATTATAGATCTTCGTGTTACAGGGTCTTGCTTAGAAGAACTAAAGTATTTTTTCCATTGATGATACAGTTCAGGAATTGTATCATAGTCAAAGTCAGATGCTTTACTTCTCAACATTACCCAGGACAAGAATAATCTCTCATCTGTATGTTTTAGAGCAAATGCGACTTGTCTATTTAACAAATGAGATCCTGGCTCGTAATATTTTTCTGGTAAAATTTGAGCATATTCGTGAGTTTCTTTAATTTCGTACTCGTTGGGCTTTAATCTTTTTAACATTAAATTAACTGCTCTCTCCAAGGTTTCCTTGTTTTTAATATCACTCAAAGAAATTTGATTTTCTTCATCATTGTCATCTTCTTCAACTAACAGGTTTATCTTAGTTCTGCTTGATGGTTTCTTAATTTTATTGCCTTTACTTTCTAATCGCTTATTATATTCATCTATTATTTTAGGGTTGATTTCAAATCTAGCATTATTGTCGTATTGAACAGACAATTTCATAAAGTTAGATTTTAAATCAAAATCCTGAACTTTTTTTTCATCCATACTAAATTCTCCATCAGATTTATCATAGCTTATCACAAAATGCTGAGTTAATTCATATGCTTCATTTCCTGGTTTTCTAGATCCAAATAATTGCCAATTAGTTTTTCCTGTACTAATTCCTTCATCTAATACAGAATCCCAAGTATTTATTAAAGGTAAATCCCAAATTTCTTGTAGTTTACCAATCATTTTCTCTCTAAGCATAAGTTGCATAATATGGTCCATTTGAATTCCGATTAACATATGAATACCGTCTTTTGTTAATGACCCGTCAGTTAACCTATTAATGTTAGGTTTTTCAAAAATAAACACATCAAAAGATTTATTTTCTTCAAAAATAAAATATGATTTAATTTCTTCCAAATATACTACAACCATATCTTGAATATGCTCTCTTGTATGTTGTCTAGAATCTACGTCATAATTATACCTAAAATCAAAATCAACTGCTATTGTTCCTCCTTTCTCTGATTGTCTTTCTGTTAAATATTCTTTCCGTTTTTTTACAAAGACATTATCATAATATAAATTATAAAACAATGATAATTCTTCTTTTGGTATGATATAAGAACCAGGATGTATTCCTAATTCTGAATCCGGAATTCTTGTATGTGTAGAAGGAGTATTTTTATCATTCTTAGCACTATGCTTTGCTAAAAATTCATTTAAGTCCTTAAATTGTGACGATTTTATCATTGTATTATTCATTGTTAATATAATATATAAATATTTTTCTATTTCATTTTTTTAAAATAAATTTTAAAATATAAATTATGATATTTTGTAAATTCGCTGATTGTATTACTATATTTAAAATTGATATAAAAATTAGCCTATTATAATATTATATAATGTCTACATTTATTTCCAAAGAAACTATATCAAGATTATTAAAAGATATTAAAAATATTATGAAAAACCCTCTTACTGAAAATGGTATTTATTATATCCACGATGATACAGATATGCTTAAGGGTTATGCTTTAATTATTGGATCTTCTGAAACACCATATTTTGGAGGGAATTATTTTTTTGAATTTAATTATCCACTTGATTATCCGCATAGTCCTCCAAAGGTAAAATATTGGACAAATGGTAATAATGTTCGGTTTAATCCAAATTTATATGTATGTGGTAAAGTGTGTGTTTCACTTTTAAATACATGGAGGGGAGATCAATGGACATCTTGTCAAACAATATCTACTGTTTTATTAACTTTATGTACTATTCTTTGTGAAAATCCATTATTTAATGAGCCTGGTGTTACTAAAGGTCACACTGATATACCATCGTATAACAGTATTATTGAATATAGCAATTTAGACATTGCAGTATGTGACATTGTGAATAAAAAGGAAGGTGTTTTTATGGATTTTTTTAATTGTTTCTATCCATTTGTAAAAGAGAATTTTATCAAAAATTATGATAAATTAATTGAATTTGCAGAGAAAAAATTAAGTGATGAATTCCCACAACAAACAGTTCTTACGACTGGTTATTATAGTATGAAAGTATGTATAGATTATAATAAAGTTATTAATAAATTAAAAGAATCTAGGAAATTAGTTGACATTATGTAAAAGTAATATTTTATATTATTAAACAAAATTGAAATAAATAAATAATGTAAAAGTATATTATATATTAAAAGATGCACTTCTGTTCTAACTGTGACAATATGTATTATATTCGTATTAATAGTGACGATCCAAATAAGTTAGTTTATTATTGTCGTAATTGTGGAAATGAAGACAAATTACTTGCGGTAGAAAATGTATGTGTTTCAAAAACACAAATTAAAAAAAGTGCCCAAACCTTCAACCATATTATTAATAAATATACAAAGCTTGACCCAACATTGCCTAGAATTCATACTATTTTATGCCCAAATAAGGATTGTTTAACAAATACAAAGGATAAAGAAAGAGAGGTTATTTATATTAGATATGATGACACAAATATGAAGTATGTTTATTTATGCTGCGAGTGTGATACTGTATGGAATACTAGTGAACAATCTTAATTTATTATTTCTTACAATTATATTATAATTTGTAATTTTAATTTTCCATTATAAATTTATATCATAATTACACATTTTATTTAATATATTTTATTTGTATTTTTTTAAATAAAGAAAATTGAATTAATTTTATTTAAAAGTATCTTTAGTAAATATATTAATAATGAGTGATAACGAATATTATTCTGAAGGAATTAATTCTGATAACGAGAGTGATAGCGAAAGCGACAGCTCATCGGATATAGAATTAGCAGATACCAATACTAAAATACCTGTTATAAAATCTGTATCAAACATTGATACATATGATGATGATTCTGATAATGAAATCGCAGATGAAGCTGAAATAGATGATCCTAAATTAGAGTATAATTCAGAAGACGATTATGAATCAATAGATGATGTTGGTGACGATGATATGGATGAAGACAATTTAAATGAAGAAACTAATTTACAACCATCATATAAGTCTGTTAAAGGTGGTGCTAAGTCAACAATACCATTGCAATTTGATTCTGATGATGAAGATGAAGATGAAATAGATGAAAATTATTTTCAAAAATTTGACAGTGATATTACAAAAAACTATATTAATGATTTTCATCCAGAATGTTTTATTCATAATTATGAAGAAATCGCAAGCTTAACTAAAGTTATCAGGGATTCAAACAACATTATTATAGATCCATTACATAGAACTATTCCTTTCTTAACAAAATATGAAAGAGCTAGAATTATTGGTCAACGGGCAAAACAAATTGAGGCGGGAGCAAAACCATTAGTTAAAGTACCTGAAAATATTATTGATAGTTATATTATAGCAGATCTAGAGTTACAGGAAAAAAGAATTCCTTTTATTATAAGAAGACCTTTGTCCAATGGGGGTTCAGAATATTGGAATGTGAAGGATTTGGAAAACATTTGTTTTTAATAAAATAATATATTTATACCTTTGAAAATTTACACCTTTTTGGAGATTTAAAACGCCTACTAATTTTTATCAATCCAATCAGTAACTATTTTGTAATCAGTTGAGTGGTTGGTTTCACATACCTCAAATTCGTAATTATATGAAGAAATATTGCCTAGACCAAAACCACCAAAAATCCAATTAAACCCGTCCATTTTTTTACTCACAATATGAAAACAATATTTATTAGGTTGTATAACTATTTTATGTATATCATTTGTATTTAATAAAAAATTAGTGAATTTAAGAAATTTTGACATACAATATTATTCAACTTGTGTTTAAGTAATATTATTTTTATAAACGTCATTTTAAATGTCCAAAGATGTACAAATGGTCAAAAATGCTTAAAAATATATAAATAAAATAATATAATGTGTAATTCTATTATTTATCTTTAATTCTGTAATATGTAATTTGACTTAAACAATTAACAAATAACAGTTTTGGTATCTTTTGTTGTTACACATCCTGCAATATTTGTTTTACTAATGTTACCAATAGTTGTATAAATAAATTCTACTTTTTTTTGACTTTTAAGCTTGTTTGTATTTTGTTTACAAAATAAACAACCTGCTTTAATAATTTGACGAATATCTGTTTTGTTCAATTTATAATCCGGCAACTCTATAACTACATGACAAGATGATTCGTTTTTTGCGTGAATCCAATAATCTTTTGATTTACACATATCAATAATCATAAAATTTTCATCTTTATTTTGTCCGATATAATATACTATTTCTTTTTGCAAACTTTGTATTATAACTTTTTCTGTTTTCATAGTGTATAGAATCTAAAATATAAATATTTTATAATTTATTATCAATTTTATTTCTAATAAAAGATATTAAAAATTAATAACTAATTAATTTAATTATTAATTATGAATGATAATGATGTTACAGAAAAAATAACAAAATCTATTTCGCAATTTTTGTATAAAACAAATATATATTCAAAAGCACGAATATCTACTTTCGCAATATGCAGCATAGCTCTTTTTTGTGGTATTAATCTTTGTATAACTCTTTTTGTAAATAATAAACTAAACGAATCAAAGAAAGATAATAACAGGTTAAATGATATTATTAGAAATATAGATAATAATGTGTTTTCACATAATATAGAAGTAATGAAATTGTATAAATACAGCTTAAGGGCTTTAAACCCAAAAATTATATATGATACCTATAATATAAAAAATGAAATACAAAATTTAGATAAAAAATTAGATACTCTGTTAGATGCAATAAACCATAAACATAGAGACAATTTTTCTTTTATAATAGAAGACAACCCACTTCAGGAAAATGCAGCTCATTTTGTTTCTTCAGTTAATGAATGTGCAGATTATAATGAAATATCTACGAATGATCTAGAATGTAATGAATTAGACTATAATAAAATAGTTAGTGAAGATGATGAATGTTATGATATAAACGAATTGTTAAGTGAATGCTACGATAATATCCCTTGTAATAATAGTAAAAAAATCACAGGATTATTACATTTTCTATAATTTATTTAAAATTCTATATTGCTATCTAATGTATTTTCAATATTGTTATTTTCATCTTTATTTAAAAAAATATCATCTAAATAATCTTTATGTTGCTTAGCATCTTGATATCCATTATCAAATAATTCTAATAAATTATTTTTTGATACTGAAAAAAATTCTGAATATTTTCTTAATGTATTTATACACGATTTTAAATTAGTATTATTTTTATGATGAATATTTTCCCACATTGAAGGGGATATATGAACTACTGTTTTTTTCATATTTAAATATGGATAACTACTAAACCCTCCATCAAATGCATACATATTGTTATACCTATTTGTAATACCTCCTGTAATAAAAGGTATGTGAGAACTAGCCATACAACAATTTATAGCATCATCTAAATCCGAAAAATCAGAGAATATATTTGTTACTGGTTTAAAATACTTAAATGTAGTAACTCCTATAAATAATTTTTGGAAATCAAATTCATCTTCTTTAAATGTAGATAGTAATTTATATTTCATATAATATTGTAATTCTGTAATTGTTTTAGCTTTTTTAATATTATAATCTAATAAATTATATACTAAATTAAGCGCGTCTCCTTTATAACACATAAATAAGCTGTTCCACGATCCTGCGGAAGCTCCAGAGAAAATAAAGTCATCCATATTATAGTTTTCTTTTATGTATGTTAATATTCCTAATAAATAAAATCCCTTGAACCCTCCCGGGGATATAGTAATTAATTTTTTATTTAATAACATATTATTTTTATTTAAATATAAATCAACTTCTTCATTACAATAAACGTTATGGTCTTTACTTGAAATCAAACATTGACTTTTATTATTATTATTATTATTATTATTCATATTTAATTTTACTCCGAATTGTTTTTTGTTAGTAATATATTTTAAAGAAACTATATATTTATTTAACAATATTATACTACAAAAAAACACAAAATATTTTGTTTCCATTTATTATATCTTTATATTTTTAAAAATATAAAAATAATTACTCTATTTAAATATGAAAGTAGCATTGTGTTTTATTATTAATTACGAACACATTTTAAATAAAGAGGATATATGGAAAGAATGGATTGAATATAATAAAGATATTATTAATGTATATTTTTATTACAAAGATTTGCAAAAAATCAAATCCAAATGGATATTACAACATACTATACCTCCTAACTATATATATGAAACTAGCTATTATCACGTTATACCTGCATATATGTCAATTATGAAATTTGCAATGATTCATGACATTAATAATCAATGGTTTTGTTTATTAACAGACTCTTGTTGTCCTATTATTTCACCCAAAAGATTCCGATATTTATTTTATAATCATTATTACTCAAGTATTATAAATTGGAAAAAACCTTGGTGGAATATTCATTTTCATAAACGCGCAAATCTAGCATTACTTTCTGAAGAATTACATTTGGGAAATGATCCTTGGTTTGTATTAAAGAGAGAAAATGTTAATCATTGTTTGCATTTTATAAATAATCAAGTTAAACTTACACAAACAATATGTAACGGAGGGCTTGCAAATGAAAGTTTGTTTGCTATTATATTACAAATATATAAAGAATTAACTAATGCAATTTGCTCAGTAAGTCATATTACTGATTGGTCTAGGAAAACTAGCGCAACAAGCCCTCACGTTTTTAAAACGGCAAATTTATTAGATATACAATTTATTGAAAAAAATTTAAATGAAAATAAATTTGCTATGTTTATTAGGAAGGTTTCTCTAGATTTTCCAGATGAAGTTTTGAAAAATTATATTTATAATTATTCAAAAGAAAATGATAATAAGTTAAAAATACAAACACCTATAATATTTATATACAGAAGAATATATAATAATAGTAAACAATATACTACTTATGCTTTCATAATAATACCTTTTTTAATTTATATTTATCATTTATATTTATATTTATAATTTAATTAACTAGTCTTCCATCTTTGACCACATTCAATACAAGTAACGTATATAGTCATAGGTTCATCTGCACTTCTAGTTTGTACAGCATAATACGTGCATTTATTTGATTTACATTTTCTGCAAGTGAATGTGTCTGTAGCAGCTTCTAATTTTGTTTCAAATTTATGCTTATCTCTTTTTGATTTTGTTTCTATTAGTTCATTCCATTTATTTGGATGCATTTCTTGATGAGTCATAAATGCAACATTATGAGGTTTTATAGTACCATTATTAATTTGTTCTAGTATATCGTCATTTAGATTTGCAATAATAGTACGAAGTCTATCTAAATAAATAAGAACAAAATCTTTGTTGTCCCATTTTTTTATAACTTTTCTATGGTCTGCTTCTTTTAAAGCATAATTAAAAATTCCTTTTTCTAAATTTAAACTATTTTTTTCATTCTCTAATTTTTCATTAAGTTTCTTTCTAATATTAATTCTAAATGACTCAGGGTTTTCAATTTTGCGTAATGACATATTGTATATTGATTTACATATAAATTTTTATATTTAAATCAATTTTATTTTATATAGCCAAAATCATATATTATTTATTATCATTATCACTATCATAGTCATATGATTCCTTAGATAATTCGGATCCAATATCATCAATAATTAAGTCATCTTCTATATCTTCTTCAGTATTATCATTCTCATTATCATTATTATCAATTTCTTCCGTGTCACTTGTATCTTCAGATGAATTGACTGATTCATCTACATCACTACTATCTACAACAAACCCGTCTTTTAAATAGCCATCTTTTGTTTTTTTATCCTTAGGAACATTTAATAATTCGTCTATTTCTTCTTCATCTTCAATAGCAGTAGTAGTAAGATCTTCAAATCCTCCAAACAACTTCTCATATATTTTATTCCATAGTGATAACGATAAATCAGTTATTACTATATTACCATCGCTATTTTTAATATATGCAACAATAGCACAATTACCAAAAAATAAAGTTGTATCAATTGGTGGAGGAAAATCATATTTATTTTCAGAATTTGACTTTCCCTTTGATTTTGCAAAAACTCTAATAATATATTTATTTCCTTCATATTTTAAATTATTCCATTCTGTTTGTTTTACGAAATCTTCAGGTTTTTTAAACCCACATTTTTTATATAGCTCATCTTCTTTAAAGTCTTTAATGGATAGACTCTTTAGAGTACCAGTTTTTTCAACTATAATTATATTTAATGGTTTAGACATAATTATTCTTATAATAAATAGGTTTAAATAGTTTAATTGTTATTAATTAAATTATGAAAATATACATTATATTTGATAATCTTTTAAAATTATCAAAACAATTTGTTTTACTAGAGCCATATTATATAGAATCATATATTGTTTATGAAATATTTTCAAAGGAAGGAATGTATATTATTGATAGTAAAAATACATTTAAATTAAATAACACAGATAACCGTGTAATTCATTTTAAAAATTATTATAAAAATATATCATTAGAAGTAGATTATTCGTATATTAATAAAATAAAAGTTTATCAAATTCCTAATGATCATATTCAAATATCATATAAGTACTTTGTATTTAAATTATCAAGTAATTCTAAGATTAAATTAATTATTCAAACTGTTTGTGATACAGAAAATATTGTAAATATATTACCATTAAATTCTATTATACCTAGCGATATTTACTTTGAATCAAATGAAGATATTGATTTGAATAATCATTTAATTAAAGAAGAAATAAATGTGTTTTTATCCCACTTAAACTAATATAATAATATAATATGTTATCTTGGATTATTCAAATTTCTATAATATCATTAATTTTGATTTTTTTAGTTCATCATTTAATACATTTTTTTAAATCTACGCTTACTGTTCCAAAAATAAAAGATTTAGTAAATTCTCCTACGCAAAAATATGAAAATATGTATAATATTATTTCTAATAAAGAATATAAAAATACTTATATGGTTGATAAAATAGAAAATTTATTACCAAAACAAGGAGAAACAACTAATATGAAAAATGAATTAAAACAGTTCTTGAAAAACCAAATTAATAATCCTTTAATTGAAAGTACAAATATATCAGCATTAGATTCTATGATGAGCGATTCATTTTCTAATTTCGCGTATATAAAATGATAAAATATTTAACTTGAAAATATTTAATTAATTATAATATAAAGAGTTATTAACTACATATAATAAGATGTTAACACAAAGTGAAAAAACAAATATTTTATCTAGTTTCCCAAACATAAAACTTTCTTATGAAAATATTACACATAAAAAAGTTTATAATTCTGATATAATATTAGCTATACCTGAAGGTAAAAAATGTTTTGCTTGGTTTACAGATTATAACGACAAAAATGTTTGTATGATAATGGAATTATCTGAACAAAAAACACAAATAGTAAATATTACATTTGTGAATGCTTGTTTTAGTAGTAAGTTAGTATATGGTACTATTTTATATGGTACATTATTTTACAATTCAAATAATAGATTTTTTTCCATAGAAGATGTTTTTTATTATAAAGGTTCTGATTTTACCAGAGTAAAATGGATAGATAAATTTTCAATAATAGGGAATTTGTTAAACTATAATATTAAACAATTATCTTATAATGAATCTTTTATTGTGTTTGGTATGCCTGTTTTTTCTAATAATTATGAAGATTTGCTTATTAAAATACAAAAATTAACTTATAAAATATCTACTATACAATTCCATCAATTCAATAGAATGAATAATTTTTTATATATGCGTTATTCAATCTGTAATAATAATAATAATAATAATAACGCGTTTGAAAAACGTTTCAATTACAAAACAAATAACGTATCTGAACGCGTTGACATTAGAAATAATTATGTTTCTAATAAAGAAATTAATAATGTAAATCATAAATATAAAACAAATGATATTGTAAGAACAAATATTCCTGAAAAAAATATTTATAAAATGAATGAGAAGAGAGAAATTATCTTTCAAGTAAAACCAGATATTCAAAACGATATATATCATTTGTATTTACAAAATGATAAAGGTACACTTATATTTTATGATATAGCTAGTATACCTGATTATAAAACAAGTGTTATGATGAATAAATTATTTAGAAATATTAAAGAAAATATAAATTTAGATGCTTTAGAGGAAAGCGATGATGAAGAAGAATTTCAGAATGAAAGGGCCGATAGATTTGTTACATTAGATAAAACATATAATATGATTTGTGCATATAATTATAAATTTAAAAAATGGTATCCTTTAAAAGTAACAGATATTAATGCAAAAATATCTAATCATAAAGATTTACAAATTGACACTAAATTCATTAAAAAATAATAGCAACTATATATATGTCAGCAGGCTCTAGTGCGTCTAATTTAGATTATGGTAATATATCACCATTAAGTAATGTAAACGGATCTTATGTAAATGTTACGAATTCAAATAATCCAGCTAATTTTAGTAGTAATGAAATACCCGGTCTCCCTGGTTTAGCTGGTGCAAAAAGTAATATAGATGCCGCATATGGTAAAGTACCGGGAGTTTGCCTATTTAAAGGCGGTGCTAGAGTTTTAAAAAGAAAAATAAAAAATATCAGTAAAAAGTATAAGATGAGTCGTGGAAGTAAAAAAGCCAGAAGTATTAAACGTAGAATCAAAAAGACATTTGGATCTAGAAGTTTAGGATTATCCAGAGGAAGAAGTAGATCTAGATCAATGGCTGGTGGTAAAAAAAATCGCAGTCATAGAAATAAAAAAAATCACAGACAAAGAGGTGGATACAGTCAATATCAAAATAATTTGCCAATGACACCTTCTTACTCTGTTGGTGGTTTATTACCTTCCAACCAATTAGCCCTTGCAAATCCTCCACCTATTAAATTATTATCTAATTGTACAAACTGTACTGATAACTACAATCATTATACGAATAAAGGGTTCCCTAGCATAGGTCATTAACATATTTTATAATTTTATTTTATATAATTTTATTGTATATAAAATATATTTTACTGTGTATAGTAAGCAGGATTTTCGCATACGGTGGTATTACTTTTATTTTTGTACTTCAAGATGCGAAAGATGGAATTTGAGTTATTCCTTTTCCAATAATTAGTGCATGAATATCTTGTGTTCCTTCATATGTATTTACTGCTTCAAGATTCAACATATGTCTTATTATATGGTACTCATCTGATATTCCATTTCCACCTAGCATGTCTCTGGCGTTTCTAGCGATATTTAATGATTTTAAACAATTATTTCTTTTTATAATAGAAATATTCTCTGGAATGATTATATTTTCATCTAAGAGTCTTCCAACTCTTAAAGAAGCCTGAAGACCAATTGTTATATCTGATAGCATCTCTGTAAGTTTTAATTGAACAATTTGATTTGCAGCCAATGGTCTATTAAATTGTTTTCTATCTAAACAGTAGTCCCTTGCTCTTAAATAACAATCCTCTGCAGCACCAAGAACACCCCAAGATATACCATATCTTGCATTATTAAGACACGAAAACGGACCTGTTAACCCTTTAACCGCAGGAAGCACATTTTCTTTGGGAACTATAACATTATCCATAAAAATCATACCTGTATTAGAAGTACGTAATGAAAACTTTCCTTCAATTTTAGGACACGATATACCTTTCATTTCTTTTTCTAATATAAAACCTCTTATATCATTATTTTCATCTCTTGCCCAGATAATAAAAACATCTGCGATAGGAGAATTTGTAATCCAATTTTTACTACCATTTAAAATATAATTTCCATCTTTAAAAATAGCCCGTGTTTTCATTCCAGATGGGTCACTGCCGTGGTCTGGTTCAGTTAATCCAAAGCAACCAATAATATTACCCTTTGCTAATTCAGGCAAATACTTATCTTTTTGTTGTTGTGAACCAAACTTATATATAGGAAACATAACTAAAGAAGATTGAACGCTTGCACAACTTCTATAACCACTATCAATTCTTTCTATTTCACGCATAATTAATCCATATGATATGTAATTTACACCAGCACACCCATAACCATTTATCGTAGGACCTAATAAACCAATATTTCCCATTTCTTTCATTATATTTTTATCAAAATTTTCGTTTCTAAATGATGAAATAACATTGGGCAATAGATAATTTTTTGAAAAATTATATGCTACATCTTTAATATATTTTTCATCATCTGTCAATTGTTTTTCTAACAAGAAAGGATCTTTATAGTTAAAAATTCTTCTTGAAATAAAATTTTTAAAATTAAGTTTTTTAAAATTGTTGTATCTAACAATCATATTTTCATATATAAATTATTCTTTATATAATAGTTTAAATTATCTATAATATTTACAAGGGTTTTGAAATATTTAAATATATTTACTTTATTTTTCTTTTAATTTATTCTATTAAGTAGACTTAAATTTTAATAAACATTTTCCAGATAAAAATTTATCCTTTGATTCTTCAATTACTTCTTCTTCATCAGAATCTGTATCATCTGATATACTTCTATCTCTTGAACTGTTACTTTTTAACGATGTGCTATTTTTAACTGTTTTTTTTGTAGTACATTTTTTTTCATATATTTGCTTTGGGTTATAAAGTATAGTCCAATTATTAATATCTATACTGTATTGTGAAGTTGTAGTATAAATAATTTTATAATTCTCTTTTTTATAAAATGTTTTTCTTTTTTTCCACTGATTTTTAAACAAATCGTGACTATCTATAATGTCAACCACAACTGGGCTACTATGTTTTTCCCTTAAAATGCGTCCAATACTCTGTTCAATATCGGTTTTGGGAGTAGCCATTATTAGTGTAGTAAGTGTTTTAATATCAAGACCTTCTGATGCCATTGCATAAGTAGCAATGACCACTTTTTTTGTCTCAGATTCTTTTAATGCAGATTCTTTCATTCCTCCAACATAATATCCAACAGTTGCTATATTTCTATGAGTTATAGCATCGTATAAATATTTAAGTAAATTTTTATTATGACCAAGAATCATTATTTGTTGATTAAAATTTTCTAAAAGTAAATCAGACAGAATCTTTAAAATAAACTCGCTACGCCTATTATATTCACATAACTTTGAAATCATTGTACTATATGCAGGATTACCTCTAAAATCAGTTTTAACCTCGTTAAATTCGTCATCATCAACTTTGTATTCAATTGCTCGTACAACAACACTATGTGTCTCATCTCTAGTTCCTTTAAAAATAACATTTCCTAAAAACATTTTAAAAACAAATGTTGTGCCATCCTTTCTATTCATAGTAGCAGAAAGGCCCAACATATATTTTGTCACTAATTTGAATAATGAATTTGAAAAAACTTCGCTTCCAATGTGATGAACCTCATCAATAATTGTTAATCCAAAACTATCAAATAACGAAGATGGGTATTCTTTCATAGAAAGGCTTTGTAACATAGCAATAACAATATCTTTGTCGTCTATATCAATTATTTGTCCTTGAATTTTTCCTAACCTAGCATTTGGTAAAAATTGCCCAATTCTCTCTATCCATTGATTCATAAGAAATTCTTTGTGAACAATAATTAATGTTTTCTTTTTTAATTGTGATATAATATTAAGAGCTAAACACGTCTTACCAAATGCACAAGGTAGTTCTAATAACCCTCCACCAACTTGTAAATTTTCAACGTGTTCTAAATATTTTTTAACAACAGGTACTTGATAGTCTCTTAATTGTCCATTAAATTCTAAATCAATTGTTGCACCGTCATTAATCTTATATTCTTTAGGAGTACCAAAATGTTCAACTCCATAATAATGGGGTAGATACATTTTATTTGCAGACTCTCTATATGCAGGAAAACTGGGTTGATTGTTTGCATTTGGTGCACCAGGAACATAAGGCTTAATTGTAAGATCGTTTCTAATTTGTTTTTGTTTTTCAATACTTATTTCATTTTTAGAAATAGTATATCCTTTTTGTCCCAAGTAAGAATTAATTGATATATTTATAATTTTATTTGATTCCATAATGATAACTAGTATATTTAGTAAGAATTATTTATGTTGTTTTAATTTAGCTTTAGAATAATACAATATAACTATTTATCTTATCTTCATCTTTCAAACACAAGAAAAATATAATCTATTAATATGATATATGGAGAATTTTTCTAGCTTATTTAAAAAACAACATATGGGTGAACTTGTATTAGTTATTTTATTTATTATTTATCTCATAATGGGTTATAAAACACCTCAACCTATTGCGAATATTGTAGATACTTTAACAGGTAAAATAGTGATTTTTGTAATTGTGATTTATTTGTTTATGAATTCACATCCAATTTTAGCTGTTCTATCATTATTCGTTGCATTTGATTTACTGCGTCGTTCTTCATTATCAACAGGTATTGATGCTTTGCAAAAATTTGCTCCATCTGAAGAAAAAAAAACTTCTCAATTTACAGCATTTAATCAATTCCCTTATACTTTAGAACAAGAAGTTGTAAAAAAAATGGCGCCAATTATTCAATCTGGTTCTTCTTTAACACAAGCATCATATAAACCATTGTTAGACAACATTCACGATGCTTCAAGTCTTAGTGATGCTAACTAAAATAATAATGTATATTATTACTACTGTTTATGATATATTTAATATATTAAATATAATGATTTATAAATATTTAATATATTAATACATTTATAATGTATAAAGCAAATTTACGAACTATTAAAAATTGTTTTTTAATGATACGTCACGGAGAATCTATTTGGAATAAAGACAGCAAATTTACTGGATGGACAAATATTCCTTTAACAAATAATGGTAGAAAAGAAGCATCACAGGTTATTCAAACACTAATAAACCATAATCTTTGTCCGAATATTATATTTACATCTGTTTTAGAGAGATCAATAGATACTTCTAACATTATAAAAAAAGAAATTAATAAATACAATTTAGATATTCCTATATACACATCTTGGCGATTAAATGAAAGACATTATGGAACTCTAGAAGGTATACCTAGGCAATATGTACGTGATATTTATGGTAATAAATTTACGCAACTAATAAGGTGTAACTTTAATATGAAACCACCCATTATACGAGATTATGATTATAATTATAATTATAATAATAATAATGAATACCCTATTTATAAAAACTGTTATTTTGAAAAAATAAAATATGGAGAATCTAAAGAAAATGTATTGGAACGTGTATTACCATATTATGAGAATGATATATTATATACGTTAGGTGAAGATAAATTCCCATTAATTGTTACTCATAAACATACTGCTCGTGTATTAATGAAACATTTATTAAGAATTTCAGATGAAGATTTTGAAGAATTTGAATTACCAAATAAAACTATATTTTTTGTACATTTGAATGATGACTTAACTTACAAAACACACGTAGAAATAAATTATTAAGATTTTACATTAATGTTATGTGTTATGTGTTATGTATTATGTATTATGTATTATGTAGTTTTTATACTTAATTTCGGTTTTCCATTTGTCAAATAATTATATACATAATTTAATACAAAAAATAATACTACAAAAATAATACAACCTGCAACAATTAGTAATAATATAAAAAAAATAGGATTATTGAATGAAATGGTAGCGCTAGTTGTATTTTTTGCATAAGTAACATCTGTTTCCTCTTCAGAAGATCCAGTTGGTTGACACGATATATAAATACCATCACCTACCGTACCTGTTGCGTTAGGACCTTTTGGGTTATAAAATAATTCTGAACCAGGGGTAGGTAATGGGAAGGGTTTAATTATTTTAGTTAAAGAATTTAAGGATGAACTGTTTAATGGTATTGCACTTAATATACCATAAACAATCCAATCACTTGTATTGTCAGTATAACTAAAAAATGGCTTTTTAGGAACTATTTTTTGTAAACTAAATCCTGAAATATTTAAATTCGTAGATTCACCTTGAGCAGGCGCATTATTAGAGACACTTGCTATTATTTCATTTATAAAATTAGATGCGTCTGAAGATTCACTTGATAACACTATAGGAATTCCAACTAATAAATTTTGTCCTCCCATTTCTGCTGTATGTTCAATTATAATTTCTGCAGCTGCATTTGAATTGTTAAATATATGAATAGATGGAGAAACAATAATTATAGTTGTAACTTTATATTTTTGATTATTGTATAATACAGGAGATGTATTTGCATTATCATATGTTAAATTAATCATAACACCCATATTTTTAGCTATTAAATTACTTTCTGGATAATTAAAATTATAAGCACATTTTAAATCACAAACACCTCTAGAGTTTTGTGGAGATATATTTATGGAAGTATTATTTGTACTCATTAATATAACTATATAAATAAAAATATTATTTTATTTATATAGTAATGAAATTAACTAAAGGTAAAATAAGAAAATTATATAATAAAAAGAAACAAACTTTAAAAAAGAAAAAGATCAATAAAAAAAAGTCTCCTAATAGAAATAATACATTTAGAAGTAAACGGGGATTTAATTTATCTAGAAAATCATTGAAACGTTTAAATAGAAAATACAAAGGAGGAGAAGTTGAGTCTACAAAAGATGTAGATGAAAAAACAACAATTCCTAAAAACAATAAAAATATAGATCATATAACAAATACATCTATTATAGAAGATGATAAAAGTAATCCTAATGAAGAAGACAGTTTGGATAAATCACATATAAAGAAAACAGGGTTTGAAAATGAAGAAATACAAGAGTCGCCTTCTGGATTTACAGGAGTTATTTCCAACCCTCCAAAAGAATACCAAAATATTGATAAGGAGACAACACCTGAACAAGATGATTTGACAAATATACCTGAAAAAGGCTCTGAAAATATTAATGAGGCCTCTGTAACTACCTCTCAAGAAAAGGCTGAACCTGAAGTTTCAAGTGAAGAAGGTGTATTAGCCTCTGAACCTGAAGTTTCACCTGAAGAATCCGTATCTGCACCTGAAGAGCCTGTATCTGCACCTGAAGAATCCATATCTGCACCTGAAGAATCCGTATCTGCACCTGAAGAGCCTGTATCTGCACCTGAAGAATCCGTATCTGCACCTGAAGAGCCTGTATCTGCACCTGAAGAATCCGTATCTGCACCTGAAGAGTCTGTAGCTGCACCTGAAGAGTCTGTAGCTGCACCTGAAGTTGAACAACCAGAGGTGCAAGATAATTCTGAATCTACAAGTAAAACTGAACAAACCCCAGTAGTTGCGAATGAAGATCAAACTAATAATGTAGAAGAGGGTCAATCTAATTCAGATAACAAATTAACTGAATCTATTAATAATGTGGTAGATATTATTTCTGACAGAATAGCAGTACAAGTTTCTAAATCTATTGGTGATAAATCTGGTGAAGGTATGCAAAATGGTTTTGAATCTGTTGGAAATGCAGCTGAAAGTATGGCTTCTAAAGGTGGTAAAATTAAAAAAACTCGTAAATTTAGGCTAACAAAACATAAAAAAAATAAAACTAAAGGCCAAAAATAAATTTATAAAATTGTATTAAAGATAATATTATATAAAATATAAGATGCAACTTGCTTTGAAAATAATATTATATTTAAATGTATTATATTATGCATATTCTTATAATTTGTTAACCAGTGAACAATGGAGTTCAATTTCAAAAATTATTCAAAATCCAAAAACAAACATTAAACAAAAAACATTAATTAACCAAATAATTTATAATTCATACGAATCATATGCTGTTAAAAAAGCATATGATTTTAGATCAATTCATCGGTATAAATGTAAAAATATTAATACACAAGATTTAGTTTTTTCAAGTAAAATAGGATTATATAAATCAATATTAAAATATAATGGTAAAAATTCATTTGCAAATTTTGCTGTAATATATATTAAATCTGAATTATATAAATTATTAACTGAAACATATTCACTTAGCGGGGTTGAAAAAAAATATAGAAAAAAAAATAAACTAAATTTTACACAAGAAGAGTGGTCAAATTATAAAAATAAATTTAATACACAATTAATTGAATTTAAAAATAACTGGATGTTTGATAAATATTATACAAAAAACTCTCATCAAAATAATTTTATCTTGGATAAAATTGAATTAACTAATAAATACGATTTAGTTTGGAAAATAGTAAATAACAATTTAGATCCTTTTTCAAAAATGGTATTTTCTTGTAAATATGATTATTTTTTAAAAAATTTGGCTTCAAATAAAAATATAGCTAATAGAATGATTTGTTCTGAAGAAACTATACGGAAAAATTTAATAAAAACACATAAAATAATCACAAAACAAATTATAGAGCAGGCAAATATTTAATTGTATCGTTATCATATACAGTAACCCTAAATGCTTCATTAATTCCTTCTACATAAACTGTGTCTCCATTATATATCCTGTCGACACCATATTCATTTGATCCACTCTTTCCTTTAACCGAAATAGGTAATTTTACATTATTATGTTGATTACTTATTGTATAATACTGCCATTTATCTCTATTTGTAAACACTGGTCTGCCCATTAAAGCCAAAATATTATCTTTTTGTTTACCATTGAATGGCGTAAGTATGCCTATTTGTCTATAACTTGTGTCTACTGCACCAACATTTGTAGAAATATTAATAGGAACAGTTCCTCTTGGTATATAATTCAAAGAAGGTAAAAAATAACGTTCATCACTTAACGGAGCTGCATATGGGTTTAATAATACGTCATTTGTAAGATTATTATATGGCCAACTTGGTAAAATACCACCAAACCACCCACCAGAATTCTCTCTACTATTTTCTTTTATAACTATTTTTTCAGATGGATTATTGTTTACAACAATGTTATTTGCTTTTAAATTTGTATACAATAAATACACTGCAATGAATATACAAATAAAAATTAATAATAATGTAATATTTTCAATACAAATTACACCCGGAGGACATTTTTTCATATTATATTAATCTAATATAATATAATATAAAATGCTTAATATAATAGTCTTATTTAATTATTTCCAGAAACAGCAATGTCTAATTTATAAATAAAATACAATTACAATATTTATTATAATATTTATTATAATACAATATCAGAAATATATAAATAAAGAATCTTATAAGATAAATTTCAATATCCACTTTATTATAGAAAATAAAAGCTACTCTTGAAATGAAACAAATTTATCCTTTATATACTATCTACAATAGTGGATTTGACTTACTAACAAGATTTACATTGGGGTTTTACCGGTTTTGTATACCACAATAGCTTGAAAATTTACAAACTTTGAGGTAAATAAAATTACATCGCTAAATTAACATAGCATTTTACATATTCATTCAATATAGAAAGGTCTATATTGACCGCTGATTTATATAAAAAATACTTAAAAACAAACCACTCTTTATATATATGAAATTTATAACAAATATTATAAAAAGATTCACACCAAAAGATATATCAAGACCTCTTGGTAGATGGAGAATAGATCATTCTAATACACAAATGATTAATAAGATAGATTTATCAAATGAAGATCATTGCGGTCCGTGTGGTCAATATGCATTAGAAAAGGTAAAATTAAAAAATGACATAAATACGGATAATCGTTTAAATCACCAAAAATAATAAACTAGTATTATTTGTGATTTTTAATTATAAAAGTCTACAAATTTAATATCTATTAGATTTGTAAATAATCTATTGTTTCAATCCACCAGTAAGTTTTTTTGCCATATCCATAATGTTTCCTAAACCTTCCTTATCGCCCATACCACCTAATATTCCTTGAGCTTGTTGCATCAATGGAGCCATTGATTTAATAAGTGGTCCCATACCGTTCATAGCTTCAGCCAATTGCAATTGCTGTTTCATTAAATTTTGAGTATCTCCAGTTAATTTTTTTATACCATCGCTTCCTAGAATTTTATTTAATTCATCATAGGCGTCTTCAACAGTTGAAGCATAATCTATATCATATCCTCCTCCTCTTTTTGCACGCCCAACTTCAAAAGATTCATCTGTTGTGTTAGAAGCTATATTTGTAGTGGGTTCTGTGGAGTCGGATGAATCAATTGTACTATTAAGAGCTGTGTCACTATCAATAGTAGTTCTAGCTAATCCTTGAGGTGTTTTTTTCACAGGTTTCGCTTCTTTCTTTGTATCTTGAGTAGTTTTATCAGAAATACTTGAACTAGGTTTAGTATCATTTTGTGAATCCTTGCTAGTTTCAAAACCTTCAAACCTAACCTTATTCATAACAAGCAAATTTACTAAAATAAGAGGTACTCCTAAAACAAGAATCATATTTTTACTAAAGTAGCTAACTAATAATCCAATGACTACAAAAGCAGCTACAGCATTAATATTGTATAATACTAAATAACCTATAATATTAAAGGCGGTTAATAATACAACAATATTTAAAACCCATTTGTTTGATAAAAATTTGGATAGTTCAGCTTTAAATTTCATTATATATATAATCTTTAAAAAAAATTGATTGTATTTAAATAATATAATTTATTTGTAATTATATTATTTTTATTTAATTGTTATTTAAAATATAAAATATAAAATGGATAATATTGAAACTGAAAATAACTACGAAACTGATTCTGATACAGATTCTAGTTATACTGATAATGAGTCTGTAATAAATGAGTATGATTCAGATGATGAAGACCGATTAAATGTATTGTATGATCCTGAAGAAATTAGTTCAACTCAATTTAATATAGTTTTGTGTGAACTATATAATGAAGATTTACACGGAACCACAAACAATATAAATATACAATCCAGTTATTTTGTAATAAGACGATATAAATATCTAGAATATTCAATTCTTAATATGGATAGCACCTTTTATAATAATGAATATATAAATGCAAGAAATATTCTAATACAAACAATTAGATCACATCCAATAATTAAAAATTATTTAAATATAATATCCAGGCAAAATTATATTAAACCTGAAATAGCAAAATGTATATATTTAAATACAGGTGAATGTATATGTATTTTAAAAACATTTTGGATACGTTTAATACAAAGAGCCTGGAAAAAAATGTATAATAATAGAAAAAGTATAATTCAGAAAAGGTGTTTATTTAAATCATTAGTTTATAGAGAGACAACTGGTAAATGGCCAGCAAACTGTATACAAATGCCTACTCTTAAGGGTATGCTTTCTTATCTATCAAAATAAGATATTTCAAACTATAAAATATACAAATTAGAAACTCCTCTTTATTGTAGTTCTTTTACTCTTACCCTTTCCTTTATCTTTTGCATTAAAAGTTAAACTATTCGTTGAAATACTTTTTCTTTTTGAGTTAACCTTATATGTAAATCCACCCTTTTGTTTTTTATTTTTTTTTGTATTATATTTTTTTCCTCCAAAAATAATATTATTTTTAAATATAATACCATTAGAATCTAAAATTTGTGGAATTTCATTAATACTATTTATTGAGCGTAGCTTAATCAATGCATCTGAATATTTATTAGCGCGTCCTGGAGATATTTGATTACTCTTTGTTTTCAATTGATTTAATAGACTTTCATATGTTAATCCTTGAGGAGCTCCATTTACCCCAACAACTGGTTCATTATTCGGAATAGACAATTGTGTTGCAGATACACTGGATGGTTGTTGTTGAAGAGGCTGTCCTTGTATTGATCTACTAATATCTTCAATAGAAGCTTCTACTTGTGCAAATAATTTTGAAACATTTTCAGTATTTTCGTTATTCTTTGCGTCATCAGATATATTTTGTAAATTTCCAACTGCTACATTTATTGCTTGTGTGGCGGCAATTATTCTTTGTTGAAGATCTTTATTTTCATTTTGTAATTGTTCTATTTGTTGATTTAATTGTTCTATTTTTTGTTTTAATTCAGCTTCACTTTGTGTTAATGCTTTTATTTGATCATTTGTTTGATTCACAGACGATGCGTGATCTCCTTGAAGTTTTTGGATTTGTTGATCTTGATCTTCAATTTTTTGTTGCAATTGTTTAATAGTATTATTATTTTCATCTTGTTTCTTTAATTGTGTATTTAATGTTTCATTTTGAGTAGTTAAATCTCTTATTTTAGCTTCATCCGCATTAATTTTATCTTGTATTTCTTGGATTTTTTGATTTGAAGATTCGGTTGAAGTTTTTAATTGTTCCATCAATTTTTGTTTTTCTAAATTTAAATCATCCACTTGTTTTTGCAAATCATCTACTTGTTTAGCATTATTAGAAATACCGGCTTTATTTGCATCTATTTCTTGTTGTAAACTTTGAAGTTTATTTTTTAATTCTTGAATTCCAGAAGAAAGTGTTTTAACCTTTTCATTTATTTCACTTAATCTTTTAGATATAAAATTTGTAAATTCTTGTTTTTGCTCTGCATTTTTTTTAATTAAATCATTTAATTGATTTAGTTTATCCAAACTAGATTCAAAATCTTTTAAAAATTCTTGAGGTTGTGTCATTATATATAAAATTATATTTTAAAAATTTATCTTAAATATAATAGTAAATTACAAACTATTAAATTTAAGTTTTTTATTTATTTAAATCTTCTGATAATTCTCTTGTATCTTTTAACATTAAGTCTAAATTATGTTTAATTACTTTAATTTCTTTTATAATTTTTAATTGTTCTTGTTTTGCATCTTCTATGTTATATCTACTTAATTTACCATTATTAGTTAAATCATTTATATAATTATCTAATAAATGCAAAGCTTTGATTTGTTGTTCTTTTTGTTCATATATATAATTATAATATTTTGCATAATCATTTTTAATATCTTCTAAAAATTGGTTTTGTTTGGAAATATTCTTTAGTTTTTTTTGTTTTTCAAGTAACATAACTCTTTTTGAATTTATCATTTTTTCTATATGTAGTAGTTTTTCGTCGTTTTCATTTAAAGGTACATATTGAATTTCTAGTATTTTCATTCTTAAAATAATAATTTATTTTATTATTTATAAAAAAAATTTAAAATATTGACAATATATTATTTAGGATGTCAAAAAACCAAAATGAACCTTTGCTCGCTTCTGATGATAACCGCTTTGTTATGTTTCCCATAAAATATGAAGACATATGGGTAATGTATAAAAAACAAGTTGATTGTTTTTGGAGATCAGAAGAAATTGATTTAACAAAGGACTTAACAAATTGGGAAACCCTGAATGATGACGAAAAATATTTTATATCTATGATTTTAGCATTTTTTGCTGCGAGTGATGGAATTGTATTAGAAAATTTGGCCGTAAGATTTATGAATGACGTTCAAATATCTGAAGCGAGAGCATTCTACGGGTTCCAAATAGCTATGGAAAATATACATAGTGAAACCTACAGTCTTTTAATAGAAACTTACATAAAAGATAATACTGAAAAACATAAATTGTTTAATGCTATAACCAACTTCCCGTGTATAAAGAAAAAATCTGATTGGGCGCAAAAATGGATTCACGATAATAGAAGTAGTTTTGCTACACGACTAGTAGCATTTGCTTGTGTTGAAGGTATTTTCTTTAGTGGTGCATTTTGCAGTATTTATTGGTTAAAAAAACGTGGATTAATGCCGGGATTAACATTCTCAAACGAATTAATTTCACGGGATGAAGCTCTTCATTGTGAATTTGCGGTTCTTCTCTATAGTAAGCTCCAAAATAAGTTGAAAAAAACTCGTATAATTGAAATTATTAGAGAAGCAGTTGAAATTGAATGTGAGTTTATATGTGAAGCATTACCGTGTCGTCTTATCGGTATGAATTCTGAATTAATGACACAATATATTAAATTTGTTGCTGATAGATTATCAGTTCAGCTAGGATATGATAAAATTTATAATGTTACTAACCCATTTGACTTTATGGAGTTAATATCCTTAGAATCTAAAACAAATTTCTTTGAAAAAAGAAATGATTCTTATGCTTTAGCAAATAAAAATAGTGAAAATGCATTTGAATTATTAGAAGATTTTTAATAAAATTATCATAATATGATAATACAAATTATAATAAATTAATTCATAATATATTTAAACATTAATTATGTATAGGTATAAATAATGATTACGTGTCATTTAGGAGGAGGATTAGGCAATCAACTTTTTCAAATATTTGCTACTATAGCATATTCTATTAAAAGTAAAAATATATTTAAATTTCCGGATTCAAAAACTTTAGGTGGAGGCTCTACTACAATTAGAAATACTTATTGGGAAACATTTTTATCGCGTTTACAACTATTTTTAACAAATGATTTTGGAGAAATAGAAGTAGTAAGAGAAAATGGATTTGCATTTAATGATATTTCTATTGTTAATCTAGTTAATAAAAATATTTGTTTATTAGGATATTTTCAAAGTTATAAATACTTTGAGAAAGAATTTAAAACAATTTGTAATGTTATAGATCTTAAAAAACACAAAGTAGATTTAATAAATAAAATAGATTTCAATAATAAATTTGTAGAAGATACAATTAGTATGCATTTTAGAATGGGTGATTATAAAAATTTACAACAATTTCATCCGATTATGCCGTATAAATATTATGAAGATTCACTAACTTATATTAGAAATACTAATTCTAATAACAAATTCAATGTAATATTTTTTTGTGAAGATGAAGATATAAATGATGTTATGCAAACTATAGATAAATTAGCTATTGAATTCCCTAATTATATTTTTACTAGGGGTGATTCTTCATTGTTAGATTGGGAACAAATGTTATTAATGTCTTGTTGTAATCATAATATAATAGCAAATAGTTCATTTAGTTGGTGGGGTGCTTATTTTAATACAAATATAGATAAAATTGTTTGTTATCCATCAACTTGGTTTGGGTATGCTGCAAATCACGATACTAGTGATCTATGTCCAAATGAGTGGATTAGGATTACTGTATAAATAACTAACAGTATAAAATACTCTAAACTTCATTTGCGTTTTCTAATTTTCTTTATTTATATATATATATATTATAATGATAATATCATATTGTTTTATTGGGGTTTTACCTAGTTATATTAAAGAAACAATTCATCAGGCTAGATGTTTTTTTAAAGGAGATATTTATTTAATTATAAATGATTTGAATTCAATACATTTAGATTATATCAAAAAATATAATGTTAATATAATAAATTATGAAGATGTTAAATCTTCTATATTTTGCGAAATTTCTATGAAATATAAAAGTAAATTTCAATATATACCTAATTTACTTGGTAGAGAAGAATTATTTGTTAGATCATTTGAAAGATTTTTTGTTATGCAAAATTTAATGAAACAAAAAAATCTTGTAGATTGCTTATTTTTAGAATTAGATAATTTAATATACGATGATCCAAATAAATGGCTTGCTTGTTTTTCAAATAGTGAATTATGTTATATGTTTGATAACATTGATAGATATTCATCCGGTATAATATATATAAAAAATTTTCAGAGTCTTTCAGGGTTTTTAGATGAATCACTAAATTATATACAAAATTCCAGAGAATTTATGTCTGAAATGACTGTTTTAAGTAGATATTACAGTAAAAATAAACAAACTGTACAAATTTTACCAACATATTGGAATGATAAAACTATGCCGGTTGAAACATATATAAACTATCCAATATATAATGATACACTTTTTGATGCAGCTGCTATAGGTATTTATTTATTAGGAATAGACCCTCATCATACCAATGGAGTTCTAGTAAAAAATTTACCTTCAAAATGGTCTTACATAGATTTCACAAAACATAATTTTACTTGGATAAAAGATATTGATGGTAGAAATCGTCCTTTTATATGGAATGGAGAGAAATGGTTATTAATAAATAATTTACATATACACGCAAAAAATTTACACGAAGGCATATCTTTACCTATGACAAATTAGTTATTTATAATAAAAATATTGTCGTATATTTGTGAAGTTACTATTTTACATCACAATTAAATTATTTTAATTTCTTATTATAATTAATAATTATATATGAAAAATATAGTATTACTTATAAGAAGTTTTAACCGTCCAAAATACTTAAAATCCACATTAAAAAGCATTTTATCAGCAGATATAGATTTATGTATTAAAAGATATATATATGATGATGGATCAAATGATCAAGAAATAAATAATTTATTAACCAATCCTGAGTATATTAATGTTAAAAATAAAGAATTTATAGTTTTTAAAAATAAAACTAATCAAGGATGTAAGTTATCTTATGTAACAGCTTTAAATATTATAAAATACGATAATAGTAATTTACAGGATTTTTTAATATGCACAATAGATAATGATGTAATTGTAAAACCTGAATTTATAACTCACTTAACAAATGGTTATGATAATATATTTAGTAAATATAAACACAACAATATTCTTTTAACAGGGTTTAATCCAACAAATGCACATCTTACTATTATTGAAGATAATGGTTCTTTTTATAGAAAAACAAGCTGTGGAGGAGTTAATTTTGTATTTCATATTAATTTTATAGATTTTATAATAGAGTTTTGGATAAAAAATTTAGATTGGGGAGTTATTTATGAAATGGTTAATAGACAAATGCCTATATGTTCCCTCAAAAAATCAGTGATTAATCATTGTGGTCACATTGGTTTAAATTCACGTGGTGAAAAATATACAGATACTGACGTAAATTTTTAATTCCAAAGTATTTAGTTTTTGCGTAACTTCTACAAATTATTTTTTACATCATATAATAATAAAATACAATATGAAAATATTTGTTTTACATTACTCAAAGTTAACTGATAGAAAAAGACACATTTTAGAACAATTTAAAATACATAATATAACAGACTATGAATTTATAGAAAAATATGATAAATCAGAACTAACTGAAAATGATAAAAAATTGTTTGAAGAAAACTATAATACATCAATGGTATCTCTTATGTTAAAACATTTTTGGGTATATAGTGAAATTTCCGAAAAATATGATAGTGCTTTAATTTTAGAAGATGATGTTTTGTTAGCTGATAATTTTATGGATAAATTAAATAACTATATTAATCAATTACCAGAAGATTTTGATATGTTATTTATTGGTAATGGATGTAATTTGCATATTGAATCAAACGTAATAATTCCAAATAAAAACATTTATGAAAAATGCCTTTATCCAACACATTGGGGGGGTGATGGAGGTACAAGATGTACGGATAGTTATATAGTTAGTAAAAAGGGAGCTAAACAAATATGTGAATATTTAAATAACTTAAATTACAAAATAAACCAACCAAGTGACTGGTGGTTAAATAGAGCATTAAGAGATACCAATTGCAAAGTATATTGGGCCGAACCTACTATAGTTACACAAGGAACTGAAACAGGATTGTTTCAATCATCCCACTTCTGGGGTTAATTGTAATTATTTTATTATATTATTTTGTTATTTTGTTATTCATTGTAATAACAAAATAAAAATTATAAGTTATAAAAGTTAATCTGTTATAAACCATTTATTGTACTTTTTCATATATTCTTTTTTAATGTGTCCTATTGTCCAATTAAAATGTATAATATATGGTTTAATATTCTCATTATTTGCATAATAATATCTGCCATTCGGAAACAAATCTACAGGTAAAACTTTATAATTTAATTGCTTAATTATGCTATTTATATAAACTTGGTCATCCCATCCAACAGTATTTTTGTGAATTTCTGTATGTACAGGATCAAATAATGAAATAGTTTGAGGAGTAGATCTTATAAACATAAATCCACTACAAAGGTTCCAAACTTCTGAATCACTCATTCCTTCATTTTGAATAAATATATCACTATCGCCTATATTTTCTTTTAAATAAGTATAAAAGTCATTGTTTTCATATACTATGTCTCCATCTGTAAAACAAACAAATTCATATTTCAATAAATTTTCGTGTATTATACTTAATTTATTATGTGTTATATTTGACCAATTTCCTGCTCTAAATGTTTGAAAATTAGTATTTATTTCATCATCTATAAGTGTACAAGTATAACCTTTTTCCGTTAATGTATCATATGCTTCTCTTCCTAAACAATAACAATTAATAACTAATGGACTACTTATATTTTTTAATGATTCCAAACAATTCAATGTATAATCTAAATACCCTTTATTGGTTAATGTTATAAATGACATTTTATTATTTGACAATAATATTTAATCAAGAAATAAATGCATTTCTTTTATAATTTTTAAATAATAAAATGCATTTATTATTTAAAAATTCGTTGAATAGTAAATATATGATTCAACAAGAGTTTATATTGCTTATTATGAATTGCAAAAAATATTTTAAAAAGGCATTGTTTCAAAAACAAACATGGTTAAGAAATATTCCTTCATACTTGAGATATTATCACGTTATAGGAGATGAATTGTTAGATTGTGAATATAAAATAGATGATAAAAATTCAATATTATGGGTTAAAGTAGCAGACGATTATAATTCACTTCCAAAAAAGGTTATTTCTGCATATGACGCAATTTACAACAATTTTAACTTTAAATATTTATTTAAAACAGATGATGATCAAATATTAGTAAAACCTATGTTTTTTGATACTATTACTACCCTAATTTCTAATATGATACCCCAACCACATTATGGAGGATACATAGTTGATGTAGAGAAATCATATTTATCACAATATCATAAAATTCATCCAGAATTACCAGAAAATTTGCCTATCTTACAAACAAAATACTGTAGTGGTAGATTTTATTTTCTCTCTAAAAGTGCAGTTTCACATTTAATTAATAAAAAAGAATTGATAATTAAAGAATATTTAGAAGATTATGCTATAGGATTTAACTTAGACAATAATTTTAAAACATATATTTTAAATATATCAACTAACCATTTTTTTACGGATATTGAATTATCAGATTTTCCACGTTTATTAGAAGAAAATAAAATTTAATAACAAATGTTGTATTTCTTATTTCTTATTTCTTATTTCTTATTTCTTATTTCTTATTTCTTATATGGAACAAGTTTTTAAGGGTTGCGTTATCTACAGTGCTGTTTAAATTAAGCATACTATTTGAATAATTTGACATTTTTCTCTCTATATCACTATATCCAGAACATTGAGTCACTGTTAGAGGTATTAACAGATACCAAATACCTGTTGATTGTAACTTATCCCAATATTGGTCAATTGTATAAAAATTATGCTTATTTGGATAATTTATTAATTTATATATACCTTCTTCAATATTTTTTATTAAATCATCAAAATAATGTGATTTTATTAAATATCCAGTAGTTGTTATACATTTTGTTATTTTAACACAAGTATCATCTTTTTTCTCATAATATCCCTTATTATTTCCAGCTATTAAAAGCACATCCCATTCTTTATTTTTAAAAAGAAAATTATTTAATTGACTAGTAAATAAGCTTATATTTATAAATGTAATATCGTCTTCCACAATTAAAACGTGATCTAAACTGTTTGCTTTAGCATTCTTTAAAACTTCCAAATGACTCATACTGCATCCTAACGCTCCATTTTGCATTTTTATTGCATTAAAACGTTGCCCCTTTAATCCTACTTTATTTAATTCATTTTCAACGTGGGCTTTTCTATCAGGACGAGTGTCTAAATTTATATAAAAAATATTTTTTATATCTGAAATACTATTCATATATTTATTATAAATATATAAATATGTTAAACATTTTATTTATTATTCTATAATTTCTTGTATTAATTGTGTCCTAATTTTATGCCAATACTGAGGTCCCTCTTTACTCCCATTATGTGTAAGTTGGTTATCGTGCAATCTATAATATAATAAACTATCGCTTAAATTATGAAAATACTCATATTTTTTTAAAATTCTTAATAATAATTCAAAATCCTCTATGTTTTTACTTATATTTATATTATAATTACCTACAGAAATTATGGCTTCTTTGCGAAAACATAAACTGGGATGATTCGCAAACCAATGTAATGGATGTTTTTTATAATCATTCAATGTAATAGATTTATGATTGGTAGTATTAGTTATATTATTTATATTATCTTTAAACATCATGACTTGAGATCCACAAATCATTACATCTTTGTTATGATTCATAAATTCAACTTGTGTAATTATTCTATTTTTTACCATAATATCATCGCTATCCATTCTAATTATTAATTCATAGGATGCAATGTTTACACCTTTATTCAATGTATATCCTAATCCCATATTTTTAGTATTTTCACAATATACAACATTTATGAATCGTGTAGTTTTTTCAAAATTTTCTAGATGTTTTTTAAGTAATTTAGTGTGTAATTCATCTGAACCATCATTAATCCATATTAATTCTATATTAAAGTATCCTTCTTGTAATTTAATAGACTCTAAGCACTCTTGTATATATTTACTTTTGGTATTAAAACTAGGTATTAATATACTCACACCATTCTCTTTCACAGGACGTATAAATTGACTTGGTAAAGTAGTATTATTCATATTATCATAACTTTTTTTTGTAGACCCCCACTCTTGAAATGCATAAATTTTTCCGTGTCCAGTGTATTCTATTCCAGTTAAATGAATTGGTAAAAAAGTATAACTAGGAAATATGTGTAAATCTTTATACAGACCAGTATTATACATTCTAGTTAATAGACCAGGACCAACTAATATCCAAGCCAACATATTTGTTTTCTCTTTACTAACTTCATTATTTAATATCCATTTAACAGCCTCTGATACTAAAGGATGGTTCTTAGGAAACCCCATTGTTCCTGTAGCCACTAATCCTGGTCTAACATTCTCTTGTTCCCATCCAGCAAAACATTTTTTACTTAATAACTCTGCATCAATAGGCTCAATGCATATTGAATCTGCGTCTATAAAAATACCACCAAATTTTTCTAATAACTCCCATCTCATTATATCTGCTTTTCCATTAATTTCTTCTATATCATCTATTTTGGATTGACATATTAATTTAATATTTCGTTTAATTAGTTCTTCTTCATTCCAAATAATATATTCAAAATCTGGGTTTTTATCCCTCCACGTATCCATTAATTTACTTGGTCTTGGTTTATCTCCTATCCAAATTTGATGAATTATTTTTGGTATTTTACTCATTTTATTTAATATATAATTATTATTTAAATTAATTAATGAGGTTTTTATATAATTTAAATATAACTATTTACCATATAAATATTTTTAATTATATAAAATATTATGTTGTTTGATTTGATTAATGTTATGTATATTAACTTAGAAGAGAGAAAAGACAGACGTATAAATGTTGAAAAAGAATTACACAAAATTGGTATAGATAACCCAGAACGGTTTAACGCAATTAAATTAACAAATGGAGCATTAGGTTGTAGTATGAGTCATTTAAAATGTTTAGAAATTGCAAAAAAAAACAATTTTGATTACATATTGATTTGTGAAGATGATATTGAATTTTTAGATCCAGAACTATTTTTATCACAATTGAAACGTTTTTTAGATTTTAATAATAGGTGGGATGTTGTTTTAATTGCTGGAAATAATATGATACCATATGTACCTGTGAATGATACGTGTATAAAAATTTACAATTGTCAAACTACAACAGGATATATTGTTAAAAAAACATATTACGATACTCTTATACAAAATTATAAAGAAGGTATTGGTAAATTATTAAAAGAACCTACAAATAACAATTATAAGATAGATAAATATTGGTTAAATCTTCAAAAAGTAGATAGATGGTATTTAATTATTCCTCTAACAATTGTTCAAAGAGACGATTATAGTGATATAGAAAAAAAAGTAACTAACTTTAAAAACTATATGTTAAATTATAATAAGGCTTATAAAAATTAGTAAAATAAAATTATCCGAATAGTAAAATAGAGAAAATAATTATGATTTAATTATGTATGATATCTGAAAATTTTAATAATGAAGAAAAAGAAGCTATTGCAAAGAAAATTAAGCCTATTTCTATTAATTTGGTTGATATTGAAATGGACAAATTAATTACAATAGGAAAAAATGCACACACTATGTCGTGTAGATCTAGAATTGGAAATAATATTGTAGATTATTTTACATTTGTACATCGTCTTAAAACTAAGGGAAAATATAATATTAATTTTTTTGAATTTATTGTAAATATAGAGGAATTTAAGAAAAAAAATTTTATTCAAAATATGTTAAATTATTACGATACAGTTAAAAATAAAAATAAAACAAAAAATGAATACATTGTTATGAAAGAAGTATATAATATTTGTATTAGCGCAATAAATATAATACGACCTCTGGTGTATATGGAAATTTACTCAAAATATAATCCTGCAAGTATATTAGATTTTTGTGCTGGATGGGGAGGTGCAGCAGTAGCGTGTGCTGCACTTAATATTCCAAAATATATAGGTATAGAAATAAATGATAGTTTAAAACAATCTTATGATAAATTAATACCATATCTTAAGAATAAATCTCATACAGAATTTGATATAATATTTGAAAATGCATTAAATATAGATTATACTACTTTATATTATGATTTGGTATTTACATCACCGCCATATTATTTTATACAAAAATATGAAAATAATATAGAATATGATTCAAAAAAAGAAATGGACGAACAATTTTATAAACCTATTTTTTTAAAAACTTATAAAGGACTTCAAAAAGGCGGATATTATATTATAAATGTTTGTAAAGAAGTATACGATAATGTTTTAAAACACTTATTTGGAGAAGCTAACGAAATTTATCCTTATAAAAAATCCAAAAGACAAAATGATTATAATGAAATTGTATATGTTTGGCTTAAAAAATAATAAATATTAACATTGTATTACACATTAGACATTAAATATTATTCAATATGCACCACCTAACTTGACTCTTGCACTAGTTTGTGCTTTAGGACGTTGTCCTAAATATGTTGCGTATTCACGCGAATATTTATGTGGTATTTGTTGGCTATATTTTTGAGTTTGTATCTGTTGGTTATATTGATTATTAAAATTGTTATAAGAATCTTCTTGTATTTCTTTTATATTATCTTGTTCTATTTGTCTTAAAAGATCGCCAGGCACTGTCTTACCAATTGATATTAAATATTTTGCTGCGTGTTCTCTCCTCTCTTTTATAGTTGGATAATATGGTATTTTTGACCAATTATCTGTTGTTATAACAGTCTGTTTTGTTTCTTTTAATTTATCTGGATTAATTATTTTTCTTTTAGGTTCTCTTAAATCGTAGCTATAATAATTGTCTCCTTCAAATTTATGTAGTGTTGTAAAAGTTGTTATATTTATAAAAAATATATTATTATTATGCACTGTAAATATATTATCATTTGGATTTAATGACTTATCGTCAATATTATACTGCAAATTCTTAATAGTGCGTAAACCATCAACTCCATCATCGTGTTCTGCTCTCCACGGGTCTTTTTTACTAATAATTCTAGAAACACCATCAAATAATTGCAATATTTCTGGACTTCCTATATTATAAAAAACTGTCCTATCTATTTTTAAATGAAATGCAAGAGCTCTTTTTTGTAAAGCATTGTCTTCCATTCCCCAACCCCAAAAATTTGGATATCCATTTATTTTTTCAAAATCAGATCCTTTTATTACAACTATTCCACCAAGAGTATACTTAAAACCGTAATAATGTTTTACAATACCTTCAGAAGTTTTATAATCAAAAATCTTATTAAACGGTATTGTATCAACATCATTGAAAACAAAATCTATATTTTTATAATGGTTTGGGTATTTATTTTTAATTGCTAAAAACCCTATATTTCTAGTACCTCCCCTATTAAATGTTCTAGAATCACACTGATGAGAAAAATAAATTTCATAATCATCATCATTTTCTAAAATAAAACTCATATATTTGCTAAAAAAGAATTTATGTTGTACACGATTTCTATATGGAACTATAAAAACACGTTTTGGGATTTTTACCTCTTCTGACATATATAGTGTTAATTAAGGTTTTATTTTTATTTTTATAACTACTATAATATATATTTTAATTTACATATTCTATTTTATAATATAGTTTATTTATATTATATATAAACAATATTAAACAATTGGTAGCATATTAGTGTAGTAAAATGCGCAATACCTACATTTTCATAACAATCCTATATTATATCTATATTTCTATTGGTAATTCATTTGAAATAAATATGAGGCCGAAGTGTGCAGACTGTAAATGGTTTATTCCTAATAAAAATAATAAAGATGAATATGGACTATGTAACCTCTTCAATAATAAAATTTCTTGTGGATCAGCCGAAGTGATAATACACAATTATGCATTGCATTGTAGAATGAATCCGAATTTGTGTGGTATTTATGGAAATGGTTTTGACAAACTACATAGTAAAGAAAAAATGAATTCTGAAATAATAAATGAATTGCAAACGTTACAAAAAAAACTACTTGAATTAGAAAATAGTTTTAATGGAGAAATTTATGAGAAGAATGATATTATTAAATTTGAAGAAGAGCTTAAAGAATTACAAGATAAGATTAAAAACTATAGAGATAATTAAACGATTGCATATTTTTTTAATATAACTGTAGGTATTAATTCTGTTTTTATCTTATCCAACTTTTTAAAACATTTGTTAATTGTAACCTCACTAATTTCACTTACACTTTTAACATCTCGTTTATTAATATTTAATCCGCAATTTTGCGAAATAAAATATACAACACCAGCTGCAATTGAATGAGGTGTATTTTCAGGCATAATATTGTTTTTCTCTATTTTCATTGAAATGAATTGACATAATTTTGTTAATTCATTATTTATGTTTAATTTACTGCAAAATCTTTCAATAAATGCCTCTGGTTTAGTTCTTCCAAAATTGGTTTTTTCTTTATTATCCATATCTTTCTCAATATTATTAATTATGGATAATGCATTTTTACATCCTTTTGTAGCACTTGTAATATCTAAATGAAATATGTTTGCGATTTCTTTTGCAGTTCTAGGAAAATTATTTACTCTGCACGAAATGTATATAGAAGCTGCTAATATTCCATCTCTATTGTCACCTCTAAAAGTTAGTTCATATTCAGATATTTTCTTATGATATCTAATGGCGTCATCAATAATCATTTTAGGCATACCAGCATTCTGAGCCATAATGGTAATAATTTGAAACTCATCATATTGAGATTTTTCTTTATAAGGCATAGATTGCCATTCATTATACCGGCGAATTTTTCTCATTTCATAAGACATATGACCTATACACAAAACCTTACAACCATAAGATGATTCTTCTAATAAAGGATTTATAGGCATACCACATCGTGTAGGATCATTATTTTGATTATCATCAGCACCATAATATCTCCATTCTGGAGTTTGATCTACTAAATCTTTATAAATAATTCCACATTTATTGTTTGTACAAGTTAAAAATCCTTCATCTGAAAATGCTAAAATGCTTTCGCATCTTTCACACATTTCTCTTCCAGATGAGCCATACATACATTCTAATGGAACATTAAGTTTTTGTTCATTTATTACTTCAGAATCAAATATATTCCATAAATTGGTTTTGTTTATTATACTGTCCTTTCTTTTTTTACTTTTATTATCAGTGCTCATTCTATTATTCATTCATATAGATAAAATATTTTTAATTCAATTTTATTATTATATAAATAATTTTTAAGGTTGTATATTATATGGGAAATACTATTTCAACAAATTCAAATAAACCATCAGGGGAAGAAAATAAAAAGGATTTCGGGAATTTTTATGATATTATTGACTATATTGCTACATATTATATTTTAACCATGGACTTTAAGAGCTTAAGTAAACTTTCTGAACAGGCTTATTGTGACAAACTAGTGATTTTAACATCCGACATAATTAAAAGATATTTTAATGATATGGAAATCACTTATATGGCTCAAAGAATCAAAAATGGAGTAGAAATAAATCAATTAGATAAGGACAAAGTTATTTTTTTAAATAAAGACCAATTAGATAGTTTAGATGTATCTAACGATACTAATAAAAGCATTAAAAAAAAACGGGTATGTATAGGCATTGCAAAATTTTATGTAAAAATTGCACATATTTTTGCTGCTATTGTAACAACTATTAATCCTGTATACACATATAAGGATGAAAATGGAGATACTGTTAAAAAAACATTATTAGAAAAAGATACTATTCCAAAAAATGTAACTAGACAGTTATATAAATTAAATATTTGCGACAATAGAATTAGAGCGCTAAAAAAAACCCAGGCGGTTGATGCTTCTAATGGAGATATTAGTATTAATCCTAAAATTTGTGATATAAATTTAGATAATGCTGGACAAATTAAAAACTTATCAAATGAACCTGGTATTACAGAACTAATGAGATTATATTTAGATGACAATTATGATTATTCAACTGGGGCGTTTAATGGTATGTCAGAAACTACTAAGAGCCAATTTATGTCAGATTTGAAAACATTTTATACTGCCTTTACAGGAAATGAAACAATGCCTGCAGAAATTACAAAATTTAGTGATATAAAATTAAGAGATTATAATACGAAACAAGGTTGTCAAGGTACAAATCCTATATTTAAAAATAAATATACTATGAACAAAAACGATAAATTATTTATTGCTTATGCTGATAATATAAAAAAAATGGTTCAAACTGCGTCAGATAACCAATCAAAATTATTATCTGTGATAAATGATTTGTTTACTTATGTTATTGATCCATATACGAATAAAAAAAAGATTAGAGTTAATCCAAAATTAACTGAAGAAATGCTTCAAAACGCTATTGAAAAAACGAGAAAATTAATTGTAGATTTATATGTAAGATGTGAACTAGATTATGTAAACGGTGTTAAAATATATGAAGCAATTGTTGAATCCAAAATTTTAGAAACAACACAAAAACAAATAGATAGTTTAAAAACAGAGGCATCTAAAATAATTACTCAAACGAAAGAGTCTACAATACCAACAAATAAATAAATATTAATTGTTAAATGTGGAAATATATAAACCAACTATTTTAGGAATATATATATATAATATAAAAATGGCTGTTACTCGTAGTATGTCTCGTTCTTCCAGAAGTAAAAAACGTATTTATCGTTCTCGTGTAAAAACTTCGCATTGTCGTGGTAAAAGTTTTACAAAATGTAGATTAAGAAATGGTTGCAGAAGAACCCTCTCTGGAAAAAGAAAATCTTATTGCCGTAAAAGAAGTAATCACAGTACATAAATTATGATAAAGTTACTATAAACTTTATTATAATTGATTTTTACTAATTTAAAAATAGTGTTATTTCTATATAAATGAGTAATATAAATGCTAATAATATTAATAGTCAAAATATTACTGTTACAAACTTAAATGTTACATACATAAATGGTAAACCATATAATAGTTATTCATCAAATTGTGGATCATATGTTCCTTGTCCAAGTTGCGATTATTCAGGACCAGATGTATGTGATTGTGGTGTTGATTGTGATTTTGTGCCGGATGTATGTGATTGTTATATTCCTCCTAATAAAGGAGGAACGGGTGCTCAAGGTCCACAAGGACCTCAGGGGCCTGTAGGTCCGATTGGTAGTAATGGTCCAACTGGTCAAACCGGAAATACTGGTTCTATTGGTAAAACTGGGTCTACTGGTAAAAGTGGTCCAACCGGAACTACTGGTCCTACTGGTAAAAGTGGTCCAACCGGAACTACTGGTCCTAGTGGTAACACTGGTACAACCGGAAATACTGGTCAAACAGGACCTATTGGTAATACTGGTCAAACAGGACCTATTGGTAATACTGGTCAAACAGGACCTATTGGTAATACTGGATACATTGGTCCTACGGGTACAACTGGTCCTACGGGTACCACTGGAAATACTGGTCCTACGGGTACAACCGGAAATACTGGTAACACTGGTCCTACTGGTACACCCGGAAATACTGGTCAAACAGGATCTACTGGGTTTACCGGACCTATTGGTAATACTGGATACATTGGACCTACGGGTAATACAGGCCCTGCAGGAACCAATGGTTTTTCAAGTGGATTAGTATATTATTTTAATAATGATATTTCTGGAAATCCTACAACATATAAAGATTTAAATCGTATTATTAGTACTAACGGAGGTATTTCAACAACTATAACTAATACAGTTACATCTGTAAATAGTCCTCTGCTATTTCAATCTTTTATTACGCCTCCAGGAGATCCAAACATAACAAATCTAACTGGTGGATGTTGGAATTATGAGATTTATGCAAATGTTAATGTAGGAGCAAATGTAGCATATATACTTTTTAAAGCATATTTATATCATTTAGATACTACAAAAACTTTAATTTCTACTACTGCACAAATCCCAATTATTACAAATAATTTACCATTTTTATATTTTGTTTCAGGTCCGGTTTTAGCTGAAACTATTTTGTCAAGTGATAGAATATATATAGAAGTTTATGGTGGAACTACCGCAGGTAATAAAATTATTACTATGTATTTTAATGATACAACTAACGCACAGGTAACAACCACTTTATCTCCTATAATAGGTCCTACTGGTCCACAAGGTACTACAGGTAATACTGGATCTACAGGGACCATCGGTCCTACTGGATCACAAGGTCGTACAGGTCCTACAGGTCCTACAGGTATTATTGGGCTCACTGGATCTACTGGAACACAAGGTTCTACAGGTTCTACCGGAACAATTGGTCCTACAGGTAGAACTGGACCAATTGGTCCTACAGGTCAAGGGTTAACATTAACTGGAAGTAACAACTATTTTTTATATAAAACAGGCCCAACAACATCAAATGCTGCAGTTATTTATACAGATACTACAAATGTAGGTATTGGAACAACAACTCCGCAACGATTATTTCAATTATCTCAAACAACATCAGTAGAACAAATAATGCAAAGGACTAACGCAAATGCTAATAATAAAAACTGGAATTTGGTATGTGATAGTGGAGGGGGACCAAACTCTATTTTTTATTTTAGAATGCTAAATGATGCAGGTCTTGCTGGAAATACAATATTAACACTTACAGCAACAAATGATACAGGAACAGGTCAAGCAAATGGCACAAATATTGCACAATTTAGTGGTCCTGCAACAAGTAATGGCATTCGTGTTGGTATTGGTAATGAAGCACCGGATTGTCCTTTATTCATAGGTAATATAAATGGTATAACAACTGGTAGTTTAGTTTTTCATTTATCTAGGCCAGGAACCGCTGATAATGTTTTAATTTATGCATCTGATTCGTATGCCCCAAATGCTGCTGCTGCAACTATGAAAATGGGTAGTATTTCGTCTACGGGTCGTTCTATCAATGCTACAGGTACAATTAATTCTAGTGGAGCTGATTATGCTGAATATATTCCATATTCTTCATCTATAACTACAACATTACAAAAAGCAGATATTTGTGGTATAGATAATAGCGGAAATCTAACAAATATATATTCAAATGCGGTTCGTTTTGTTATAGTATCTACAAACCCTTCTTTTGTTGGAGGAGATAATTATAATACAGGTAGCTATAATAACATTGATATGTTTAGTATTGATCCATCCATAAATTATTCAGGAACGATACTTTATAATAATGAATTAATTAATCAAAATGTTAGTCAAATTTCTTTTTGCGGTCGTGTTCCAGTAAACAAATATCAATTATATTATAATAATGGCGTATCATTCGGAAATTGTATAGGATGTTATATAGTTCCGATTCCATCAGGAACAGTCAATAACTATAGGCCATTTTTCAGTAACAATAACATAAGTGTGACTGCTTATACTATTTATGGTTTAATAACACTAGAAACATCATTAACAATTACTCAATATATAAACTCTATTGGTATGATAATTTCAATAGATCCTAGTACCGGTAATCCAATAGTCATTGTTAAGCCAGCATAAATATTTTACTATTGAATCAAAAAAAGTTTGTTATCCAAAATTGTATAACTAATAATACAATATGAAAAGTAGGTAAAAATGCTGTTACAAACAATAATAATAAAAGAATCTCAATTGGTTGCATAATATGGTTATAAAGTTATAAATAGTTATTTTTATAACTTTATATAGATTTTATATAATGTATATTTTATTGCCGTTTAATAACACCAAATAGACTACGAACATTCATTAGGGCGTGTCGTCTAAACGCAGTTCTGCTTTTTAAAAGAGAATGTGTATTCTTATATGTTTTTCTTGCAACTGTTATAGCAGACTTCCAATGTTTATTTTTTGCACTACGCGAATGTATTCCTTTTTTTTTTATTATTTTTCTACGTCTAGTAGACATATAATATAATAATATTATATTGTTAATATAATATTATTTACAGTTTCAAGTATGTAAAAGAATTATAGTAAAATATTTTTTCTATAATAAGTTACTTGTTTAAGCACGGGCGCGACTGGCAGCAGCGGCACGGCTGGCAGCAGCGGAGGCAGCACGACTGGCAGCAGCGGCACGGCTAGCAGCAGCAGAGGCAGCACGGCCAGCAGCGGCAGAACGACTGGCAGAAGCAGAGCGTGAGGCAGAGGCGGCGCGGCTGGCAGCAGCAGAGGCGGCACGACTGGCAGAGGCGGCACGGCTGGCAGCAGCAGAAACAGCGCGGCTAGCAGCGCGGCTAGCGGCACGAGCGCGACCACGAGCAACAGTTCTGGAACGAGACATAGAGCGATGACGGCGATTATGAGATTTGGCCATTTATATATATAACTTACAAAAAAAAATTATAAACGCCTAAAATTTAATAAAGTATATATTTTTATTTTTCTAAAGTAATTCATTATTACCAAACTCTACTAGTTGAATGCCACCACATTTTATCTCCTTTTTTAACATTAAATAATGTTCTAAATACAGGCAACCTTGACAATGGGACGTTTGTTCTATATTTGTCTGGAGGATGAGGATTTATTTTTAATTGTGCTTCTAAAGCTTTTTTGCTTAATTTTTGTCTTTGTTGAAATGCAAAATACACAAAAAATACCTCAAATGATAAAGTTTGTATAGGCAATATATCATCGTTTTTTAATTGAAAATCTCTTAAATATTCTGTACAAGTAGATAACCCAGAAATATCCGCTAAATCCTCCCCTATACTAGGTTCTGCATCAAAATATATTCCATCATAAGAAGCGAAAACTTCATATTGCTTAATAACATCATTTTGTATCTTTTTATACAGTTTTTTATCTTTTTCACTCCACCAGTCATTTAATTTTCCAGTCATATCATATTGACTCCCCCAATCATCTAAAGCGTGCGACATTTCGTGAGCAATGGTAAATCCAATATGGGCTAAATTATATTCAATACCTCTTTCATCTAAATCTACAAATGGTTTTTGTATATATCCTAAAGGAATATAAATGCCATTTTCTGATGGAGTATATGCCGCATTTACAAGATATGCTTGGGTTCCTACAAATTTTGGAGGTATTGTGGTCCAATCTATAACTGGTATATCAATGATTGGTTCACCCTCCAATTTTATGGCTCTATTGTGTCTCCATTCGGCAATTTTGCATAAATTACCCCAAGGATCATCATTTGTATAATCTAGTAAAGGATCTTCCCTTAAAATTTTAGGTGATCCTACCGTTAATTTAAAATTATGCAGTTTTTTTAAAGCCATTTCTTTTGTTTTAGACTGCATCCATTTATTTCTTTTTATTATTCTAATATATACCGTTTTCAAATCTTCAGCCATCGTTTTAACGTAATTTATAAGTTGAGGGTTTTCATATTTATTTATGTATTCATTTGTTAAGAATGTATTAAATGCAAAACCTAAACCATAAATAGGAGTTTTTTGAATAATAACTTTTGCTTCTTGACCACGTACGAATTTACCTTGAAAATCATAAAATATATCTTTTCCCTTTACATTGTACCTTTGTTCTTGTCTAATAAAAATATAAATCCAATAAGCTCTCCACTCAGGATTATTCCATTCATTTAAAAGTAATTTTGTGCAACAATATAAATAATTTAAATTAGATGTAATGAAAAAATTTGGTGTATAATCAAACCCTAATGCTTGTGAAAATGATGACCAATCAAAATTATAAATTTCTTTTGCTTCGGTTGTTGTTACTAAATTATATCCATTTTCAGATTCTTTTACTTTTTTATTACAACTATAAGAATTTACTAATTTAACCTCGCAATTAAAAATATCTTCTACATTAAAATCATTATTTTCACCAAAAACATTATTAAATAATTCTTTTAAATACTTTAAATATCTAGTTTTATACATTTTTTTATATTGTAAATCGGAGCCATCATCAAAATAAATATTTATATCAATTAAAGAAACTTGATTTGGTTCTATATAACATCTGTAGATTTTCGGATTTTTATCATCAGGGTTTAATGACCATACAAAAGGACTGCCCCAAGAAACTATTTCATTTAAATTCGTAAATCCTAACATTTTCCATAAATTAGCATTATCTTTTCTCAATTCGTCTATTTTATTTAATATAGTATTTGAATAGATTTTAGATTGTTCTTGCGTGCTAGTTATTAAATGCGACTCATAAAAATTTTTTATGCATTTCGCTTTTTTAGTATGTTTTGTTTTTGGGTCAGAGATATAATGTTTAACTATATCTAACAGTTCATTATACACTTTATCTTGAACAAGTCTAAAATCATCTACTTGAACAATATATTTTTGACTCTTTTCTAGCTGAAATTTTTGTAACCATCTATCATTAATATATGAATAAAAATCATTCTCTGGTAATATATTTGATGGACTAACTGCTTTTTTTAAATCTGACAAAATTTCTTTGTCTAAATTAAAATTTTTAGATGAAGTATCTATATTATTTTCTTTTAATGTTTTTTCTATCTTATCCTCAAATGTATTATATGTATTTGAATAATTTTTACAAACTAATTCTTTTTGTTTGTCAGATAAAATATCAAATTTCTTTTCACGATTTTTAATACTTTTATTTTTTAATTTTTTAATTTTTATTATTTTTTTTAAAGTATATATTCCCATAAAATATATTTATATTTTATTATTTATTATTTAGTATTTCTTATTTATTCCAATACAGAGATCTATTAAACCCTTTATATTTACTTACTCAAATATACAAATTTATTTTTTGTAAAAGAATGGAGTATATTTTTATTATTAAATAATTGAATTGCTAACTTTGTAAAACCATAATTCTTTGGTGGAAATACAAATTTATCAGCCAATGCTAAGAGAATTACATCACATATAGTATCAATAAATACATTCCCAGTATTATTATTATTTACTCTATGTATCGGGTAATTATTATTATTTAATGTTTTTATAAATGTGTATAATTTGTCATTCGTTTTTAGATTTTTAAAATAAACTAGCGCTTCTTTGCTATCTGTAGCTAAAAATATGTTATCTTCTAATATCGTATTATTATTTTGTGTAGAAAAAGCTATATAATCTGTTTTATAATCAGTGTTTCTAATATGAATAGATGTATAAGGTTTATCTATCATTGTATAACGTATTTTTATAGAATCTATTACGTAATCATTTAATATTAATAATGATAACATATTAGCACCATTAGTCCCTCCACCACAATTATTATGCAATATTATATCTTCACTATATTCTTCATTAAAGTTTACAGACAAAGATACAGAGTTATAACAAAACCCTCTTATATATTCATATCTATTATCATAGTCATATAATTTATTTTCTAATATATTAGGATATGTTGTAAATTCATTATTAAAGATAAGGGTTTTAATTGTATAACTATTGTATATTATATTACTTTCATCTATAAATGTAAAATATTTATCAAACGATTCTAACATAAAATTGTTATATGATGTATCAATTAACAAACACCTATTATATTTTTTGCAATAATTATAACATAAATATATTTGGTTTAGAGTGTCATTTAATCCTCCCATTGGTCTACATAATAAATATTTCATTTAAATAAAATACTATAAGATATTATTTTATTCAAATAAATTTATCCTCTATTTTACTAAGCAATTCATCGTCATAAACCAAATTACCTGAAGGTTTATATGATCTAATAGGGGTGTATTCTTTCTTCTGTTGTTGTTTACCATTTTTACTTTGGTCTTGATTTTTCAAATTCATCATGTAATCATTCGGGTTCCTTACATCCATAATTTGTCTACTAGTATTATCATCTTCATCGGTATCAATTATTTTTTGTCCATATTCATTTATAACAATACCAGTCTTATTTTTTAATTCAGTTCTTACATAAGAAGGTACCCAATGCAACCAAGAAATAAATAATGTATTTGGGTGTATATATCTTACATTAAATCCGTTTGTTTTTAATTTATCTATTAGATAAGCTATGCAAGCAGCCTGATCATATTTTGGAACACCAATAATAACTTCAGGAACAACAAACCAACAAAAATTTTCATTTACTCTTTGCCTAGAGGTTGTTTTAATTCTAATATGAATACGATTTAAAATTTTATTAAATAATGCTAACTTATTAAGATCTTGTTGTCGTTTTTTTTCATATAACTCATCTATATTTAGTTTTTCTGAAAAGTCTTCTATGTTTTCTAATGTAAAAATATTTGCCATTTAAAAAGATTAAAGAAAAAAACTTATTAAAATGAATGTAATTATTTTACATAAATGACTATAAAACATTTGGTAATATCTGGTGGTGGTCCAACAATGGTACAATCATTAGGTTCTATTCAACACTTAGAACAAGAAAAATTCATACTTAGAGATAAAATTGAAAGTATTTATGGAACTTCTGCAGGAGCTATAGTAGGTACATTAATTTGCTTAAATTTTGATTGGGAAACCATTAATGATTATATTATTAAAAGGCCGTGGCAAGATGTCTTCTCTATTAAAGTTCAAGACATTTTTGACTCATATACTAAAAAGGGTATATTTGATACAAAAACAATTGAAAAATGTTTCAAACCATTATTAAATGCTAAGGATATATCTCTTCAAATCACATTAAAGGAATTTTATGATTATTCAAAAATAGAAATGCATTTTTTTACGTTTGAAATAAATAAATTTAGCTTAATAGATATATCTTATTTAACACATCCAGAGTTAGAACTTTTAACAGCGATTCAAATGACTTGCGGTATACCTGTATTATTAACACCTGTTTGTATTGAGGATAAATGTTATATAGATGGAGGTATGGTATGCAACTATCCTTTAAAGTATTGTGTAGATTCTGGTAAAAATGTAGAAGAAATATTAGGTATAAAAAATCAATACAATAATAGTAATACTAATTGTGTTGATTCATCTTCAAATATGTTAGATTTTATTATGTGTATTTTATTCAATACTATATTTAGTTTAAAAATGAATTATATAGAGCCAATTATAAAATATGAAGTAATAAACGATACAGAATTAATGTCATTTGAATCTTTAAAGAATGCATTAAGTAGTATAGAAGTTAGAACAGATTTGTTAAATAGTGGAATTCAAACTGCGAAGGGTTTTCTCTCTAAACAAAATATTTCTAATAATTTATAAAACAGTATTCAAAAATTGTTCTAGAGTTGCCTTAGTAGGCTTTGCATCATATTCTACAACCTGACCATCCTTTAATAATTTTATTGTTGGGAACCCCTCAATATGGTATTTATTCATCATTTGTTCAACCTCAGCAGTTTCGGTTGTGCAATTAATTTCTGTAAATACAACTTTGTAACCATTCACCGTTTTATTTTCGTATTCCGATTTCAATTCTTCCCAAACAGGTTTAGCTGTCTTACAATGTGGACACCAATCAGCATAAAAAAATAGCAATTCTGCTACATTACCTGTAGGAACTGAACCTATAGGTATTTGTTCACTATTGGGTTTATAACTAGACTTCAATGATGGCAAATAATAATAAAAAATATAGAATCCGGCAATAAAAGAAAAAACGAGAACTGATATAATTATTAACAATGTTGTATTACTCAAGTTGCTTCCTGCAGTTTTAATTCTTGAATAAATAGACGTATCACTACTTCCTAGGGGGCTTCTAATACCTGAACCATTGAAATTAACATAATTAACCATTTATATATATTCAAGAAGAAATTATGATTCTCTTTTAACGAATACCATATAAAGATAATATAGAAATATTATATTATCATTATGTTGTTTAGAACTGTCACTGGTGAATTGATTGAAATTAATAGATATAACTTTAAGAATGATACGTTGTATTATGAAAAAATAGTAGAAATTAAAAAAGATTTTACTAAAATAGATTTTACTAAATTAGACAAAACTCTTAATAACAAAGATAGAAAGCAGTCCTAAAAATAAAGTAAAAACATAACTGCATATAATATTAAGATTTAGTTGCGATTTAATATCTTCTGGCTTTGATTCAACATTTACTTGTCTTAGAGAATCTGTTTGTATATTATTCAAATATATTGTATAAAATAACAATATCAATGTAATCAATCTCATAAATATAGAAGTTTTGAATAAATTGCTTAATGGACTGATTATGAAAAGAATAATTAGAAAAATAGAAATAAAAGAACACGTGCATATTTTTTTTGTTGAATTTGTAAAAACACTTAAATTAGAGACTGTAGTATCCATATAAAATTTGTATATATTTTTATTTACAAATTTTAAGCATTATTTTTATCTTGATAATATATAATGACACATACGCGTAAAAATAGAAATACACATAACAAAACAAAAAAGAACCGTGTATTTACAAAAAAAGATTTTTATTCAGGTGATGGTATGATGACAAAAATATGGGGGCCATTAGCTTGGACATTTCTTCATACAATAAGTTTCAACTATCCAGTTGATCCAACCGAAGAAGATAAAATACATTATAGAGATTTAATAATAAATCTTCAATATACATTACCTTGTAAGTATTGCAGAATGAATTTATCAAATAATCTTAAAAAGAAGCCATTATTAATGTGTCATATGAATAACCGTGAAACGTTTTCAAGATATATATACGAACTTCACGAAACAGTTAATAAAATGTTGCAGAAAAAATCAAATTTAACTTATTGTGATGTGAGAGAAAGATATGAGCATTTTCGTTCACGTTGTACAGAAGAAAAACCAACTATTTTTAAATTTAAAAAAACTCAAACCAGAAGGAAAAAGGAGAAGGGTTGTACTGAGCCACTATATGGTAAAAAATCAAAATGTGTAATTAATATTGTTCCTCAAGAGGACAAAATTGCTACATTCAAAATGGATAAGAAATGTATTAAAAAAAGAATATAAAATATTGCATTTAGTTGGTCGTTTTATCAATAACAACTTCTCTAGTTATTTTCTTTATTATTTTATCTTCTTTTTCTAAATCATTATCACCTTTTCCTCCCATTGCTTCAACAACTAATTTGTTATATTGTTCAGACTGTTTAGATTCGCTTTTTCCACAATCCGGGTATTTTTCCTTAAAATTCCTTAACATTTTTGTATTTTTATGAGCAACTGTTTTAACCATTTTTCTTAATTTATCATTTCCTTCATTTTCTTTTTCCCACTTATTCTCATCTTTTACATACACTACATCTCTTTTAACATCTGTACAATGAACGGGTCTTTCCGTTACATCAAGTTGTTTTAAGTTTTTAATTATTATATCTGAAATACCATTTACAAATCCAACATTGCCCATATTTTCTAAATCGGATAATTGCAGTTTCACAGAATCTGCAAACTCGGTAATATTCATTGCATTTTTACAAGTTTCATTTAAAAATACATTTAAATTAAATGTTTTATTATGACTATTTGTATTAATATTATTATTTGTTCCATTTTTAATAACTTCCATCATCATAGTTTTAAGTTCAGAATTCTCTTTAATAAGTAACATTATAAGGTCTTTATCACATACATTATTATTTATATTTACTATTTTGTCATTATCATTATTTTTACTAATAATACAATTTTTTTTATGTCTCCATAATCCAGATCTATTTTGGTATACTTTATTACATTCATCGCACATATAATGTGACATACATTGCGATTTTTCGGTTGCTAAAGTGTTGCCGATTGTTGCCGTTTTGTTGCGCAAGTGTTTATAGGTTAAATTATGTTTTTCATAATCATATTTATTACACGATGAATAGTTACAAATATTACAAATATATTTTTTTGCGATTTTTTGCGATTTTTCGGTTGACATTGTCGCTAATAATAAGCAACATAAAAATCGTCTAAATTCTTTTTTATTGAAAAAATTTAATTTTACAGTAACAAATTTAAAATTAAATTTTTTTCTGCCTTACGCTAATTTTCAATTATGCAGTAAAACTAAGTTTTTCAAGGATTGAATCGGCTTTTTTGAAAATTGGACATTCCAAAAATGTCCATTTTTTATTTCTGAAAATACTTTTGGGAAAAAATAAATGGGTTGTTTCTTTAAGTTTAATTTATAATAATATATTTACATACCAAATGTTGAAAAGTCATTCACTATTGGTTGAGGTAAATAATCTTCGTTTATAGAATTATAATTGGGCACCTTTTTGCATTCAAATGAAGGCTCTGGACATCTTGCACAAGCAGGACAAGGAGGACATTTTTCTTGTCTAGGGCAAGCAGATGATGTTGGACAAGCAGGGCAAACTGGAGGTACAATTTCTGACTTGAGAATATACAAATCTTCTTGTCCAGAAGGTATTTGACTGGCTGGAATACCAGGAGGCGTTGAACTATAATAATCTGAAGGGGTCACACCATTGTTACTAACGCCTGCAACAGTATTACCATAAGGTCCTTGAGCATAATAAGCAGTATTGCCATACGGTCCTGTAGCTGCACCAGCACTAGCACTTCCTCCATAAGGACCATAATATGGATTTATTTGAGGATAAACAGGCTGGCCTGTTGTACCTGCAATAGTATTACCATTAGGACCTTGAGCGTAATAAGCAGTATTACCATACGGTCCTGTAACTGCTCCTGCGCTAGCATTTCCTTGATAGGCTAAGCTATATTGTGATTCTTGAATTGGTGTTCCTGTACTTCCATAATATTGGGTAGATGATATTGTATTTGAACTACCATTTGAACTAGATTGCGATTGTGTAAAAGTTTGAGTTGTACCATTGGGTAATGTAAATACTATAGTAGTTTGACCATTAGATCCAGTTACAATTGCAGCGCTAAACCCAAAAGGATTTGTAAATGTAGTTGGAGAAGAAGGTGATTGTGTAAATACAACATTTTGAGAACCACTTGTTTGGGTTAATTGTATACTTTGAGATCCATCGCTATTTGTAATTATATTAGCAGTAGCACCATTAGGTCCATAATATGTTGTACCATTTGTTACTGCAGAAGATGACCCATTATAATGGTTATAATTGTCATAACTAAATGAAGAAGAATTTACACCAGAATTAGCTACATTATTTACTGCTGGTTGAGTTGTATTAGTAGATGAGCTAGTTTGTGATGATGTAAATGTTTGTGTAGTTCCATTTGGAAGCGTAAAGATAATTGATCCTTGACCATTAGATGCGGTTACAATTGATGCGCTAAACCCAAAAGGGTTTGTAAATGTATTCGGATTTGATGGAGATTGTGTAAATACAACATTTGACGAGCCACTCGTTTGTGTTAATTGTATACTTTGTGATCCATCATTATTTGTAACAATAGTAGCAGTGTCTCCATTAGGTCCATAATATATTGTACCGCTTGAACTACTATCAAATCCTTCTTTGCTACATTTTCCTCCTAAAAAAGAACATAGTAATAGACCTAATAATAAAATCAGGAAAAGAAATAATGCTTCAGTATTCATTGTATAATTTATATAGTGAAAAAAGTTTAGAATTAAATTGAATTCAATTAAACAAATATAAATATTAATAATTACTATTAATACGATGAAAACTGACTACGAGAATGCAGTAATTGTGGATGATTCTGACGAAAATGAAGAAATTGTTGTTTTACCAAAAAAAATGAAAGCAACCAAATCTAGAATTCAACAACCTATATTAAAGAAATATTATAATGAAGATAGTTCTATATATGAAATTGGTGTAGATGAGGTAGGAAGAGGGCCCTTATTTGGTAGAGTTTATACTGCTGCTGTAATTTTACCTAAAGATGATAGTTTTGATCATTCAAGAGTGAAAGATAGTAAAAAATTTCATTCAAAAAAGAAGATTGAAGAGGTTGCAGATTATATAAAACAAAATGCATTAGCTTGGTATGTAAGTTTTGAAGATGAAAAAAAGGTTGATGAAATAAATATATTACAAGCTACACAGCTTTGTATGCATAACTCTATTTTGGAAGTTAGAAAACAATTTAATAAAAAATTAAAAGAAAAAGGTAAAGAAGAGAGAAAAGATTATTCATATTTCCTTTTAATAGATGGTAACTATTTCAACCCAATCACATACTTAAATAAAACTACAAATAGAATAGATACTTTTCCCCACGTAACAGTTGAAGGAGGTGATAATAAGTATACTGCAATAGCTGCAGCTTCTGTGTTAGCTAAAGTAGAACGTGATAGATATATAGAGGAATTATGCAATGCAAACCCTAATTTAATACAACATTATGGTATAGATTCTAATAAAGGTTATGGCGCAAAAAGGCATTTAGATGGAATAAAAGAGCACGGAATAACTATATGGCATAGAAGAAGCTTTGGTATTTGTAAAAGTTTTACATAAAAATAAAAAATAAAATTGATATAGATTATAATATTTTATAAATTATAAATACTTTTAAACAACCATTTAAAATTTTAAGCTATAATTGATTAATATAAATGAAAGTTTTAATATTTGATACAGAGACAACTGGATTACCTAAAACAAGAGTTATAAGTCCAGATACACTGCATTTGTGGCCGAATCTAGTCCAGTTTAGTTATTTAATTTATGATACAGATTCTTCAAAAAATGAAAAAATATGCGATTTTATTGTGAGATTGTCTGAAGATATTATTATTAGTGAAGAATCTACAAATATACACGGTATCACAAATGAAATGACTAGAAATGGCGCTGATATAGATGATGTATTTGAACAATTCTTCCACGATATTTCAAAGGTAGATCAAATTGTAGGTCATAATGTAGAATTTGATATAAATATGATTCGGGTTGAATTGTTGCGCATTATTAATAATTGTAATTACGCTAACGAAGTAAAGACTGTTTATAAGGAATATTTATTTGCAATAACAACAAATACAAAAATATTCTGTACTATGCAGGAAACAATTGAATTATGTAATATCCAAGTATTGGATAAAAAAGGAAAACCTTATGCAAAATTTCCAAAATTAGTTGAATTGCACGAAAAACTATTTCAACAAACACCAAAAAATCTTCATAATTCTTTAAATGATATTCTTGTTACATTAAGATGCTATATGAAAATTAAATTTAACATTGATGTTATAGATGTTTCTAAAGAAATTAAAAAACAATTCAAAAATTTATTATAGTAATATAATATAACATTTAATAGGTATCACTTTTCATATGATTATATAAAAAAAATGAAATAAATAAGTTTTGAATTATTTATAAAAACTTATTCAAATTATTTTTTTATAAAATGTTTTCATTGAAATCATTAGGAGATACTTATGATAAGTATAATAAGTCGTGGAATAGTTTATTATCTAGATATAAAGAATGTAGTAATACAATTTATAAATTACAAAATATAAAATCACATATGAAAAAATTTGATAAACAAGGCTTTTGTAAGGATTCATTCCCATCAAATTATTTAAGATTATGTGATAAATATGAAATTGAAATAGCCGAATTAGAAATAAGAGCAAATGATATTGATAAAAATATGCAAAAATTATGGGATAAAATGGAAAGTATATTTAAGATTACTAAACAAAATAGTAAATTAACAAAAATTACAAAATTACAAAAAAGACAATTAGAAAGAGAAACGTGTTCTATATGTTATGAACAACATAATATAAAACAATTAGTTACTACAAATTGTGGTCATACATTTGGTAAATGTTGTTTTTCACAGCTAATTGATTACACCTTTGATAATTGTACGGATATTGTATGTCCTTGTTGCAGAAATGATAAAATTGAATTAACTCGCTACGTTATATAAAATAATTATAAAAATACTTATAAAAATACTTATAAAAAAATTGATTATAAATAATTACAATTTATTATTTATAATGACAATGAAAAATGGATGTAAATTTATTACAAAAGAGAATCTTATCATTACCTCAAGTTATTCAAGATTTGATTTACGAATATAACGTTGAACATAGAAAACAAATAAAGCAATTACAAGATGAATATTTTAGGATTATTTATAAAAATTGTTTAATTTGTAATTCAAGTATTTCAAAAGGTTGTTTTTGGTCAGTTGATTATTTTATTTATAAAACATATCGTGTAAATTGCCTTTGGTGTAGTGAAATTTGTTTAAATAAAGAAAAAAATGAGGTTTTAAAGCATAATTATTTAACATCTGTTGATAATTACCTTTATAACAACACAATACAATTACCACGACAACACCTTGAAATTTAATCAAACAATGTATTACATATTTATGCAGAACACGATTCACAAATATAATCAGGTTGTTCTATATTTTCTTTTGTTTCTGGCTCAATAGTAAATTGTTGCGCTTGATGTTTTGCTTTTCTTCTTAAATAATAAATACCTGTTTTCAAGCCTTTTTTCCAAGAATAAAAATGCATTGATGTTAGGGTATTATAAGTAGGATCTTCTACCCATAGATTTAAACTTTGACTTTGACAAATAAAAGCACCTCTATCAGCTGACATATCAATAAGATGTTTCATAGGCATTTCCCATACAATTTTGTATTTATTTCGCATTTCTTCTGGTAACATAGTAAGTTGTTGAACACTACCCTTATTTGCAATAATATTATTTTTAATTTTATCATTCCAAATTCCTAATTGTATTAATTCTTTCATTAAATACTTATTTACTACAACGAATTCACCAGCTAATGTTCTACGGCTATATAAATTACTCGTAAACGGCTCAAAACATTCGTTAAACCCCAATATTTGAGATGTAGAAGCTGTAGGCATTGGCGCAACCAATAGTGAATTACGCAACCCATAAGTTACTATTGATTGTTTTAGACCATTCCAATCATAACGATTACTGGGTGTGACATCCCACATATCAAACTGTAATATCCCTTTAGATGAAGGTGATCCCTCAAATGAAGAATAAGAACCTATGTGTTCTTTTTTTAATTTATCTTGTTCCTCTTTAGATAATATATTAGAATCATTTGTTTTCTCAAAATATGTCTTTCTTTCAATAGATATTTCATTGCTTTTCTTTAATGATGCGTGATAAATAGTTTCAAATATATTTTTATTTACTTCTTTTGCCTGATCACTATGAAATGCTATATTCATTAAAACAAATGTATCTGCTAACCCTTGAACCCCTATGCCAATAGGTCTGTGAAGTAAATTACTGCGGCGGGTTTTTTCAGTTGGATAAAAATTAATATCTATTACTTTATTTAAATTATTTGTAACCACTTTTGTAACTTGGTGAAGTTTCTCATAATCAAATTCGCCGGTAGTTTCATTTACAAATGTAGGAAGTGCAATAGATGCTAGGTTGCAAACAGCAGTTTCTTTATCATCTGAGTATTCAATAATTTCAGTGCATAAGTTTGATGATTTTATAGTACCTAAATTTTGTTGATTAGATTTTTTATTTGCAGAATCTTTATATAAAATATAGGGGGTTCCGGTTTCCATTTGTGCATCTAATATTTTAAACCATAAATCACGAGCATTTACCGTTTTTCTGGCTTTACCGTTGGACTCATAATCTTCATATAATTTTACAAAATCTTCACCATATTTATCAGATAATCCAGGACACTCATTCGGACAGAACATACTCCATTTTAAATTATTTTTGACACGTTCCATAAATAAATCATTTACCCAAAGAGCATAAAATAAATCACGGGCTTTTAATTCTTCATCTCCATGGTTTTTTCTTAATTCTAAAAACTCTTCTAAATCTGGATGCCACGGTTCCAAATAAATAGCAAATGATCCGTTTCGTTTTCCAGATTGATTTACATATCTCGCAGTACTGTTAAATACCTTTAACATTGGTACTAGTCCATCTGTTTTCCCATTAGTTCCTTGTATATGACTACCTTTTGCTCTTATGTTATGAATATGCAATCCAATCCCCCCAGAATATTTTGAAATTTGGGCACAATCCTTCAATGTATTATAAATACCATCTATACTATCATCTTCCATAGCAATTAAATAACAACTAGATAATTGTGGGTTAGGAGTACCTGCATTAAATAACGTAGGAGTTGCGTGAGTAAAATATTTTGACGACATTAAATCATATGTTTCTTTAACAAGTCTTAAAGATTCTTTCGGATTTGTGTTGTTTAAATCACCGTGAATTCCAATAGATACACGCATCCACATATGTTGAATTCTCTCTACCGTAGTATTTCCAATTTTAAATAAATATGCTCGTTCTAAAGTCTTAAAACCAAAATAATCAATTAAATAATCTCTTTCGTGTACAATCATTTGGTTTATTTCAGTAGAATAGTATTTTGTGAAATCCCATAGTTTTTCTGATATCAAAGGTTTATTTATTCCGTGTGAATTTTCAAATTCATATAATTTTTTCATTACATTAAAAAAATTAGAGTCTGTATTTTTTTGATGGTTTGAAATAACAATTCGTGCTGACAATGTTCCATAGTCCGGGTGTTGTGTAGAAAGTGAAGCACATTGTTCCGCAGCTAATTCATCTATTTTAGAAGTTTCAATTTTATCATATAATTGGTCAATAACTTTAATAGCTAATGAAGAATAATTAATTTGAATGTCTGCCTCTTGACACAGTTTTTTTATTCTAGTTAAAATTTTATCAAACGCAACTTCTTGTAATTGTCCATTTCGTTTCTTAACTCTCATATCTATAGATTCTTCCATATTATTTATTTTATATAGGTATTTTTAAACTGATTTTTTTAAGATAAAATATACAAATAGAATATATTATTTTTTAATTAGTAAAATCATAAATGCACGGAGTAATAAGTTTACTTTCATATAATTCTTTTGGGTAGTTTTCTTCATAATGAAGACAATTAGAATTCCATAAACTAACATATTTACCATTTTTATTTTCAGTTAACCAAAACTCAGGAGCATTATAGCAATAATTAATACATTTATTAAGTTTATTAATATAACTTGATTTAGACCACCAAAAATTTCCACCGTAATGAAACCTTATAAAGTCTTGTAAATTTACGCCAACAGTATCATTATATTCTAATAATTCTAAGCATTTTATATAGTTATAAATATTGAAATAACACATATAATCAACCCAACTTTTTATAAACATATTATTAGGTTTAGTTACTCCTTTTGTATGTAAATATAAAACATTAAAATCTTCATTTTTTGAATCTTCTTGTATTATGTTAATAGTAAATATTTCATATAAAGATAAATCATTTGAACTCATTCTTAATATTATTTTGTCGTTAAATATTGAATTATCACACTCTCCTAAAACACAGCATCGTATTTCTGTAACAATATCATATAATTTGCTGTCTTTTATTACCTTAATTAAATCCTCAAATATTTCTTTATAATTATTAATACAACATATATGAATATATATATAATTATTCATTTAAATATTATATATTTAAATAGATATTTTATTACTTTAATAATTAACGAATGCTTTATAATATAAATTCGTCATATTTATACTATCAAAATGATTTTGGAATAATTAATGATTATTGCCAAAATATAGTTTATTTAATAAAGCAAGTATTGATTAATAATCCCGAAATTAGTATTAATATTACATTCTTAGATAATAAGTATCAATTCAACAATAATAATAAAACATTACAAATACACGTAAATTATGAACATACTCTAGTTAAACAAGGTGGTATAGGTGCCGATGGGTTCCCAATTGGAAATATTCTTGATGATAACAATCAGTATTATTTAGTAAGAATATGTAATTATGAAGAAATAAATAAATTTAACATAATTATTGATTACAGTATTCCGAATATTTATAATGTTTATACTAGTAATTTATTTAAAGAATTTTCAAAAAAACACATACACATTTATTCATCAATATATGAATCGTATTTTATAAAAGAAAATAGAAATATAACAACATTGACTACATTTATAAATACATTCCAACCAAGGAGACAAACCCTTTTACAAAATATAAATAGTCAAAATATACCACATATTAATGTAAACAATTGTTTTCAAAAAGATGATTTACAAAATTTATATAAAAACACCAAAATTTTAATAAATATACATCAAACAGATCATCACGACACATTTGAAGAGTTAAGAGTGTTACCTGCGTTGCAGTGTGGTGTTATTGTTATTTGTGAGAACTCTCCATTAAGTAATTTAATACCCTATAACGATTATATAATTTGGTCAAGTTATGATAATATATTAAATACGGTGAAAGATGTATTGAATAAATATGATTATTTTTATGATTCTATTTTCTTAAAAGAAAAAAAAACAAAATTAGATGAATTTAATAGTATAAATTATAATACTTTAAATGATATTATTATAAATTTTTAATTATTATATGAAATATATAATTTATATATAAATTATATATATGAACGAAATAATATTCTTGATATTAATTTTAATATTAGCTATAGGATTACCCATTTTTTTTAAAATATCTAAATCAATGAAACTTATGGAAGGATATTCAAATTATACTTTAGCAGGCGCTATTGGAAACTTACCAAATGCTGAGTCAGATGTATTAGTTCAAGATACTTTTCCTATTACACACATAAACGGTATTTCAAATGATACATCCAATAAAATTTGGTGGCATTATCCTATATTTAAGGTTGGTTCCTATTCGCAAATAACAAATAATATTAGATATCCAAATAATCCAGATGAAGGTACTTGTATGCCTGCAAGTATGTGTGGAGCGTTATATAAAGAAATTCACAATAAATCAAACTATGTAAAACCATTACCTCCAATTGACCCTAATTCTGGAACAAGGGTTGGTTATTTTTCTACATTAGTAAACTTATTACCATTTAGAACAAATATTCCTAATATTTTGTATTAGTCATTTATTTCTGTAGTATCTATTTTTATAATTTTATTAAATTTAAGCAAGCAACCTTGGGAAGCATCGCTGATTAAATTTACTGGTTGATTGTTATAATCTTTTTTTGTTTTTTTTACTGGTGCTCTATGTTCAAACCCAGTGACTCTTTCAGTTTCAATAATTTTCCACACTCTTTCTAATTGGGAAATATTATTGTTGAACCATTCACGATTTCTTAATACAAGAACGCAACTAAATTTTTCTAACTTCCAATAAATAAATTTCATATATGTGTAATTATATTTTTCTGATTGATAAAGAGAAATCATATCTTCTTCCCATTGAAGAATCTCATTTTCATATATTAAATTTAGAGGTTTATATAAATAAAAAGGTTTTCCTTCTTTTGTATGAAAATAAATAATAACTCCTTTACATTTGTCATCACAAGAAATTGAAGTGTCAACAACTGTTTTACTGTCTGAACTATATTTTATATCTTTCATATAACTATCACGGTCAGGATACTCAATAAATTTTGTTTCTAAAAAATCACATTCATCTAGATTACATACTTCCATTTGCAATTGCATTTGAATCCAGTATTCTTTTTTTGGAATACCTGTAATCTCACGACTAACTACGTTTTTTATTTCTAACATACGTCCATAAAGTTGTGATTTTTTATCAACATTAATACCATCTGGAGATGCACCGATAAACTTATACGTTTCGTGTTGAATACATCCAAAGTCTTCTACTTTAGTTTTATATTTATCTTCGTATAATATAACAGATAACGGTTCATATTTTTGACCCCAATGTAGTGATGTATTCACATTTACAAGTTTAACATCGGTTTCATCTATATTTATTTTTAATGGATGACATTTTTCGTAAATAAGTTGATTAGTCGTAGATTGTGATTCAAAAGCTTTGTATGCGTTGCTTGCAGTAATTAAATTATGTCTAAACTGATACCATTCAATCGTTCTTTGTGTTGGTTGAGGGAATTCTCTCAGTTTTTGAATTTGTAATTCTAATACACTATTTTTTTCAGTATTCATAATATTATCAGTATCTGTATTATTCTCATTATATGTTAAATTATTTCCTGTAAAGTTATAATTAGTTGTTTTTGTATATCTTTCAGTATAAAACATTAAAATATAAATATTAAATGCTTCTTCTAAAAGATCGTTTAAATCATCTTCAATATAATCGCTAATTAATATGTCTTCTTCAAATTGAAAATAAAATACTTCTTTTATTTCATCTAACAATATTTCTTCAAAATCTTCTTCGGAAATGATTGTTGGATTTTCTCTTATAAATTCATCCATTAGATATAACGCAGTTTCTATTAAATCTAATGCGTAATGATCATCAAAAATAGTTGGCTCATCATAAAAAATAATATCATCAATGATATTCTCTAGTATACTTAATTCATTTATATATATATATTTTTCATTCATAATATCTATATATAGTCGTTAATTGTTTTTATATCACTTTAAATTTCATTATCAGAACAGGAAGAATCATTTTCTTGTTTAACTATATTTGTAAGAGTATTTTTTATTGTTCCATTACTTTTTTTTACAGATAATGATTTGACAGTAGATATTCTTTTGTCTATATTTTTTAATGTAAAACGTTTACTATTTTTTATATAATGTAATGCTGGTATTTCTTTTATGGTACCGATAATTTTATCATATATGACATCTTTTACTCTTTGAAGTTTTTTTCTATCTAAACTATCTTTTAAAAATATTAATAACAATTCAGATTCTTCTTTATCCAGTTTTTTATCATTTTTATAAACTTCAACAAAATCAATAAGTTTTCTTGTTTTAATTGTTTTATTTAATTTACACCAAGGTTCATTTTGATTATTATTTTTTTCGTTCTCTAAAAATTTTTCTAAATTTGACAAATCATTAGAAGATTTTGTCTCTTGAATAGGGTTACCATTTAATAACATAGTTTTATATTTAATATTTTTAAGTTCCTGACATTCTTCAATTTTATTATAAACATCGTTTTCTTCAATTTTATTTTGTATACTATTTTCTTCAATAGTACTACTGTATATATCAAGTTCTTCCATTATATATATAATTATATAATGTTAAGTTTAATTCAGTTTTAAACATATTATATTATTTTTTATTTATATTATTTAGAAATTAATAGTTATAATAATTATATGGAAGAAAATAATAATCATTCAAAAAATATAAATATTACGGGAGTCAATAATAGATATCAAATTAAAAAATTAATTAAAGAAAATAAAGAAATTAAGAAAAGGGTTGATAGTATGAATTGGAATTTCTCTGATGAATACTTTACTCACCCATCTCAATTACAGGTAATTAATGAAATTAAATTAAATAATTATAATTTTACAGATGATGTTAGTAAAATAGCTCTTCAACAAATTAATAAAAAACTGTATGGTTACAAACAACAAGATATATTGAAAAAATGTTTTATAGAAAAATCATTTGTAAATATTGAAGAAATTATTGACAGTATGATAGATTGTAAATTAAGCTGTTATTATTGCAAAGATAATATGTCAGTTTTGTATGATATCTCAAGAGAAATGAAACAATGGTCTATTGATAGAATAGATAATGATAAAGGACATAATAAAGATAATTACTATTTAGCTTGTTTAGATTGTAATTTAAAAAGAAGAAAAAGATCTGATGATAAATTCTTATTTACTAAACAATTGAATATTTTAAAACAAGATACTTAAAATATATTTTATTATGATTTATTAGTTTATTAATATTATATTTATTCATCTAATTAAATATAATATGGAATGGAAATGGACAAAAGGTGAACCTTATGAAAGATCTAGAAGACCATTAAAAAATAATAATATTTCAAATGAAGAAGAAATTATAACAGCACAATTTACTAAAGAACAAGAAATATCAGCATATTCATCTTCTTTGTTTCACGATGAAAATACGTGGGATATTTTAAATCAAAGTATAGCAAATTCTGGTTTTAAAGTTTCAAATAAGAGAGAAGACTTAGATTTTAAAATAGCAGATCGTGAATTGATACAGCAAAAAGGTTTTAACCCATTTTTGTGTGAGAACAATTATGTTGATGATATGACAGTTAGAGACACATTTTTAAAACCAGTAAATACAAGTGAAGACCGTATTAAAAATAGAAATGATCCTAATTAAAAAACACTGTTTACACACATTGTATGTAATAAACGATTCACTAGATAAGGTATAAATGTGTATGATAATACAACTGTAGATTTTATTAAGAATTTTAAATCTAATACTTCACTAGGTTTTTTAATAAGAGATAGACCAATTGAAACACTAGATATTATAAAAAGTATAAAAAATAAAATTGACAAAGCATAAAAATAGACACAATAGTCTTTACTTAAAGCACCAAAATAATTATTCAAAAAATTAGACAAAAAATTCTGCATAATATATTATATATTTATAATATTTTTAAAATATAATTTTTAGTATAAACAACTTAAATAAGTTATTAAAAAAATAATATAATGAGCACATCAAATAACTATACAACTCAAAACGAATTATTGTTAAATAACTTAATGACCTTTTATAAAAATGAAAATAATTTAACTAAAATGCTTAAAATTATAACAGGTGAATGTAAAATATCATTAAGAATTGTAGATTGGTTTGCTACGAATTATGCTAAAAAGTATTATACATTGTATACTATTGATGATTCAAAAAGATTTAAGGTGTATTTTGACTACAAATTAAAATTAAAAGCTTACAGTAAAAAAAGATTTGATCCATTTTGTAGATGGGATAGGATAAGTATACCTTACAAAAATGGTACTTTTATTGAAACTACTATAGGTCAATTGAATTTTTTTAAATGGGCTCTAGAAAACAAGGTGATTGATTATATTGAAGAAAATTATGAAATTATTGAAAAGGATATGAATAGTAGAAATAGTACTTCAAAAAGAAAAGAATCTGTTGTTGATAATTCAAAAACACGAAAAAAAAGAGAGGAATTGTCTATTTCTGCTACAAAAAGTATAAAAAAAGAAGAAGTTGAAATTGTTGTGCAGTTTCACTAAATAATTTAATTTTGTATATAAAATATAAAAATATATAAAAAGAAAGGACTAATTTATTCAATGGAAAATATACGTATTGCATTCGTAAAATCATCTGTTTACCAAGACCTTTGGGTTACAGACATTACAAATAATTATATTGATATTTTTAAATCAACTATTATGAGGTGTCCTCCTATAGGACTTGCAGAACATTTTTCAGCTGATTTTATAATTGTTAAAGACACTAATGACTACCCTTGTAATATTAATAAAAATGTATTAGCATTAGAATATTATCATACTGTTCAGTTTTCAACAAATTTAAGGTTTCCTACATCACCTTTCTTAGATGAAACATATAATGGAGGCATTACTATTGATTCTATTTCACACAATGTAGATGATATTGAATGGAGTAAATATAACATAGTTATTTGTATAAATACGTGTATTCCTGAAAGAGTTATTGAAAAATACGAATCTATACTATGGTGTTATTTTGTTGGAGAAAATGATGATATATATGTAAATCAAATTATTAGCAAATATGATTGTATTTTAAACCAAGATGTATGCAAACCTAATTTACCTTGGTTTTCTATTGGTTTTCCTTATTCGTTTGTGGGACCTTATACAATAGAAAATTTGGTTAATAAAGTTAGTAATGTTAACATTTTAAAAAATGGGGTTTTTCAGGAAATTAATAACACTAGAGATCGTCCTGTTCTAAACCCGCATCCTGAATTTTTACAAATAGAAAGAGAATGTAATATGCCTATTATTTTACATTCGCAAAATATTGTTGAAAATATTAAAAGGATTTGTCAATCAAAATATTTTGTTAAACTATTTGGAAGAGTTATACGAGGCAATGGAATACTTGAAGTTATTTCTGCAGGAACATTAGTTTTAATTAACAAAAATTTAATTATGTTTAGAAACTTAATTCCAGATGAATGTCACGTAGAATCAGTACAAGATATTATTAATAAAATACATTATTTTGAGAATAATGAATCCGAATATAAACGTCTTATTGATTTACAAAGAGAAAATCTTTCTACTTATTACTTTAAAAAACCTATTAATGATCTTATTGATAAATATTACGTAAAACAAACTACATTTATTAGCCAATAGACAATTAACACATCATTTTTATATAGATAAATATTACTATATAAAAATCATTTAAAATTTTTATTTCTCATTCTTCTTTTCTTAGTTCTTCCATATTTACAATATTGTTTTTGTGAAAACCCTTTTGGACGATTACAATTAATACTTTTTTTATATTTCATAGACCACTTTATTCCAGCTTTTGTTGTACTTCCCATAATATTATATACAAATAAAAATATATTATAAAATGTAGGCATTATATTTTGTATTGTTTGTTTGCATATTGTTTTATTTTTTACACCTTTTTTCATTTAAAATCCCCATTTTATATTAGAAAAGGTGTAAAAATTACAAGGAACTGCGTTTCTCAACACCGATTATTTGTAGGTATTTTTATTTATTTGTATTTTTATATATTTGTATTTTTATATATTAATATATAGTATGTCTAATAATATTAATATACCTAGTCAAATTTTAGCACAATCAATAAAATTGGAAAAGTCATTAGATACATCATTACAAACATTGAACAACTTATATGATAGTGCTAAAGTATTAACACCAGCCAAGTCAAGACAAATGTATGATAAACTTTCGAACGCAATAGAAAGTAAAGTAAATGAACTTAACGGATTAAATAATGATTTAAATAATGCTATAATATCTATAAACAATTCTATAAATAAAAGTAGTGAGTTTTATGAGATTTTAGAAAAAATGCAACTACTTTTAAATAAAGGAAAGATTGGAACATTAGAAGGAATTACAAGAGAAAATATTAAAACAGGAAAATTTCCTGCAGAAAATTTATATGAAGAAGAAAAAGAAATATTAAACCAAGATTACGACGAATCTAAAGAAGTAAATAAAGTAAATGTTAGTGGTGGGTTTAGTAAAAAAAGAACCAGTACAAAAAGAAAGGGTAAAAAAAGTAAAACAACAAAAACCCATCGTTTTCACAAGTTCATTAGGAAATGATAAAATACTTACTAAATAATTCTATAATTAAATTATTTTAAAGTTAATTATTTAAAACTATTTTGTAATTAAAAATATGGGAAATACACAATCAATAAATAAAATAAATTTTGAAGATTTACAATATGTTTTAAATAATTCTGAAGTTAATATATTAATAAATACATTATCCGAAATAGATCAAGATTGTTTAATACCACATACAACAAATATAAAAAATGAAGAATCATTAATAAATAAATTTATACAAACTGGAAATAAAAATGTAAGAATCATAATTTATGGAAGAAATTGTAATGATGAAAAAATATATAAAAAATATAATCAGTTGTCATCATTAGGCTTTAATAATATATATATTTATACAGGAGGTTTATTTGAATGGCTAATGCTGCAAGATATTTATGGTGAGAATGAATTTCCTACAACAAAAAAAGAATTAGATATATTAAAATATAAACCAAGAAAAATTATGAATGTTCATTTACTTGAATACTAGGATTTTTAACAAAAAATTATATATTTTATTTATATTTTATTTATATTTTATTTATATTTTATTTATATTTTATTTATATTTTATTTATATTTTATTTATATTTTATTTATATTTTTTTTATATTTTATTTATATTTTATTTATATTTTATTTATATTTTATTTATATTTTATTTATATTTTATTTATATTTTATTTATATTTTATTTATATTTTATTTATATATATAAAATGACAACGCGTAAGTACAATAAAAAAGGTGGAAAAACCAGAAAAATAAAAGGCGGAAAAACATTCAGCTCTAGTGTTCCTGTACAATTGTCATACAACAATACAGAAGTAAAATGCGATGTTTGTTCTAACAATAATTATACAGAATTTACTGGAACTATTGATAAATCAAAAGTTCGTCAAGGATTAGGACAAATGTTTTTTGGAGAAACTGCAGATGTATTAGATAATACATCTATTATTATGTATATTTGTAATACTTGCGGTATATGTAAAATCATTAGAAATAAAGATCCATTACTAATTGTTGCTAGTCCAATAAAAAATAATTAGTTCTACAAATATTTGCGGTTTTTATAATATTAATTACATATAAATGAGTTGTTTATTCAACAGTTTAAGTTATTTTATAAATGAAACGGGATACACCATTAGACAAAAAATATGCGATTATTTACAAACTAATGGAAAAATTATGGATGGATTAGACACTAATTATATTTTGAATATGGAAAATCAAAATTATATTAGTAATATGCGTAATACATCTAGCTGGGGTGGTGCAATTGAAATACAGTGTGCTTGTAATATATGGAGCTTACGAATAATTGTAAAAGATATACGAACATTTGATAAAAAAGAAATTGAATTTATTCCTATAAATGGAAGTATGGAGAGAACTATAAAAATAGAATGGTCTGGAGGACATTATGAACCAGAAAGATAAATATTATTTTACATAAAATTGCTTTACTTATAATATCCTTGTATAGCTAGGTTTGACAAATAATCAGCCCTTTTATTATTTATTCTATAAATATGTGTAAATTGTATTGAATCAAAATTTTCACATAATTTTAATGCTTCTCTGTGTAAATCCTGCAAGTTTTCTGAATATACTTTATAATCTCCTTTCATTTGTTTAATTACTAATGTACTATCACCTTCAACTATTATTTCCTTTATATCTAATTCTATTGCTTTTTTTAATCCCAATATTAATCCACTATATTCTGCATAATTATTTGTTGTATTTTCTCCAACAAATAATGAATCCCACCAAATCTCTTCATCAAAATTATATATAACTGCTCCAGCACCAGATATTCCAGGATTACCTTTACTACATCCATCAAATTGTAAACGAAATCCCGATGATATTTCAGGATATATTTTTATTTCAGAATATTTTATAAAAGTATTCTTTATTTTTGGTAAAACTAATCTAGACATCTTTTTATACTAAGAATAAATAATAAATAATTATAATCTTTCATTTTTAATAATAATTATAATAAATTATATTTATAAATATGTTAAGGCTATTAATAGTAGGTTCACTTTTAGTGTATTTTGTTTTTTGTGATACTGAATGTCCAACTATTACTGCAATTGGTGATAGACGTAAAGATAAAACTAAATTTAGATTAGTTCAATATAATGTTGAATGGTTGTTTATTGACTATTATAGCAATATGGATTGCCCAGGGGATGGTTGCACTTGGAAAAATCAAAGTGAAGCAGAAACTCATATGAATTATGTATCTGATATTGTTAAAAAATTAAATCCAGATTTGATTAATTTTTGTGAAGTAGAAGGTTGTGACGAACTTAATATATTGAAAGATAAGTTAGATGAAACATACACACCTTACTTAAAAAAAGGCACTGATACGAGCACTGGTCAAAATGTAGGTATGTTAACACGTGTTGATCCATTAAAATCCTTGTATAGAACTGAAATGAAATATAATTATCCAATTCCTGGCTCAAAATGTGGATATACTGGTTCTACAGGTTCAACCGGTGTAAGTAAACATTATATTACCGAATTTACAATTAGCAATAAAAAGATAGCATTTATTGCTGCGCATTTGTTAGCCATACCCACCGATAGCGCAAGATGTTCACAACGAGAAGCTCAAGCCTCTATACTACAATCTATTATTTACGACTATATTACACGTAATTATGAAATAATAATGATTGGTGATTTTAATGATTATGATGCTGAAATTTTAGATATGAATAACAATAAACCAATATCATATGTTCTTGATATTTTGAAAGGATTATATGGTGATTTTAAGGGAAAGTATACTCTTAACAATATTGCAGCAAATATTAATCAAACATCTCGTTATAGCGATTGGTGGGATTCTGATAATAATTGCACGACTGCATCTAATAAGGATTACTCAATGATTGACCATATATTAGTTACTACCGGTATAAAAAATAGCATTATAAACGCATTTATATATCACGGATATAGTGAATATTGTGGAAAATATAATTCAGACCATTATCCAGTTGTTGTTGATTTAGCTATTTAGTTAATTATTTATATAATTAGTCATTTTCTAAATACATAGATTTAAGATACTCTATATCTTTTATCACCTTTTTATGTAATTGTAATGATAGTCTTTTTGAATATTTTGTTTTAAATAATTTATCACTTCTGTATTTCAATACTCTATTGTCAAATAATTCTATAGCTCTTTTTAATGCATCCATATAATCTAATTTTTCAACTTCCATACCATATATAATACATCTATCTATATCATATGCAGTTAATAAATCTGCTTCTCTCACTATATGATAAGATAATTGATAATCTTTTAAATCTGGAAACCCATTTGCCTTTACTTTTGAATAAGACATTGTTGAAATAATATCTGATATAACATCTAACTTTATTTTTGGAATATATGGACTCATATAATTATTCATCATTGTTATACCTGTTTTTTCATTCATATACTTTTTATCACACATATCGTGCAGTATTGCAGATACATAAATAATATCTTCCTGATTTTCTAAAAAAGGGTTATCTTTAACTTCACTTTTATAAATTTTGTTTGCTAAATGAAATACCTCCATACTATGCTTTAAACCGTGTGACTCGTCTATATTAAATATTCTGGTTATTCTAGAAACGTAACTAAGTGCATAGTTTATTATAGGCGTTAAAGATAATAGTCGCATATATTTTAACTTATAAATTAACATATATTTATATTTGTTTTATAGAAAATGAGTTATTTTCTGGACTTTCTATTGGGTTTCTTGGATTTTCTATTATTTTTCTTTAATTTTTTATTGAATTTCTTTGTTTTTCTACCTCCTGATAGCCTTCTCTTTTTTGCAGGTGTATTTTCTGCATCATATGGTAATTTATTCTTTCCTAATTGTAATTCAGATGTTGTTACTGGTACATCCAATACGCTTTGTCCCTTTATCAAAGGATAAATATATTTTAATGGTTTTGAAGGAGTTTCCTTCTTCTTATTGTCTGGTAAATTATGAATCCCATTTTCAATTTCTAAATATAGTTCATTTATTTTGTCAAGGTTTAAATAAGGAGAATATACATCCGTAAATTTATCTTTTAAACCGTATTTAACCAAATTTCTAACAAATGATGCTGAAAAAGCACTAATAGGAACAGTTTTCATATCAATCATTTGTAGTTGTTGTTGTGTCAATTTCTTATATGACGCCATATCAGTCCTCCCTAAGACAATACCATTTATTGAATGAATTCTGGGGTTTTTCATATAAAACCCACTAGCTATATTGTCTAACATATCTGCTCTATCGTCCCCAATAATTAAAAAAAGATTTATATCGTTTATTTCGCCCATATTATAAATAAGGTTTCCTAGCGCAGAAAAAGGAGTTGCACCTTTAATATTAGGTACACACAATGGTATAACGTTCATTTGGCTTAACCTTGATATTTTTATATTTTTATCAGATTGATCAATTGTTTGATCTTGTGTTATTTTCATTATCATTTGTTTTATTAATACAGCACTCATACTATCAATAATATCTTTATTTGCACCCAAAATATTAATTTTTTCACTACAACTTATGGGGTTTTCATTATTGTCATTTGTTTTTGAAAGAATAATATAAACGTGGTCTACGTTTATTTTAATCGCTTCTTCAATTAATTGTTCAATTAAGTGTAAATGACCTGGGGTTGGCGGGTTCATTCTAGCTAAAGTAAAAATAATAGTATTGTTATTGGTATAATTTATACTCATCTATATTTCTTATATATTTTAATCTATATTTTTATAATTTATAAAATAAAATCTGTAATTTTTTTTATCCAGTCTTGCAATTTTTCTTGATTTTCATAAATATCTATATTACCATCTAATAATAGTTTATTTTCACAAACAAAATCATTATTTGTATTAATTAACATATTATTATGATATTCATGACAATTAGTTAGGTATGTTAATGGTATACTGTCTTCACCAGTTCTGGAACGTTTCAATATTCGTTGGTGACAAATATCTGGGTCTGTCTTTACATAAATAACTTTATCTACAGGAAAATCAGAAGCGAATGTATCAAACCATTTCAAATAAATTCTATAATTAATTAGTTCAATTTTTCCTGAATCAAACAACATTTTTGCAAAAACTAGCCTATCGGTATATAAACTCCTTTCAGTTACAATAATTGATCCTGGGTTATTTTGTATTGTTTCTTTCAAAAGCGCTAGTCTGGAAATATAGGCCATCATTTGAAATGGAAAAGAATATTTATCCTGATCATTGTAAAACTTTTGTAATATTGTTACGTTATTTTCATCTATAATAGTTGACCACTCTTCAACAGGTTCTTTTAAAAATATTATTTTTGGATTGTTGTTAAATTCATTGCGTAAAAACTCCAAAAGGGTTGATTTACCAGACCCGATATTACCTTCAATTGAAACTATTTGAGTTGTCATTTATGTGATATATAGTAATGTATCCTATATTTTTTATATTATTTCATTTCAATTTTAAAATAAAATTGAATAATAACTAATATAAATATAAAATAACAATAATTATACGTAACTCCAAGAATGGATCTTCAACAAAGAAAGCTTAACAAATCGGAATGGGAGTCTATTGAGGTTCCTGTTTCTACTCAAGAAATATCTATATTAAATATGATAATTGCCGGATATGATAATGTAAATATAAGAGTAAATAATAATAATTCTATCTTTACCCACTTAAAGATAGAATATACTGAAAAAATGGAGAATTATCTCTTTACAAAGTATTTTAAAGAACAAGTAGATAAGATTCAATCAACTATGGATAAACTATTTGGGTCATCGTATACAAAAGTAGACGTAAACACAATAGTCCGATTAAATTCTGCTGACAAAATTCGCTTGGAGAAAAATGATGAAAGATCAATTAATAAACAAGAGATATACGAATACGTATTGTTGAATCATTGTGAAAAAGTTGTTGCTAATGCAAATAATACCTCTCCTAGCAGCAAGGTTTTATTTATGTTTCATTATTATACACTCTATAAATTAATAAGAAATAATATAATTAGATTAAATAAGAATGTTATACAATTGTGTAAAAATATTATTACAAAATTTGAGGACACCATAGATATGTCTATTATTATTGAAAACGCGGTTGAATTTATTGAAAAGAATATGAATTTGTTGAAATATGGAGATTTAACTTTATATGAACATCAGAAAGAAATCTTTACAATTTGTAAGAACAAGAAACCTAAACTGATTTTATATATGGCTCCTACTGGTACAGGTAAAACCTTGACGCCTATTGCACTTTCAGAAAGCAGTAAAATTATATTTGTGTGTGCAGCTAGACACGTTGGTCTGGCCCTAGCTAGAGCTGCAATTTCTGTTAATAAAAAAATTGCGTTTGCCTTTGGTTGTGCTAGTGCAGATGATATTCGGTTGCATTATTTCTCTGCTAAAGAATTTACTAGAAACAAACGTAGTGGTGGTATTGGAAAAGTAGATAATAGTATTGGTACTTATGTAGAAATAATGATTTGTGATATTAAATCATATTTACCTGCAATGTATTATATGTTGGCGTTTAATAAAAAAGAAGAAATTATTACCTATTGGGATGAACCAACAATCACTCTTGATTATAATGAGCACAGTTTTCATAAAATAATTAGGCAAAACTGGAAGCAGAACATAATACCTACTGTAGTGTTGTCTTCTGCTACATTACCAAAACTGAATGAATTGACCGAGACAATATCTGATTTTAAAAGTAAATTTGTTGGCTCTGAAGTATTTAATATTATTAGTCACGATTGCAAAAAATCTATTCCCATCATTAATAAAGACGGTTATGTTGTTCTTCCACATATTTTGAGCGAAGATTACAAAGAAATATGCACTATAGCTACCCATTGTGAAGAATATCTAACACTTTCAAGATATTTTGACTTGAAGGAAGTAGTAGAATTTATCACATATGTTAATAAAAACAATTACGCTAATAGCAAAATGAAATTAAACAGGTTCTTTGAGACATTAGATGATATTAATATGAAAAATATTAAAGTATATTATATAAAATTATTAAAAAATATATCAGAAGATTCTTGGAATACAATTAATAATTATTTTAAAACAACTAGACAACCAAGAATCTTTTCAAATGAGGCGGTTGATGTAAGAGGCAATAAAATATCCAAAGTAACTAGTATAGGACCAGGTACAACTTTGACAAAAAGTCAACACTTATCAGGAGCATCCTTGACTCGTTTGACAAGCGAACAAGTAACAAGTAATAATTTAAATTCAAAACCTGGAATTGTACCTGTAGGAACATCCGGAGCATATGTTACTACAAAGGATGCGTACACATTAACTGATGGTCCAACTATATTTATTTCAAATGATGTTGAAAAAATAGGTAAGTTTTGCATACAACAAGCGAATATACCCACTATGGTTATGGATGATATTATGAAAAAAATAGATTATAACAATATGGTAAATGAGAAACTATCTATTCTAGAGCGCGATCTAGAAAATATAAAGGAAAAGGCAGAGAAAAAAGTCAGTAGTGTATCTAAAGGACCAAAACAAGGTTCTAATAAAGATTTAAAAAAATTTAACAGAACAGGTGATGAAGAAGTTAACAATAAAGGTGAAATTAATAAAATAACAAATGAAATTAATATACTTCGCTCAATGATTAAATCCGCTACATTAAATGAAACATACATACCAAATAAACCACATCATATTAAGAAATGGGCAGAAGGTTTTGATACAAGTAAGGCGTTTTCCAGCAATATAGACGAATATATTGTAAGCGATATAATGTCGTTGAATGGAATAGATGATATGTGGAAAATATTATTAATGCTGGGAATTGGTGTATTTATTAATCACGAAAATATTAAATACACTGAAATTATGAAGAAATTGGCGGATGAACAAAAATTGTATATGATTATCGCAACTAGCGATTATATTTATGGAACAAATTACCAGTTCTGTCATAGCTATTTAAGTAAAGATTTGGATTTAACCCAAGAAAAAATTATTCAGGCGATGGGTCGCGTTGGAAGAAATAATATTCAACAGAATTATACAATTCGTTTCAGAGATGATCAGCAAATTTTGAAATTGTTTACTTCTGAAACGGATAAACCAGAAATTATTAATATGAATATTTTATTCAATAGCCGTAAGGTAATCTTGGTAGGTGATAAGTATGTTGAAATAGAAGATCTAGAAGAGCAAGAATTGTATGAATCTGAAACATATTATAATGAAGAAGAGGAAGTAGAAGTAGAAGGAAATTTATAAATTTAATAATTTTGAAATAGGAAAAATAGTATCTATTATATTTGCACAGGCAATAGCAACATCTCTATGTTCTTTTTGTGTTCCGTTTCCGGATCGTAATTCTATATAATGAATCCAAGATCTCAATGTTCCATTCATATATATTTTTGATAATGTTATTCCTTCTGGTAAAACAGCTCGGGCTTGTTCTTTTGCAATACCATTTTTTAATGCCCAGTTATAACTTTCTTCTACAGCTTCAACAATTTTTGTTTGTTTGTTTAACCATTCTTGTTTTAACTCTTCATTTTCTTGAATTTCAATGCTATTTTGTCTATTTTTTGTGTCTTGTAGTCGCGCCTCTTTATATTCAAAACCTAAATCAGCAATAGCATATCTTTGTGAAAATTCTTGAAAAGAAAAAGACCTATGTCTTAATATTTGTCTAATAATATCTCGGGTTGTTTCAATTTCAATGCATATATTAACCATTTCAAAAGGTGACCAATGTTTATTTTTGATAAGATAACTAATAAGTTTTTCATTTGTTCCTATATTATTTTGATTTCCTGGATTAGAAACACGTGCACAATAAGCGATCAAATCATACATAGTTTTTTCATCATCACAACACTTTGAATAACTAATAAGTTTCACTTGCATAGTTAAATATATATATAAACTTTTTATACCTTTAATTTATTTATTATATATATTGAGGTGATGGAGTTAAATTAAATATTGGGTTATTTTCTTCTTCATCTAATTTATCTTCATCTAATTTGTCATTTAACAAATCAGGATGAATTAATGAAAGAGTAATGTTTGAATCAGAATTATCTCTAGATGTTTGAGTATTTTTATTTCTAATATAAAATGCAACATTTCTATAATTATTTCCATATTTTTCTTCAATGGTAATATGTGACGGATCAATCGGAGGTGCTAGTTCTGGATCACGACCATTAATATTATTATATTGTCCGGATTCAACTATTTCTACATTAGAATCTGGATCAATATTAAAATCTAGATAAACAGATTCTTTAATATATGTTATAAACTCATTTATACTCCATAGTGGGTTTACTATATATTTTTTTATTTGACTTGAATATGCGAGTTTAAAGAAGAATTCGTAATACGTCATTCTAGTTAAAATAATTTTTATTTTTTATTAAAGTGATTTTTTGATTTCATTTTTATTACAAATGTATATAAAAATAAAAAATCCCATAAAATATTTACTTTATGTATTTGTGGAATATCTTAAGAAATACTTTTCAGTTTACTTCCAACTTCTTTGAAATAAAATCCATTATATGCTACATTTTTTTCTAAAGATTTTGCTAATGTTTTATCACTAATCAAAAGTGACTTAATACAATCATATTTACAAGAAAATATTTTAACTAAATTATTTTGCAAGTCATATTGACCTATGCCATTTTTGTATAACAAAGGTTGACCGTTTGTATATTCAAAAGATTCTCTTAATGTTATATCACAATCATTATATAATTTATAATAATGTCCTTTTGTTATTGTGAAATTTTTTACTGGGACATCTAATGATGAGCTTGATTCATATCCATTAAAATGTGCGGATGTTTTTCTATCTAAATATACATTTAATATTTTACTTTTTTCACTGTTTAATTTTGCAATGTAACCTAAATTTTGCGATTTTGTTTGTTTAGTTGGAATTATATTATGAATAATATTTGGGTCTAAATTTCTATCTACTAACATCCATCGATAACCGTAATAAAGTGTGTTTTCTACAACAGCTTTATTTATACTTGGACGCTTAAACTTCGGATTTTGTTTCATCAATTCAGAAACACTCTCATATACTTTTATTAAATTTAAAGTTTCTCCATCAATTTGTTGTAATCTTGGACCAACCGTTACTAATGGTTCACTAAAACCAGTTGTAACTTTAGTTTTTTGCGAATTAATTTTGTATAATAATTCTTGATTTGACTTCTCAAGAGTATCTATTTTAGATGATAAATTTTTTACTATTTTTATTAATTCGTGTAATACTAAATTTTCATTATTAGAATTATTCATTTCAAGCATTAATTTTAATTGTTCATTTTCTAATTGCAATTTAGTTGTGTCATTTCCATTGAAATACTTAATATTATTATTTATAATGTTCAATAACATTTGATAAGAAAGGTTTTTTCCGATTAAAAATAATTCTAATTCTGTTTCGTGTCCTTGAAGATTATTAACTTTATTTAACCTAACACTTTCGTGATTGTGAATAAAACTTTCAAAATCTTTACTATTTTGAACTAAAAAACAATCTAGTAACAACACATTCGTCGTATCTGCATTTATGTTCATTATACCTATTTTTAATGCCTTTTCTACTTTCTCCTATCTTTATTATATATGTACCATTTTCATATGTTTTTATTTTAATAATATAAATAATTGACCCGATAGTTCCATATTCTTTTAATAATATTTTCTCTCTTTCTAAAATCTTCTGTTTTTCTAATTTTATTTCATATTCTAGTTTTTTTTTATGTTCTATTAATTGTATTTCTGTTTTTTGTTGTTGTAATTGTATTTTAAGTTCGTTACTTTCTTCTTTTGTAATTTCGTGCATAATATTTTCCAATTTAATAAAATAATCATGAATTTCATCTGCTTTTTTTGTGCCTGATTTTAAACAAAACTTTTTAAAAGAATCTATATTTAACATAATAATTTCTTTATTATGACCACCTCTAATATTTGTTTGTTTCTCTATTTTGTGTGATTCATTTTTAGAATTTTGCTCACCCGGTTGGGTGAGCAAAATTTTATAATCTTTGTTAATAACAAAAATTTTAGTTAATAGTTCTTTAGATTTGTGTTTAGAACTAAAACCTAACCATTTCCACACATTATCTAGATCAATAACAAAATCATTCTTATAATCATATTTTAAGTAACAATAAAAACTAGCCAAAAAGAGCTGTTGCTCATAATCTGAAAATGTATTTTTAACTTTTTCAATCAATTTTGATTGATAATCTCCGTTTAATTTGGTAATTGGATTACTCTCAATAAGATTTACAATATCTATACTCATTTTATCAGTTAATTAATAACTTAATCTTTATATTGGTTTTCGTTTTAATAATCAAAAATTGATTTAATTATTAAAATATATATATGAAAAATTTGACACTATAAATCGTGTAAAAAATTTAATTACTGTATGCTAATCCGCCCATACCGCTCATTATTCTTAACACATTATAATTGGTGGCATACACGCGAACCTTGGCGGTCTTTGTACCTTCAACAGTAGCATTTGAGAGAACAAGTTGAAGAGTGGCGTTGTCAATGCGTGAAAAGTTGCAAGTGCCACTGGGTTGATGTTCCTCAGGGCGCAATGCAAAGCTGTAAACGTTGATACCTTCATCAGGGCAACGAGTATGAGCTTGGTAAGGTTGGACCCAAGAGAAGTAAGAACCTTCACGTTCAGAGAAACGATCTTGTCCGTTCAATTGGAGCTTAGCAGTGACAACGGGATTTTGGCCCCAGCAGTGCATATCAAGTGAGGTTTCAGAAAGGACGAATGTACCAGCATCGGAAACTTCAGAGTTGACATTGTGGGCAGCAGGGGTACCAGAAAGAAGAGGATCAAGATTGGGACCACCAAAGTTGACTTCGTTGTAAGGGTTAGTGGGTCCGTGCCAGTATCCACTAGCACCTTGAGGGAGAGTATAATCAAATGCACCAGCGTCTTGGAAAAGACCTTCGGCATTGATGTAAGCACGAGAATCTTGGGCAAGAGCAGAAGGACCTCCGAAAGCGTGGATAGCGTTGGGAAGAGCATCAATAGCATCAGTGTAGTTGAAGGGTTGGGCGCCAAGAACCTTGAACAAGAGAGCATCGCAAGTCAAAGAAGAGCAATAGTCAACGTTAGAATCAGGTTGGACAACCCAGACCAATTCCTTGACAGGGTGGTTGAAGTTCAACTTGATCTTGTTACTTGAAGAACCAACAGATTCATCACCAGTGAATTGTAATTGAGTAATCAAATATTCGTGAGGGTTTTGGGCCATTCTGCGGCGTTCGTCAGTGTCCAAAAACACATAGTCAACGTACAAAGAGGCAGCAACCAAAGATTGATTGTAAGCGATAGTAGCAGGGACGGGAGCACCAGAACTGTTTTGTCCGGGAACACCAGTCCAAGGGTTGGTGTTGCAGTTCAAGGTAGTAACAGCCCACAAGCACTCATCAATGGGGCGGATATCAAGGTTAATCTTGACTTCGTGGTATTGAAGAGCGATCAAGGGGAGAGCAAGACCAGGGTTGGTACAGAACCAGAATTGAAGAGGAACGTACAAGGTGGTCTCAGGAAGAGCATTGCGGGGAGCGCAAACTTGACGAGGAGCCATAGAGTCACAAGGTCCATCAACATCAGAGAAAGAGGGATCAGTGATGAAGGTGAGTTGAGTGGTGTTACCAATCATCTTCCAGTAGCCGCGTTGTTGTTCAGCAGTCATTGTGAGTTGGTTCCAGATGTGCATCCAATCACCGTATTGGCGGTCAATTCTTTGGCCACCAATCTCAACTTCAACTTGAGCGATGAGTTGTTCTCCAGGGTAGTCTAACCAACGGGCATAAACACCGGTGTTTTGTCCGTTAGAATAGTTTCCAAGACCCATAAGTTGGTTGATCTCGGGAAGGGTGACTTGGAGATAGGTGCGGTAAGCAAGATCTCCATTTCTGCTGATAACACATTGGACACGGCGTCCGAAATCAGCTTGGCCATTGAAAGTTTGTTCAATTGATTCAATGGCAAAATTGGTGTATCTACGATAAGTAACTTTCCAGAAAGTAATTTGAGGGTTACCAGTAAGGTAAACATCTTGAGCGCCATAGGCAACTAATTGCATTAAACCACCACCCATATTTATATTATTGCTAAAGAAAAAATTTTTATGGAATTTAAATTAATTGAATTAATTTAAATTAAAAAATATACAAAAAAAATAATTAAAACTCTATAATATAATTTTATTTAAGTCTAAATTGGTCTTCATAAATTTTAATAAATATGAATCTTCAAATATTTCTTTTTTATTTTCGTGATTTTTTGTAAAAACATATGTATTTTCTTTTTTTTTTACAGACCAACCCTCCTCTATAGAATTAAATAGTAATAACATTTTTTGAAATTGAATAGAATCTATTTTTATATTTTCATTCTCTAAATTTTTTAAAGATTCTAAATTTATTTTTATATCCATTTTAAAATACAAAAAGAAAACTATTATTATCTTTAAACTTGCAATAATAATTACAGGTTTATAACTTATTATGGTGTTATCTATTTAATTTATATCTATAGTTTGCTTATTTAATTCTATTTCTTCTGTAAAATCTGGAATAATGTTTTTCTTCTTTTTCTAAATTCTCCAAGGTAGTTTTTACAATATTTCCTTCATTATCTGAGTAATAAATATATTGTATTGAATAACCTTTTTTTGGTGGTAATATTCTCATTGTATTTATACAATTTATACAAGGTTTACTAGATTGTAAATTATTTTTTTTTGATAATCTAATTACTAGTATATTTATAAATTTTAATTTTTTGTCACATCTTAATGGTTTCAATTTTGTTAAAGCGTCTGTTTCTGCGTGAATACCTGGATTTTTACCATTATCATCTCCCATCTGATTGACCCCAAAACTTAATATTTTACATTTTTTTAGGGAAGCGATCTTTCCCTTTTATAATACACGCTACGTGATTATAATTACCACAAAAACAAGAATTTATATTTGATTCGCCAGTTTCATATAATTCAACATCAGAGTTTACTGGTAAACAGAATCTTTTAATAAACATAGTATCTAAAAGAGTATTCATTGTATCAATTATATAATTTAATATATAAATTTAAAATTATATTCAATTTTATTTTGTAAAATATAAATTATCTTTTATCTTTATTATAAATTAAATAAATTGTATACTTAAAGTTTAAAGTGGATGCCTAGTTTTAAACCAAAAACCAATAAAAAAATTAAGTTCAACAAGAAAAATTCCATAACACTTGACGGTAAACACAAAGAATTTTTGAATGACTTCTCAAAAGACGAAACAGTCATTATACCTGAACTAAAACTAGAAAGAAATGAATTAACTAATAGTTATAATAATTCAGAATTAACTATTGAACAAAAACTTGATATGAAAGATCGTATTGATGAGATTACAAAGATAATTAAAGAATTAAAGTTAAAAAAGAAAAATTATTTTTTAGATAATTCTAAATATATTTTTGACTATTTTGAAAATAAAAAAAACATATCAACTGGTATTATAAATTCTGAATCAGATAGTAAAAATAAAAATAAAATACTTAATTCTTTTTTTAAAATTACAAATGATGAAAGTACAAATAATTTAAATCAAAATAAAAATAATAACATAGTTCAAAAATATTTAACAAATATTGACGATATTTTTTTAGATGTTAATTCTTTTATATTTCAAACAGATATTTGTAAAATATGCAATAAAGGAGAATTAATACCAATTGAAGATGAAGGAATACTAATTTGTAATTCTTGTTATAGAAGTATACCTTATTTAATTGAAAATGAAAAACCATCTTATAAAGAGCCACCAAAAGAAGTATGTTTTTACGCGTATAAAAGAATCAACCATTTTAAAGAAATCTTAGCACAATTTCAAGGAAAAGAAACTACTCAAATACCTTCTGATGTTATTGAAAATATTAAATTACAAATTAAAAAAGAGAGAATTGAATTAATAGAAATAACAAATATAAAAACAAAAGAAATATTAAAAAAATTGGGATACAATAAGTACTATGAACATATTCCTTTTATTAAAGATAAACTAGGAATTAAACCTCCGATTATGTCTCCAGAATTAGAAGAAACATTATGCAATTTGTTTATAGAATTACAATCACCATATTCAAAATATTGCCCGGATGATCGGGTAAATTTTTTAAATTATTATTATACAGCATATAAGCTTTGTGAGCTTTTAGGCGAAGATCAATATTTAGAACATTTCCCTATGCTTAAAGATAGAGAAAAACGTATTGAACAAGACGCAATATGGAAAAAAATTTGTCAAGAGTTAGACTGGGAATTTATTGCTACTATATAAATATTATTTGGATTTATAATATTTATATTCAAATACTTTAAATCTTCAAGGGTGTAAACTTTATTTTTTATTTTTTAAACCCTTTCTAGATTTTTTACTTTTTTTACTTCTAGATTTTTTACTTTTTTTACTTCTAGATTTTTTACTTTTTTTACTTCTAGATTTTTTACCACCAAAAGAATTATCCCGAGTAGTATTAACAGAATGAGTAGTTACATTTAAATCAGACAAATTTAATGGTTCATCTGATAAATTTAAACTATATACATCACTATTATTACTTGCGTTAGAAATATTTTCTCTTGTTGTGTCCATAGATAGAGATAAGTTATTATCATTATTATCAAAGCTATCATCGTTTCCTAAATTAAAACTATTATCGTTGTCTAAATCTAATTCGTGTTGATCTGAATTTATACTATTTATATCTGAAATATCCAGTATATTTTCTTCATCATTTCTATTTAAGTGTTCGTTTACTTCATTCATTAATTCTTGTGGAGTAAAATTTGCGTTTGTATTTGGATTTATTTGTTCTAATGCTTGAACAACATTATTCGCATTTGGAATATGTTCGGAAAGTATGTGTATTTGATCATTTGTAAAACCTAATTGCAATAATTGTTGAATATTATCTTGAGAATAATTACCACCCTTCATTTTATATGTTTTTTTAACATATTTTTTATGTTTTTTATGAATATTTTTTTTTGAACTATGTTTTTTCATAATATATTTAAACGTATAAAATTTTATTTCTAAAGTAAATAATTTATATAAATTTATATAAATTTATTTAAATTTATTTATAATATTTTATTATTATAATATTATATGAAGCTTCTACTCATAGATAGTAATGTAATAGATATACAAATAGTTATTATGAGTTGTTTATCAGATGTTAAATATGTAATTTTTGATTATAACACAGATACCTTATTATCCTTAAAAAATAAAATTTCATCCCTAGATATTCACAATTTTACTAACATAGGAATTTTTCAAAGCAATGAAAGTAATTCTGGTTATAAATTAATTAATTCGTTTAAAAATGGAATTTTAGAAATGGGTAGTTTACTAGACCCATCATTTGATTCGTGGGATGATTTTAAATTATTGTTAGAATATTTTAAAAACACATATAAGATTTCTTATTTAGATATGATGCAATGTAATATTTATAATAATGATGATTGGAAAAGGGTGATAAATTATTTGTCTAATGCTTGTCAAATTAATATAAACACTTCAGATGGTTTAACAGGAACACCCAATTCTTTTGATCCGACAGCCAATTGGATTTTAGAGTATACAAATTCACAAAAAATAAATACAAATCTAATAGGATTATATTTTTCCAATGAAATTGAAAATTATAAATATATATTAGGAGGCGGAGGTCCTAATAGTAATCAAACTATTCATTCATTTGCGTTGCCTACACCATATATTACAACTTCAACACCTAGTTATCAATTAAATACATACTCATATGATTCAACAACTAACACAACATTATCAGATATACCTGTTACATTCTCATCAACAAGTAGTCTTGTTAGCATTAACTCTTCTAATATTATATCTTTTTTATCTAGTGGTACCGCTTCTATCACAGCTAATGCGCAATCATTACCTTCTAATGTAACTGGTAAAACTTATAATTCTTCAACATTAACACAAAATATAACAATTTATAAAAATGAAGACATCTCTTTAAATTTACCAATTCCTACAATTGTACATTTATCCGATGGTAGTTTTAATTTATCTGCGTGTAGTATTCCAAATGATACTGCAAATAATGTTACATTTACTTCATCAGATCCTACTTGTATATCTATTAGTATACCAATTAGAGATACTAGTAATAATTCAATTTCTAAAGCCACTATTTTAAAAAGAGGGAATATTACTATCACTGGTAGTATGTTAGCAAATAATAGTACTATGTACGCCCCGTCTTCAAATATAATACAAAACGTACAAATAATTGGGTTTTCTCAAACAATCGTGTTTTCTCCAATTTCTTCTGGATTAAAATATGGTGATCCACCTGTTACTCTAATTGCTTCTGCAGGAGGAGGTGCAGTTACTTATAATAGTAGCGATCCTACAATTATAAGCATTGTTGGTACAACTGCTACAATCAATAAAGAAGGGACTGTTACCATTACTGCTTCACAGACGGGTAACGATACCTATGAGCCTGCACCAAATGTTACACAAATAGTAACTATTGCTACTTCTTCTTCAGGTGTTCCTCCTCTAATTTCATCAAATCCTATTTCACCTAGTTGCTTCCCAGAAAAGACCCCAATTCACTGTGATCAAGGAAATATAGATATTGATAAAATCAATCCAAAGATTCACACAATTAATAAGAAAAAAATTTTAGCTGTTACTAAATCTATTTATAATACAAAAACTATTGTTTGTATAGAAAAAGATGCACTCTATAAAAATGTTCCTTCAAAAAATACATTACTGACATATGAACATAAGATTTTTTACAATGGTATAATGATAAATGCTGGAGAATTAATCGGATTAAATGATAAGATTTATTTTAAAAAAAATAAATATCAAGTTGTTTACAATGTTTTATTAGAAAAATATAGTAAAATGATTGTTAATAATTTAATAGTAGATACACTCCATCCAAACACAAAATTAGCCAAATTATATGAGAGACATAACTATGAATTAGATACAGAATATGAAGAAATGTTATATAAAACGTCTAAATTATATTATAGTACAAACAAAACTTTATAAATATTACAAATAAAACTGTAAAATATAAATATTAATTATTCATATTTTATAAATTGTCTTTTATATTTGTCTTTTATATTTGTACAAATGTTTAAAAACCTCCAGGGAATTTAACCAAGTTAGCACCAATACCAAAACCAGCACCTGATCTGGCTGTGGCGCCCATACTAGGTACATATGTATCTAAAATACTAAATGTAGCAGCAGCAGTTAAAGCAATTAATACAATTTCTTCAATGTTCAAAGAACGTTTAGGAATAGCATAAGCTGCAATAGCAACCATTAAACCTTCAACAAGATATTTGATGATTCTCTTAACGAGTTCACTAACGTTTACCAATCCGTTCATTATATTAAATAAAAAGAAAAAAATATATATTGCGATAAAAAACTTAAAATTAAATAATTAATTTATCTAAAATGGATCGTTCTAAAGAAAAGAATACTAAGAAACCTAATTTTGAGAGAAAAATGAATAATGGTAAGATTAATAATAGATATGTAGATTTATTGGAAGAAGATAAACCTATTGCTGGACAAAAATTTGTATGTGTATCATTTGTTTCTCCAGAAAAAATTTTACAACAAAAAGAACATTTCTTTTTTGAAGAATTCCTAAAGAAATGGGATTTGAATAAATCAATGGAAAAATTTATACAATTTTTAAATTTTGTTTCTTTTAAATATAATGTTTCTTTTGATGATATTTCAAATGATTTTAAGGATTTTGTAAATGAAGAAAAATCTAATCTAAATAAAAGTACTTTACAAGATGATTATAAAACATTTATTGATAATAAAGAAGAAGAGCTTGAAAAAGCCTTTAATATTTCAAATAATTTTCAAACAAGTACTAGAGGATTGAAAATAAGAGGTTCATATCCATCATTAGAAGAAGCCGAATTAAGGTGTAAAATGTTACGTGAAATAGATCCTAACCACGATGTTTTTGTTGGGCCAGTTGGGTTATGGATGCCTTGGGATCCTGAAGCATACAAAACTGGTCGCGTGGAATATATGGAAGAAGAATTAAACCAATTAATGCACGAAAAAAAGAAAAATGAAGGAAATGCAAAGACAGCATTTGAACAAAGAGTAAAAGAAGCTAAACAAAAGGCTATTGATGAAAATATTAAAAATGCAGAAAAGTCTGGTAACACTTTATCGCAAACTATAGATGCTAATGGTAATTTAATCGGTATTAATAATGTTAATACACAGGAAATTTCTTTACAAAACCAAGAGAATATTTCTACTGCAGATATTTGTATGGAATTATTTGAAGGCGAAAATGTTGTTATAGGTAATACTGATCACGGCCAAAGTAAATTAGTTAGTGGTCCATTTGCTAATAAAGCAAATACAAAATCTTCTTAGACTTTTTAACATTTCAAATGCCAATTATTTTATATAATTCACATAGCCATAAGTTATATGTATTTTCATTATCAAGATGATGATCAAATATATTTTTATTTAAAAATATTGTATTAACAACTTTAGTTTCATTATCTAAAATATAATTAGTTATATCCATATAATTATATCCATTTATCAAAGAATAATTTTTTAATATGTTATTATATTTTATTGTCAATTCAGTCCTATCTATTTGTGATACAACGATTTCACTTCTTGCGCCTATTAAATATTTTTTATCTGTATTATCTTTAATTGTAGGCAATACACTTCCATTTATTATAATTTTTGAGGATTCAAAGTGAGGTAGTATTTCTAAATTTATAAAATTAAATAAATTATCAGTTGTAATTTTTAATTGGTCTTCAATACCAATATTGTATTTATTTTTACGATACCATATAACAAAGCCACAATCCACCTCACCTAAATTTATAATTATATATTTAAAATTATTATTTTTAATATCATTTAATTTTTCTTTAAATACATTTAAAGCATTTGTAATGCTATTTGGGTTTACAGAACCTTGTGCTGTAGCACCTCCAACTATAACAGCTTCAAAATATATATTTTGTTGTTTTTCATTACAATAATTAAAAACTTCTCCGTGACTATCTCCTAAAACTAATATTTTTATCATATAATTATAATATATAAATTAATAGGAAATTGTAATCGGCATTTGAAATATTAAAAGGTGTAATAATTTTGAATAATAATATTATAAAATAAAATATATAAACTTATAACTATATTTACAAATATAATGTCAAATAATATTTGTAAAATTTTTTACATTAACTTAAAAAAACGCACTGATAGGCGAGAATTAATTGAAGAAGAGTTAAATAATTATAACTTAGAATACGAAAGATTTGAGGCGTTTGAAACCCCTGGGTTTGGTATTTTAGGTTGCAGTCTTTCACATTTAGCTGTTTTAAAAATAGCTAAAGAGAGAAACTATGATAATGTATTGATTTTAGAAGATGATTTTAAATTTGTTGTATCAAAAGAAGAATTTGAAAGTATGTTGTCTACCTTTTTTGATTTAAAAATACCGTTTGATATATGTATGATATCTCATAATGTACTTAAGTATGAAAATACTGAATATGATTTTATTAACAAAATTATAGAAGGACAAACTGCATCGGGCTATATAGTTAATAAAAATTATTATGATAAGCTAATTCATCTATATGAATGGTCAACTCCTTTGTTAGAGTCATCAAGACAACATTGGCATTATGCGAATGATCAAGTTTGGAAGGGTATACAACCAAAAGATAATTGGTATTATTTTATAAATAGAATAGGAAAACAGAGAGATGGTTATAGTGATAATACAGAATTATATGTAGTAGATAGTTTTTGTTAAATACATTTTTATATAATATATTTCAAGTTAAAATTATATAAAAATATTATGTTTAAACTATTTAAATGAATAAAAATCAATTAGGTGAATATTACTTGGAAAATAAAATTGAATTTATGGGTGAAACTCCTCACGATAAATTACTTGTAGGATTAAAAAAATATATGCAGACAATTGAAGAGCATAATACAAAAATTATTGGTATTGACGTAGGTTGTTGTGTAGGTAATTATATTCAAAATATTAACGAAATCTGTAGAGAAAATAACAGGACTATTTTATGTTTTGAGCCGAACCCTGCTAATATTACAAGTCTTGAACCAAGAATAAATAACGATCCAACTATAAAATTATTTAAATGTTGTATTTCAAATGAAACCTCTACAACATCTTTGTATAATTGGAAAGACCTAGCATATAACTACACTGGTAACGAAATTGCAGGATTAAGAGGAGGTGGATCTAAAATATGTGATGTTGAAGTTAACAAATTAGATGATATTTTGGATGCAGAATTTGTCGGCGAAAATGTTATAATTAAATTTATAAAAATAGATACGGAAGGCAATGATGGGAATGTACTAAAAGGGTTTCAAAAATATTTATCTAAAACAAAATATATAATTTTTGAATGTAGTGACTGTTTGGATGATATTAGAGGTCCAGGAATAAAAAATCCTATGAAAGATATTGTAGATTTTTTATCAAATAATGGATTTGATACTTATAGAATTGGAACAAAAAAATTATTCAAAGTAAATGATGAATATTGGAATCAAGTATATGAAGATGTTAAATTTTGGTCAAATTGTTTTGCCTTAAAAAAAGATGATGAATTTATACATAAATTAATAACTGAAAATTTTGATTATACATTTTAATCCTTTTCTCATTTCAAACGCCCATTTATTTGTATTTTCTTAGAAGTGTTCTATACAATTTCTAAAATAAAGAAAATTATTGTAATTTATTTTACGTAAATTACAATACTAAATATAAATATTACTCTACTGTAACAACCTTTGCTAGGTTTTTGGGTTTATCTGGATTAATTCCTTTATTTATTGATAAATAATAAGCTAATAATTGAATGGGAATTATTCCTAATAAAGAGGCGTAACTATTATTTTCTGGAAGATAAATAATTTCACAAGATAATTCATCCATAATATTTTTATCGTTAGTAATAAATATAATTGGTGAACTTCTTGAAGAAACCTCTTGATAACAGTTTAATATTTTATTCCTATGATTTTGATCTAAATTAAATAATATTACTGGAAGTGTTTCATCTAATAATGCAAAAGGCCCGTGTTTTAAAGAACTAGCAGAGTAGCCTTCTGAATGTATATAGGAAATCTCTTTTATTTTCAAGGAGCCTTCCTTTGCTATATACTCATCACTACCTTTTCCAAGTAAAAACATATTATTACTATTTATTTTTTTAGCTATTTCTATAACTTGATCTTTACAAGTATCTATTGTAATTTGTATATCATTTGATAAATTATGTAAATCACATATCATTTTACTCCTTTTCTTTTCATTAATATTGTGTAATCCTGCAAACCATATTGCAAGCATTGATAAACAAGTCACTTGGCTTGTAAATGACTTAGTTGATGCTACACCCACTTCCTTACCTGAATTACAATATATACCACAATCTACTTCTCGTGCTATTAAAGAATCAACCACATTTATAATGCCTATTGTCATTATATTATTGTTTTTTGATATTTCTATACATCTATGTAAATCTTTAGTCTCTCCAGACTGAGATATTAATATAAATGCGGTTTGACCAACCTTGGGAATATCATTAACATCAAATTCAGCACCATCAAACGTTTGCACTGTGTTAAAATTACACATTTGTTTAAGAAAGTACATTCCATATAATCCAGCAAAGTAAGAAGTTCCACATCCCAATAATATAATATTTTGGATACCCTTCAAAGAGTCTTTGTATTGTTCTAAACCTCCTAGTTTTACTTCTGAATTATTTTTAATTCTGCCTCCTTTATTGATGGAATTTAAAACTATATTTGGCTGCTCATTAATTTCTTTTAATGTCCAATGTTTATAAGGGTATGGAGATAATTCCGAGTCTAAATTAAATATTTTTTTATTTGGATATATATGTTTTGTAGTAAGACGAATTGAGCTATCTATTTTTTCTATTATACATATATCATCATTGTGTAAAGTTATATAATTATTTACCATATTACAAAATCCACTTTGTTCAGAAGTAATAACTACTCTATCTTCACTTTGACCAATCAATAATGGTGAACCGTTTCTTACACAAAACATTTTTGTAGGATGATCAAGGCTCTGAATTATTACACCATAAGTACCTCTTAATTCTTTAATTGTATTTTCTATAGTTTCAAATACATTTTTATAAATACTGTAAGTATATTCAATCAAATTTACTATTACCTCTGTATCTGTTTGAGAGAAAAAATGATAACCCAAATTAATTAATTTTATTTTTAATTCATTATAATTTTCAATTATACCATTATGGACAATGACAAATCTTTTATTATTTGATAAATGAGGATGTGCATTTATATTACTTTTAATTCCGTGAGTAGCCCATCTATTATGTCCTATTCCGAAAAAAATATTATCATTATTTTCACTATTGAAACCTAATTTTAATTCTGAAAGTTTTTCTATTGCATCAATTTCATTAGTAGATGCATATTTGTTAACTATAAATTCATTATTTTTTAATATACATATACCTGCCGAATCATATCCTCTATTTTGAAGTTGAATAAGTCCATTTATTACTAAATCATATACATTATCAGGTTGAGTTAATACAATTCCAAAAATACCACACATATTATTTATAATTATTAAATATTTAAATAGTAATTTAGACAACGCATTTTTAGTATAAATTTATTCCCACAATTATTATTTTTAACGTAAAATAGTTTTACCATTTGTTAGCTTTTTTTACACTAATTTTTGGTCCAGCACCACGTTTTTTCATAGAATTAGGATCGTATTGTTCTTCTTCATCGTCATCTTTCAACCCCTTTGACAATTCCCAAAATTCCTTTGATCCCAATTTAAAATCATTATGATTATCTGCTTTATACCAAAATACTTGATCTTGTAGTTTATTTGATTTTGAGTTATTATTAATAACTAAACATTCAAAATTTTCTGTACATTGATCCATTACTTGACAAAAAGATTCAAATGTTGGAAACATTCCTGCATAATTTTCATAAATTCTTCTTCTATTTGCTATATAGTTCTCTCTAAGAATAAAAACATAATCTATGTTTGTACGAAGTGTTGGTGGTATTCCTAGAGGATATTGCATAGTAATAACCAGCATTATTTTCCAATGTCTGCCGTTCATAAATAATAAACGCATCATTTTATCTCTTGCCCAAGTATTATCATATAAACAATCATCTAATATAACAAATGCTCTAGGATCAATTGTGCTACGTTTATACGTGTCCATTTCTTTTTTAATTTGTTTGAGTACTGTACGTTGCCTTTTCAATATATTTTCAATAATTGCCGTATTATATTCATTATGCACAAACAATTTTGGCACCATTTTACCATAAAAACCATTGCCTTCTTCTGTACCAGATATTACAGTACCAATCGGTATTTCTTGTTGATAATACAACAAATCTCTTACCAAAAAGGATTTACCCGTATCACGCTTACCAATTAACACGATCACCGGACCTTTATTTTCATTGGGTTTAAAGCTAATGTTTTTCATATCAAATTTTTTTAATTCTAATGTCATTCTTTATATTTATTTTATAAAATAAATATTGCTACATTTTACGCAAACTGGTATAATTTGAATTAACTATATATATTTAATTTATAAACTATAAAGTATTAATTATAAATTATTAATTATTAATTATGAGTTAGAATTAAATATAATTTATATATTTACCTAATAATGATTAATATAAATTATCAAAAAAGGAAAAATATTGAACTTTTTAAAAGTTTAGAAAACCCAAATCATATTTTTCTCTCTAAAATACAAAACTATATTCCTATTTATAATAAATTTTTCGCATTGAATGAAACGAATTATAATAGTATAAACTTAAATCATAAATCATATATTTCACATGTTAATAATAAAAATGAAGAATTATTAAATGTTTATAATTGTACAATTAAAAACAATAACAACAACAAAAGAAAAGAAAAAAATGTATTTTTTAAAATGGCACCATTATTAGACCCTTATAAATATTTAATTGGAAAATATAATACTAATGATATAACTCTTTTTAAATTACCCGATCATAAATCAGATGAAACAAATTGCAACCCCAAATTTATAGACCAAAACAATTCTGCTTATGTAGATGGGTTTTTTATTTATTTAACAAGTTGTTTATTAAATGAATATAACTTTATACACGGAGTTGATTACTATGGGTCATTTTTAGGAATTAAAAATAATTTTACGATCAATGTTTTTGATGACATAGATTATTTGAATAGTTCCGAATTTTTTAATAAAAATAAAAACACATTATTTACTATTGACGATTATAGTCATTTATTTCAAAATGACAATATTAAATTAGCTCCCATAAAAATACAACACAATTCTAGCGCTAACTCAAATATATCTATACATTCATTCAATTCTGAAATATTTGAAGATATATTTGAAACAGATAAAAGTAATACAATTGATTTAAAAGAAATTACTTGTAGTGATTTAATGGATTTAACTAATAATACAGACAATATTAAAGATGAAAATAAATTCACATTAAAATCTAATAGCACGTGTTCTTCAAGATCCTCTTATACTACTAATAGTAGTATTGAAAATGGCGAAAATGACGAAAATGATGAAAATGACGAAAATGGCGAAAATGGCGAAAATGATGAAAGCAGTATATGGGAGAGCGATGATAGCTCATATGAAGAAGAAATTATAAATGTAACTATTCCTGCGTTTCCTATACAATTAATATCTATGGAATATTGTGAAAATACTTTTGATGATTTAATCTTATCAAATGAATTAACAAATGAAGAATGGCTTTCTGCATTTATGCAAATTATTATGATACTACTTACATATCAAAAAGCATTTTCTTTTACGCACAATGATCTACATACAAATAATGTTATGTATAATTATACAAATAATAAATTCATTTATTATTGTTACAAAAATATATATTATAAAGTACCAACATTTGGTAGAATTTTTAAAATAATTGACTTTGGTAGAAGTATTTATAGATTTAATGGAAAACTGTTTTGTAGTGATAGTTATCAAACTGGAGGAGATGCTTGTACTCAATATAATACGGAGCCTTATTTTAATGAAAATAAACCTAGATTAGAACCAAATCCTAGTTTTGATATTTGTAGATTAGCTTGTTCCATTTTTGATTATGTAATAGAAGATTTAGATAACATAACAGAGTATATAAAAGATCCTGTAAAAAATTTGATATTTGAGTGGTGCATTGATGATAAAGGCATAAATATGTTATATAAAAATAATGGATTAGATAGATATCCGGAATTTAAATTATATAAAATGATCGCAAGATGCGTACACAACCATACTCCTCAAGCACAATTAGAAAGAGATGTCTTTAAAGCATACAGCAATTTTACAGGGGATATTCCAAAAGATGTAATAAATATTGATAAAATACCAGTTTATATATAAAAATTACATATATAAAAATTACATATATAAAATTACATATGCATAAAATACTTGCATACACAATCATAATATAACAAATTATATTATGATTTTTTCTAATTTATGAAATACTAGATGTTATTATATTTTTTGTAAAATAGTAAGACCATTGTTATTTGTATATATTTCTTTAATTTTCCAATCATTATTCTCTGATAAGAACTCATCTATCGCTCTTTTTAAACCACAAGTTATATCATTAACCGCAAAACCAGTTTCTTGTGACTGTTGAAAAGGATTCCATCCATTACGTATGGTTTCTCCATAAATACCATCAACTTCTGTATCGTGCATAATTATGTATTTATTAGTAATTTTGCTAAATTTATTTAATTCACCTTTAAGTTGAGGATAAACATGCCACGTATCAATAAAAGTTAAATCAAATGTGGTTGGTTCATTAAATGTTAAATGTAAATCATTCACCCATTCATATTTAATTTGCACAAAATCTAATTCTTTTGTTATATTCAATAATTCGTCTACAGGACAAGGAGAAATATCATTTAAAAATAACAATTTTTTATCTTTTTTATTATTTATTAAACCATATAAATTGGCCCAACTAGATACACAACCTCTTACTCCTAATTCTAATATGCTTTCACAATCCATTGCATACTTGTTCAATGTTGGTAAATGTTCGTTTATATCACCACAAGTATTACACAAAACCTCATATTTATTTTTTATGTAGTTTATACTATTTTTATATATTTCATTTTCAACCTTAACAACTTTTTCTTCTACATAGTTTTCACTAGAAACAAAGTAGTTATTTTGATTTAATAATTCTGTAAAAACGTCAAAATCAGATAAAGTCATAAAATGACAAGATATAATGTCTTCTTTTTTAATTTTTTCTCCACAGCAAATACCGTAACTATGACATCCTACATAATTACAACCTGCAAATAAATCATTACGTTTTATGATAGTATCATCTGTGAGATAATTTTTATTTTGTAAATAATATGAAATACATACATCGCAACCCGTTATTAAATGGTCGGGCAACCCATCATTTTTACATTTATTTATCCATAGATCAGTAATAGTAGATAATTGTGGATATAAATATTTTAAGCACTCTTTTGAAAGAATATACCCTGCACCTGAATGAAAGTAATAATTTTTATTATCAATTAATCTATAATCTCCGTGTCCTCCTATAAATAATTTGTCATCTTCATTTAGTTGTTTTGTATAATTTAATAATTTATAAATATTAATATACGTGTCTGTGCCGCATACAAATACAAATTTACTATTATAATTTTCAAAAATATATTTCAACCCTAAATTGTGTTTATAAGACGATGATAAATAATCATTACCTACACCATCCAAATAAATATATTTATTATCATCAATTAATTCAGTTTTTTCTTCTCCAAAAAAATATAACAATTTAATATTAGGTAATGAATCTGCTATTTTTCCCCAAGTTTCGTTAATTTTTAATATTTGGTTTTTATATTTTTCAATCGTAGGACAACCAAATACACACAGAATTATATCATATTTCTCTTTTAAATCTTCTGCGAATTTAAATTTAGAATCATAGTACAATTTATTATTATTGTACTTATTTTGTATGTATTCGTTTTTATGTATTAATTCATAAATTGTATTTAATATATTAATTGATTTATCTGGTTTATAATAACAAGAAGATATATATAGGTTTAGTACTATAGTAAAATACTCGTCATCACTGCAGATAATTTCTGTATCATTTGTTAAACCGTTTAATATTTTATTACAAGCATCATAACATTCTCTATAATATCCGTAATGAATGTATTTATTTAATATATAATTTATTATATAATTTATTTCTTTTGTAGGATATATAAAATTATTTAAAATAATATGATAATCTCCATAACTTCTCTCTATATCATCATAAAACTCATCTAACACTTCCAGATAAAACATTTCTTCACCGTGACCATACCCTTGTTTGGTAGTTTCTACAAAAATTTCACATAATCTCTTTAAAATTTTTTCACCAATTATTTTTCCAGTTGTAAATAACCCACCACACACAACGTATCTGTATGTTTGATAATATTCCCTCTTATTTTCTATATTTTTATATTTTTTATCACATACATTTAAAACTTCTATATGAAATTTATCTGTAACGTTGTTTAAAATATCAATGATAGTATTTTTTGTATAATTTTTACAGATCTTTGAGAAATTATCCTTAACATTTGCATCAAGCCATCCATATTTACTTGTATTAAATGGATTTAATTTCATAGCTTGTAAAACAAAATCAAATTTACTGCAACATATTAAGTGAGATTCTGGACACGTTCTTTCATCTTTTGTTGGATGATATAATTCTCTATTTTGTCTTATGGTTTCAACATAATTATAATATGTAAAATCTTGTAGTTCTATTTCAACATAGTATGTAATATCGTTTAAATTTAAATTAGTTCTATATTTTCTGATTTCATCCATGCATTTGGAATCAGCAAATATAACTAAATAACAATTAATTTCTAATATTGGTTTCATTTCATTAATACATTCATTTAATCCTCTTGATTTGGGATATATATCAGTTAAATTAAAACATCCTGTAACTAATGTACAATCTGGTATCATTATTTCATTTATATTAGCACTATCTTTTATATTATTATTTTAGTATTTCATTATTAAATAATTATGTAATTTGTTATTTAATAATATTTTATAAATATTTATATAAAATATGGATAATTATGGTTTTATAATAACTAGACACGTTAATTCGGAATTAACAAATAAATATTGGAATAATTCTGTAAAACTATTAAATACTTTTTATCCTTTAACACAAATTGTTATTATAGATGATAATAGCAAACCTGAATTTATAGTTGCGGAGTTTGATCACAAGAACATTACTATAATAAACTCTGAATTTAAAGGCAGAGGAGAATTATTACCATATTATTATTATTTGAAAAATAAATTTTTTAAAAATGCAGTTATTTTACACGATAGCGTATTTTTTCACGCAAAATATGATTTTGATAAATTATTAGGAATACGTGTTTTACCCTTATGGTTTTTTTATCCAGATAAAGAAAATGTTAATAACACGCTTAGGCTAGTAAATCTATTAAATAACAATATTGGAATTCAACAAAAAATAAATAATAATAGTATAATTACTATGCCTAATGACAAATGGTTTGGATGTTTTGGTGTTCAAAGTTATATAAATCACGAATTTTTGGTTTTTTTAAATATGAAGTATAATATAGTGAGATTGGTTACTCAAGTACAATGCAGAAAGGACCGGTGTTGCTTAGAGAGGATTTTTGGTGCAATTTTTTTCACTGAAAATAAAAAAATAATAAATAGAAAATCATTGTTGGGAAATATTATGGAATATCAAAAATGGGGATATTCTTATAAAGAATATATGAATGATATTAAGAAAGGTAAGCTACCAAAAATAGTTGTTAAAGTTTGGACTGGGAGATAGTAAAATAATAATGATAATTATAAAGATTATTATTTTATACTAAAATTCAGGGTTATCTGTAAATACTGGAGTAATTTTATTTCCTTCTACACCATTTATTATAATCGGGTTTAATTGATCAAAAATAAAATAACCACATATTACGCTAAAATATACTAATAAAGCATCTCTAATAAGTAATTTTAAAGGTTTATTTTCTTTTTCAATAAATCTCATTTCAATAAATTTTGTTATTATAAATGTAAACGAAATAATGCCTGCAACTATAAATACATTATCCATTTAAAATAGTAAAATACATTCTTATAAATAATTTTACGCATTTTAATCTAAAATTTCAATGTCATCAATTAATAAATCAGGTATTAAATCAATTGTAGGTTCTTCAATATGATTCAGATCCATTGAATTTAAATCAAAAGATTCATCAGAAATATTTAATTTAAAATTATTTTTCTCAGATTCATCGTCAGAATCTTCAAAATGTCTCTCTTTTGATCTTAATTCGCTAATTGTTTCTAATCTTTCAATATTTTTGGGGGCTTCAATTGAAATAATATTATTGTTATCATCCTTTACGTAATCTATATCGTTGAAACTAAGTCTATTAGATCTGTCATTTTGTAATTGGTTATTATTTATATTTTCAGAAACAGAGTTTTCAACTGGTTCATCTATAATTTCTTCTTTAATTTCTTCAATTACATCTTCCTCTACTGTTTCATCCATATATGCTTTTAAAATAGACTCAACCGGAATGCTTTCCCTTAAAGTATTTAATATACATTCTTGCACTATAATCTCTAATTCTCTATTATGTTTTTGTATTTGAAGAGGAGGAATATTTAATTCAAATAAATATACATTTTTATATAGCTTTCTAGCAACATTTATATAAATATTATGAATAAATTGATCTAACTTAGGGACGGTTATATCAATTTTTTTTTGTTTTTGTCCAACTCTCATAGAAGTTAACACTTTTAATTGAATAATATGAACACACGTAACTAAGTCCTCTAAATAATTGCATCCAGATTTTTCACAAATACGCTTTCTTTCATTTTCAATAATAATTGGATTCCATTTTGGAATTCTTGAAATAAAATTTTGAAATGTCATCAAGTATTTTTCTGTTTCGTTATTTTCTTTACACAATTTAACAGCCTCATCTAATATAGATTTATATCCATCGATAATAAGAGGTGTTAATATAGTAACTAATCTTGCACCCCATTCGTTTTTTGATTCATGAAGAGAACTAACATTAAAATCATCCATTTACATAAAACTTATATTTTCTAAACACAAATCTGAACTCAAAAATAAAAAGTTTAAAATAAATAAAATTAACAATTTCTCATTTCTAAACTCTTTTCTTACTTTGTTAAATGAAATTAATAATTCATATTTTTTATCTATTTTAATTTTGGAATCAATAAAACTCTTATTCTCTAATAAATGTAATATATCCAGTCCACAGTATGCTTTTTCATATAATTTTGTAGATAATAATATTAAATCTTCTAATTTAAGTTTTTTATTTATATACTTAGTTAATTCTTTTTTTAACCAATCTGATCTATTTTGCTTTATATCTTTCATATCAAATGTTTCATTTAAATTATATTTGTAAAGATTTACAATATTACCATTTATTATTGTTTCTGGTACATATATTTCACAAAACCTTGACAAAATTGGTTTTAATAAATTATATTTATCTTCTACTATAATAAAAAAACGTGTATTATGACTAAATAACTCAATACATCTACGTAAAGCAGATTGTGCATCCATTGTTAATTTATCGGCATTTAATAGAATAATACTTTTAAATGTATCCCCTCCATTTGAATTTATATGAGTTTTTGCAAAAAACTTTAATTCATCTCTAATAAATTTGATACCTTTACCGTGTGCACAATTAACATACATAACTAAAGATTTAATTTTTTCCCTATCAAAATTATAAATTGTATGAATAAAATCATTTACAATCGTTCTTTTACCGCTACCAGATGGACCGTGAAAAATTATATTTGGTATTTTGTGAATACTTTGAAAATAATCTAGTTTATCCTTTATATTCTGATGAATATTTAATAACATAATTGAGGTTAATATATGTTCAATTGTGTTTTTATATTTTTATATTATAAAATACATTATATTTTTTTCTCATTGAAAATATAATATATATGAAATTGTCATTTATAAAAAGAATTAATACAACTAAAAACTCTATTTTTTATTCATTAATAAAGAAAAACGATGAAATTATTGGTTTTGGAAGAAGTCATTATTCGAAAGACAGATTTATAAAAAAAATCACTTTAGATAATAACTTTGATATAATTGAAGACAATAATATTATTTTGAAAGGTGAAGATCCACGATGTTTTGAATATAACAATAAAATATATGTGTTAGATAATTATTTGAATGATATGTATTTGATTGACTATGATATTATAAAATACATAAAAATTAATATTTCAGGGAAAAATATTTCCTTTATAAATCATAACAATACATTATATTTTATACATTATATAAAACCATTTGAATTATATACGTTTGATATAGAAAATGGAAATATTACAAAAATAGAAGTTAATGATGATAAGAGTAATTATAATTGTGAATATAGGGGTGGAACTCCTGGTTATAAATTAAATGATAATGAATATTATGGTTATGGTCATAGAACATATATAAAAGATAATATTTTAAAACACGACATTTTTAAATGGATTGTATATTTTGATAGTAATAAATTACCTAGAATATTGCATTTTGATATTGAACAACCTGATAATTCAAAAAATATATGTGATCCAACCAGTGTAATTGAAATTAACAATAAAAAATACTTAATTACAGCAGAAACAGATGACCCTTGGTTTTGCGAGCAAGATTATATAACAAACGTATATGAAATTAATGAATAATTTTTACATATTTGCGCGTTATTTGTTTGCTAATTTAATAATATAATCAACCAAACATTTATAGTACATATCATATGTAAGATTTGGTGTTAATTTTGTTTTTTCCATAGTTACAGAACAACCTCCTGTTTCTAAAATAGATACATCAAAGTCTATTATTTTTCTATCTAAAGCCATATGAATAATAGTTTTTACATCAATTTCTCTATCTTTTCTAACGTGAAGGTGTAAAGATATTTTGGAAAACGGAATACCAAAATAATTACAAGTGTCTACTATATATTCAAAATCATCAGGGGTTAAACTACCACAAGTATCAGATAAGCAGATAGTAGAAGGATTTAAGTTTTTATTTAAATTTAATATTCTATTAACTATAAAATCATTATCAATTTTTCCTTCAATTGGACATTCATTTATACAAGAGATATATAGTTTCACATTTGGATGTATATGACATTGATGATCGTCTAACAAATACATCATATTTATTAGTTCTTTATCATTTTCTTGTAAAGACATTTTAGTATTTTTCCTTTGAAAACTATCTGATACGGAAGTAATAAATGAAAAGTTTGTGAACTCCTTGTAATTTATAACTTTTAACAACTTTTGTTGATTAGGAATTAAAACAAAATTATTACAATTCGTTTCATAGTTTTTACAATAATCATAAATATATTTGTTTAATTCAATTGTATCCTTAAATATGGGTAAAACTTTTTCAGAAATAATAGAACCTATTTCTATATTTTTTGGTTTATAAAAACCTGAAATTTTATTATATAATTCTATTTTTTTTTCTAAAGAAAAATTTTCTTGTTTAGATATTGATAAACTTTGTAGTCCATCTCTTAATGATACATCAAATGGTGTAGGTGATCCTAAACTATAATATATTTTTTTAAAGTGCTCATTAGATAAATACCATTGTTTAAAACTTTGAGCACATATAGGATAACCTATTTTTAACATTATATTATCATTTATAATTATCTTTAATTAGTTTTTTTATATACGATAAAATGTAATATATTTGGTATATTATATTTTATATATTAGATATTAGTATACATTATTAAAAATAGTAACGGAATAATTAGTCAAAAAATTTATTAAGCTTATTGTAACTATCTAGATTATTTAATTTGCATATCCTATGTGTGTCTCCGTATCCATTACAACCAATTGATTTCGTGCAAACCTCTAAACAGTCCCCCATTTTTTTCACCCATTTTATGTATTCTTCATTAATAACTTTATTGTCATCTGTTTTGAGAAAATAGGTATGTTTTTCTTCCATTTAATATATGTAAAATAATAACTTTATATTATTTTGTATCATTTTAATCTTTATAGAGTGTAAAATTATACAGACGTTGTTAAAGAATGTGTGTATGGATTGCTTCTGAAAGCATTAAGAATATCTGGTTGAATACGATCACATCCAGCACATTCATTATAATATTGAGGAGCATTTATAGCACCATATGTTGATACAGAAGGAGGGAGACCACTTAAAACAGAATATGCTGGATTCATTCTGCCGTCATATCTATTTACATCTTCTTTACTTATATTTACGTTCATCTCTTGATTAAATAGTTGCATACCTCCCTGATTTGCTCTGTTCGCAATAGTAGATGACTTAATATCATTGTTGTGCTGTCTATAAGCCGATTCATAATTCATATCACCATAACCAGTAGCATAACCGCCTGCAGATGTATAATACTGAGTACTTGTTGTATCTCTCTGGGTTAAATCAGGCGAACTATAATTATTCACATACATACTTTCTTTTTGATTATTAATATTAAAATTAGGTGAGTAAAGGGTAGTTTCTTTAATAGTCGTAGGTGTTGTATCATTCATATTTATTACATAGTTACTTGGAACTGTACTACCTGCTTCTCCATAAATACGAACATTATTAACGGTTTCTTCTTTGCGCGACGGTCTTAAAATATCCATTAATGGGGCAATAACTGCTCCAATAGCACCACTAAATCCACTTCTATGTGTATCTGGCTGTTTTATAGTAGATCTGTGATTTGCGTAATTTGTATAACTACGAATAAATGCATCACTTTCACTATTAGGACCTTTACCTATAGCAGATGAATGATTGACATTTAATGCAGATAATTGATTGCGCTTACTAGCTTCAAAGTTTTCAGGAGCATAAGCAGCTTTTCTATCTGCCGGACCAGCTGGACCTGCATAATCAGTTACAATATCATTTCTTTTAATAATCCCCATTTCTTGAAGGGGTCTCAAGGTTTCCCCTTTTTCAGCTCCTGTAGTGGTTAACCAACGGTCTTGTGTATTTATAAAAAATGTATCTGGTCTTTGTTTTTCAACTCTTCCTAATGTCTGAGTAGAAGCTGCATTTTTTATGTATGAATTTGCAGGACCTTCATGATTAATTAATTCATACTCTAATTTAGGATTTGTAGCAACTCTCATTTGATCAACTGTATATGGTAACCATTTATCTCTAGCTTCCATACCAGAATTATAACCTCCAGTTCCGTTAACAGAATAGCCTTTATCTAAACCAGGTCCAACCATAACAGTTTCAAAAGGTTTTACATTATTATTTTTCATTCCTGGATTCACGCGAGATTGATAAAAATCACTTTGATTAGGTGTTCCATATGCCCAACTCATATTTTCTTCAGGTTTGAACAATGGGGCTTGTTCTATTTTTTTTATAACTTGAGAACCAGAACCTATCATATTATCTAAAATAGTTTCACTTGTATTTGAATGATAAGTATTTCCTCTCACTTTCCCACCATTAAATGGTACCATATTATTGTGTTTAAATTGTTGTGAGTCCAAGTAATTACCCGTTAAAGAAAAAATACTTTGAGGATTTTGTCCAACAGTATCTCCATTTCTAACTTTTTGTTCATATAGATTTTGATTAAAATATTTATCAGTTGCTGTATTTGGATTAGGATATTGTTGAACTGTATCTACTAATTGATTCAAATTTGATACAGGAAAATTTTGAGGAGGAATATTTGTATTTGGTAAATAATTTGGTTTACTTCCCATATTTGTAAAATTTTCTTGTGGATTTTTTTTTATAGTTTTTTTATCATTAGAATTATTAGACGGTTGATTTGATACTACATACATACCACCTAATGCTATTAAAGGGATTGCTAATTCCATATTTATATATAAGAGTATTATATTTTTAATTTAAAAAGATGACATAATAATCTAAATTATTTTATAAAAAATATATAGTATACAATTAACTATTTTTAGTTGATGCACACGAATTTGTTTGTGTGCATATCGTAGGACCTGCAATATATCCACCACGTATCAAGTTGTAACTAGATGGTAATTGATTATTTGATTCATTAATAACACAATCCCTCTTTGGTGTAAAATAATCTTTTTCTAAAATTCTTGTACTTAAATTATTTTGAAATGGTAGGCAAGTATTTTCTTGAGGATTTAATGGTGGATAATACCAGTCAACTTGTTCCAAATCTCTATACCACCAAGCTGGGTTAGTTGCTCTAGATTGATCAGTATACAAATTATTGCAAGTAGGATATGTTATTGCTTCACTAGAAACATTAAAATTAGTATAATTATCTTTTCCTAAACAGTCTCTGCTTAGATGCCTATTAACTCCTAAAAGTTCGCTCTCTAGATTAATTGTATTTGTTCTCAAATTACCTCCCCATTTTTGGATAATTATTTGAGGATCTTGAATATAACAAGGGTTTGATCCATTCCCTGGAACATTCAAAACCCATCTACCTGGATCTGTAGATTGTTGTAGTTGTTTTTTTGTTCTACATTGATCATAATAAAATCTTGTACAAGCCATATTATATTTATATAATATAATTTTATTCTATTCTATATTTTTTATAATAAATTAAAATAATTATAATAATTAACTTAAAAATAGAATGTAATACTTATACAAAATGTCAAATCCAGATGATAGTAATTTGAATAAACCTCCCACATTATGTTTGAATATGATAGTTAAAAATGAAAGCGCAATTATAGAAAGAATGTTAGAGTCTGTTTCATCTATTATAGATACTTATTGTATATGTGATACAGGATCCACTGATAACACAATAGATGTAATTACCAGTTTTTTCTCTAAAAAAAACATACCAGGAACTATTGTTTGCGAACCCTTTCAAAATTTTGCACATAATAGAAATTTTGCTATGCAATCTTGTATGAATATGTCAGATTATATATTATTAATGGATGCTGATATGAAATTAGATATTAAAAATTTTGATAAAAATATATTAAGTACTGCAGATACATTTAATATTTTACAAGGAAACGATGATTTTTATTATCAAAATGTAAGAATTGTTAAAAATAATGGTTTATTTAAATATCTTTCTGTGACACACGAATATGTATCATCACCGCCAAATACAGTTAATAAAGAATTAACTAAAGATCAATTATTTATTTTAGATTTGGGGGATGGAGGATGTAAAACAAATAAATACGAGAGAGATATTGCATTACTTACAGAAGGTATTAAAAATGAACCAAATAATGAAAGATATCATTTTTATTTGGCTAATAGTTATTATGATACTGGAAGGCACGATGAAGCTATTTCAACATACAAGAAAAGAATTGAATTAGGTGGTTGGCAACAAGAAATATGGTATAGTTATTATAGAATTGGCCTATGTTATAAAAGTTTAAACAAAATGGATGAAGCTGTTATAGAATGGTTAAATGGATATAATTGTTTACCAGATAGATTAGAAAATCTATATGAAATAATTCAGCATTATAGATTAGTGTCAAAACAAAAACTATCTGAGATGTTTTATTTTATGGCTAAAAGAATACTTGATAAAAAAATAAACCGAGATTCTTTTTTGTTTTTACATAATGATATTTATAGTTACAAATTATATTATGAATATACTATTATATCATATTACAATAATGTTAAAAATATCAATGATGAGATCATTGCGGTTTTGAATAATTCAAATGATCATAATACAAACACTAATTTGTTAACTAATATGAAATTTTATAAATTTGTTTTAAAATCTTTAAAAACTATAAATTTAACTAGCGCAGTTACAAAAAATATAAACGAAGAATACATTACTTTTAATTCTTCCTCTAGTTGTCTTGTTCCAAATAAAAATAATGATGGTTATTTAATGAATATGAGATACGTAAATTATTTTATAAATGATGGAGGAAGTTATTTAAATTGTGATAAATATATCATAACTCACAATAAGTTCTATGAATTAAAAAAGAACTTTGAAATTATTAGTGAAAAGTGGTTAGAAACTGAATTTGAAGATAGAAGATATATTGGTATTGAAGATATACGTATATTTTATGAAAATGATGACTTACTATTTATAGGAACTGGTTATCATAAAAGTAATAAAATAGGAATAGTAAATGGTAAATATGATGTAAGTACTAGTAGTAAGCTAATTTCTAATGAAATGTCCACAAATTTCTCTAATTCTGATTGTGAAAAAAATTGGGTATATGTAAATTATAAAGATAAGACAAACATAATTTATAAATGGTCTCCGCTTCAAATTTGCGAAATAGACGCAGAAACGAATGTAATTAGCCTAGTTGAAAGCAAGGGAATGCCGAAAATATTTAATATGGTTAGAGGATCCACTTGTGGGTTTAATTATAAAAAATCATTGAAAGATACTAATGTATATTTAAATAATGGAAATATAGAATTACAAATAGAAGAAACTGAAATTTGGTTTGTTTTACACATAGTCTCTTATGAGACTCCTAGACATTATTATCATTTAATTGCTGTTTTTGATGAATCTATGAACTTATTGAGATATTCAGCTCCATTTAAGTTTGAAGAAAATCCTATTGAATATTGTTTAAGTTTGGTAGTTGAAGATGAGAGAGTATTAATTAATTATAGTACTTGGGATAGAACAACTAAAATAGGAATTTATGATAAAAAATATATTGAAGAAATATTAAAATATAATTAATATTTTTATTTTTGTTAAAAATTTATAATTATTTACTAGGCTATAAATAATATTTTATATTGAATTTAAAATATTATTTACATAAATTAGATAATAAACCATTTTGATATTGTTATTGATATTGATATTGTTATTGTTAGTGTATTATTTTAATAATGATCTAAAATAGTATCATTATGATCACACGGGTAGCAATGGAATAAATGAGGATAATCTAAATATATTAGATACCATATATTTACTTCCCACATTAATAATTTTTGTTCATTCATTATTTTTAAACAATATTCTTTCATTATATCTGAAAATTGTAACAAATTTTCTTTATAGCCTCCAAATACACCACCAGCAAAATACCAAGTTATACTCCTATAAATATCTACGTTGTATTGTGTATTTGAATTCCATATAGAAGCGATTCTTATTAAATCATAAAATTTTTCATTTAAATTTTCAACCTTTGCGATAAATGTATCATCGTCACATCTAAAAATATGTCTTATGCTAAAATCCATCCAAATATAATTTATACTATTAAATATATTTAATTCTATAGCTTTTTTTATCCATTCAGTTTTACTACACATAGTAAACATGTATTCTATTGTGTCTTTTTCTGGATAACTAGTGTATAAATTAAAGTTTTCTAATTTATCTATATATTCATATAAATATACATCTGTTTTTTCAATAGCAAAAATTTTCGTATTTTCATTTTCATAATCTTTAATTATTTCATAACTTTCACTATCAACAAAAATAATTTTTGGTATTTTTGCTTTTAATAAAACCTCGCCATATTTAATATAGTCATTTAATGATCTATCTGGGCGTTGGTTTACATTATTAATGTAAACTGATACAATTGTAGTTTTGTTTTCCTTGTAATCCATTTTATAATTGAACAAATAATTTTTAATATATAATTTAAAATTATTTATTTTTCTAAAATTCTTTTCATTATTCTTTTATGTTTTTATGTTTTTATCATTATTTTCATAATTATTTTCATAATTATTTTCATAATTATTGGATATTATAATGAATTATAATGAATTATAATTAGTTACACGATGATTTCACGTTATATCCATTTGTAAGGACCAGTACCTTTTACTGTTGTGGTTGTTCTTAACGGCTCAACCTCTATATCTGCACGTTTGCCTTGGACAAACCAATAAAACTTAGTATTACTACCATAAACAAAGAATGCGTTATTTTGTACTTCAGATGTATATAATTGATCTATTTTTGTACCTGAATAAATAGGTGTGATTTGTATTGTGAAATCGCTTGCTAATTTATCTACATAATCAGGCAATTTTATTTCTACATATTCGTTATTTATAATTTCGCCTTTGCCTCTATAATATACACCTGATTCAGGACCTTCTAAACAGGCGTGAAGTAAATAACGATTTTTGTCTTTTGGATGATCAATAACGAATGTTTTTGCAGTTGTGTTGTATAATATTTCTTTTGTAGTTGAGTTATAAAATAAAAAATTCGCATTCGCTTGATTTCCACCGCCGCCGCCTATTGGTATACCTCTAATAGGAGCTATATACAAAGCACTTGCTGTTGCGGTATTTAAAGCTGCACTGCTTGCATTTATAACTATAGAATTAATATTCTGATTTGTCTGTGCAGCATTATAACCAATAGCAATTGAATACATCCCTTGATTTGATTGTCCAGCATTATAACCAATAGCAACTGCATACTGATTTTGTGTATATGCGCCTGCGTTGTATCCAATAGCAATTGTATTATTATCTTGTTCGTAATATCCAGCTTGATTACCAATTGCAATTGAATATGACCCTTGATTGGTATATCCAGCTTGAACACCCATAGCAATTGAGTTGGTACCTTGTTGCGTGTATCCAGCTTGATAACCAATAGCAACTGCATATTGCCCTTGAGTATATGCTCCCGCATTATTTCCTATAGAAATTGCATTTAATTGTTGATTGGTATATCCTGCTTGATTACCAATTGCAATTGAATATTGACCTTGTTGTGAAATCCCTGCTTGACATCCAATAGCAATTGAAAATTGTCCTTGGTTTACAGATGCTGAATTATTTCCAATAGCAATTCCACTAGTACCTTGTCTTAAATTACCTGCATTATAACCAATAGCCACAGCAAACACCCCTTGTGTATTTTGAGCAGATAGTTGACCTATCGCAATAGAAAAATTTCCTTGGTTTGTTGTAGCTGCGTTATATCCAATTGCAATAGCACCACTATTTTGACTATAAGCACCGGCATAATAACCAACTGCAATTGCACCACTATTTTGATATTCAGCACCTGCACTCTTACCAATAGCAATAGAATATTGACCTTGATTAGTATAGCCAGCACTATGACCAATAGCAACTGCAGCCGACCCCTGCAGTTGAGCTCCTGCCCAATATCCAATACCAACTGAATATGATCCTTGACCAGTGGCTCCTGATTGAGCTCCTATCGCAATTGCATATATAGCCTGATTTGTTATTCCTGCATACCAACCAATAGCAATTGCATAAGATGCCTGGTTTGACTGTCCAGATTGAACACCAATCGCAATTGAATTAGCGCCTTGGTTTGTTTGTCCTGATTGATTACCAATAGCAATTGAATATGACCCCTGGTTTTCAGCTCCTGCATTATTTCCTATAGAAATTGAATTTAATTGTTGCTTGGTGTATCCAGCTTGATTGCCAATAGCAATTGAATATTGACCTTGTTGTGACCACCCTGATTGATTACCAATAGCAATTGAATATTGACCTTGTTGTGTAAATCCTGCTTGAACACCTATAGCAATTGAAAATGATCCTTGTTGATAAGACGCTGCATTATTTCCAATAGCAATTGAATTACTACTTTGTATTAAATTGCCTGCATTATAACCAATAGCAATAGAAAATACACCTTGTCTATCTTGAGCAGATAGTCGGCCTATTGCAATAGAAAATTCTCCTTGGCTTGTTTGTCCTGATTGACTGCCAATTGCAATTGCGCCGCTGTTTTGATTGAAATTACCTGCTGTATACCCAACAGCAACTGCATTCTTTTTTTGTGCATTACTTCCTGCCCCAGCTCCAAGAGCAACTGCAGAGTCACTCTGACCAGTACTCGCAGCACCACTTCCAATAGCAATTGATTGACTAGATTGATTATTTGCCCCAGCATTATCTCCAATAGCAACTGAACTGTTACTTTGGTTTATTTGCCCTGCTAGATATCCAATAGCGACCGATTGACCTCCCTGATTATATTGTCCAGATAGATAGCCTAATGCAACTGAATTTAAAGTCTGATTAAATTCTCCCGAATGTGCACCTAAACTAATACTTTGTGATCCAATAACCCAAGCAGTTAGAGGTGGGTTCCAATACAAATAGTCACCATAATAGGTTGCGGGAGGCAAGTTGGTCATACCTGTAGGTCCTCTTATACCAGTAGCACCTGTCGGACCTATAATTGATGACCCTGTACTTCCAGTAGATCCAGTAGAGAGGGCACCAGTATATCCTATAGGACCTGTACGACCAGTAGGGCCGATAACGCCAGTAGGACCCGTAGGACCTGTAGGACCCGTAGGACCTGTAGAAGCAGTAGGACCCGTAGAACCGATAAAACCAGTAGAACCAGTAGGACCCGTAGGACCTATAAACCCTGTACTACCACTAGGTCCTGTTGGACCCGTACTCCATACTCCAGTAGGACCTATATTTGATGGACCCGTCGGACCAGTAGGACCAATAGTACCTGTGTTTCCGGTATAACCTATTGGACCAGTTCTACCAGTAGGACCAGTAGATCCAGTTATTCCACTAGGTCCTGTAGCTCCTGTAGCTCCTGTAATTCCTGTAGGTCCTATGGCGCCGCTTGGTCCTGTAAAACCTGAAATACCAGTAGATCCAGTATAACCTATTGGTCCAGTTCTACCAGTAGGACCACTTGGTCCTGTAAAACCTGAAATACCAGTAGATCCAGTATAACCTATTGGTCCAGTTCTACCAGTAGGACCACTTGGTCCTGTAAAACCTGAAATGCCTGTATCACCTGTATAGCCTCTGGGTCCTGTAATACCAGTAGGACCACTTGGTCCAGTAGTACCTGAAATGCCTGTATCGCCTGTATACCCTCTGGGACCTGTAATACCAGTAGTACCACTTGGTCCAGTAGGACCTGTATTTCCGCTAGGGCCTGTATTACCTATAGTACCACTAGGACCTGTTCTTCCACTAGATCCTTGAGAACCAGTGGGTCCTGTAACTGATATACCACCAGGACCAGTAGCACCAGTAGTTCCTTGTATACCAGTGGAGCCAGTTACTGATATGCCGTCAGGTCCTGTATATCCTGTTAATCCTGGTGACCCAGTAGGTCCTGTAGAGCCTTGTATTGATGCTCCAGTATTTCCAGTATTTCCAGTATTACCTTGTGGTCCTGTAAAGCCAGTACTACCAGTATAACCACTAGGTCCAGTAACTCCAGTTACACCTATAAACCCTCCTGGTCCGGTATATCCTCCCGGTCCTGTAGGTCCTGTAATACCAGCTGGTCCAGTAGATCCAGTTCCTCCTATTGTACCATTATAACCAGTAGGTCCTGTATAGCCTGTAGAACCTGCATTACCGGCTGGGCCTACAGAACCTGTAGATCCGGCAGTACCAGTAGGACCTGTATAACCTGTTATACCAGCAGACCCGGTATAACCTGTAATACCAGCAGGTCCAGTAGATCCTGTAGGTCCTGCATTACCAGTAGACCCTGTTGCTCCAGTATTACCTGTAGGACCTGTAGATCCTGTAATACCAGCAGGTCCAGTAGATCCTGTAGAGCCTGCATTACCAGTAGAACCTGTAGGTCCTGTATTTCCAGTGGATCCAGTAGAACCAGTATTTCCTGTACGTCCAGTTGATCCGGTTGCTCCTGTTGCTCCAGTGGCTCCAGTGTAACCTGTAGATCCTGTAGGACCTGTAGATCCTGTAGATCCAGTAGAACCTGTGATACCAGCAGACCCGGTATAACCTGTAATACCAGCAGGTCCAGTAGATCCTGTAGAACCGGCATTACCCGTAGAACCTGTGCTTCCAGTATTTCCTGTAGGACCTGTAGACCCTGTAATACCAGCAGGTCCAGTAGATCCTGTAGAGCCTGCATTACCAGTAGAACCTGTAGGTCCTGTATTTCCAGTGGATCCAGTAGAACCAGTATTTCCTGTACGTCCAGTTGATCCGGTTGCTCCTGTTGCTCCAGTGGCTCCAGTGTAACCTGTAGATCCTGTAGGACCTGTAGATCCTGTAGATCCAGTAGAACCTGTGATACCAGCAGACCCGGTATAACCTGTAATACCAGCAGGTCCAGTAGATCCTGTAGAACCGGCATTACCCGTAGAACCTGTGCTTCCAGTATTTCCTGTAGGACCTGTAGACCCTGTAATACCAGCAGGTCCAGTAGATCCTGTAGAGCCTGCATTACCAGTAGAACCTGTAGGTCCTGTATTTCCAGTGGATCCAGTAGAACCTGTGATACCAGCAGGTCCGGTAGGTCCAGTTGATCCGGTTGCTCCAGTATTTCCGGTAGTACCAGTTGATCCGGTTGCTCCTGTAGGACCAGTATTTCCTGTACGTCCAGTTGATCCACTTGATCCTGTTGCTCCAGTAGGTCCAGTGTAACCTGTAGGGCCTGTATTTCCTGTATGTCCAGTTGATCCACTAGATCCTGTTGCTCCAGTGGCTCCCGTGTAACCTGTAGGACCTGTATTTCCTGTATTTCCAGTAGATCCAGTATTTCCAGTAGGACCAGTAGGTCCAGTGTAACCTGTAGGACCAGTATTTCCTGTATTTCCTGTAGATCCAGTAGATCCAGTAGATCCTGTATTTCCTGTATTTCCTGTTGCTCCAGTATTTCCAGTAGGACCAGTTGATCCAGTTGAACCAGTAGATCCTGTTGCTCCAGTACGTCCAGTTGATCCTGTTGCTCCAGTATTTCCAGTAGGACCAGTTGATCCTGTTGCTCCAGTATTTCCAGTTGATCCAGTAGATCCTGTAGCTCCGGTAGCTCCAGTATTTCCTGTAGGACCAGTTGATCCAGTTGAACCAGTAGATCCAGTAGATCCTGTATTTCCTGTATTTCCTGTTGCTCCAGTATT